>Ga0157370_10003023_pt1 | contig 19960 bp, 14 predicted proteins | sample C35metaG_FD_113463 | JGI IMG/M metagenome (GOLD analysis project Ga0157370, IMG submission 113463) | Corn rhizosphere microbial communities from Kellogg Biological Station, Michigan, USA - C3-5 metaG | ecosystem: Host-associated > Plants > Roots > Rhizosphere > Soil | place: USA: Michigan...
CCGTAAGGCAGACGGCACGGCGGATCGCGGCTCGGTGACGTTGGGCGGTGCAGGTGCGGCAGCGCCGGTGGCGTTGAAGAACGTTGCAGCCGGCGTGGATGATACTGACGCGGTAAACGTCGGCCAGTTGAACACCGGATTGTCCGATATGAAGCGCGAGCTGGCTGAAGGCAATATCGACCTGAAGTACATCAAGGTCCGGGCCGACGGCGCGCCCGCGACCGCCACTGGCGCTCAGTCTGTCGCGATCGGTTCAAAGGCCCTGGCAGGTGGTCCGAATTCGTTGGCGCTCGGTGCCGGCGCGCGTGCGCTGGGGAATGGATCGGTAGCGCTGGGTTCCAATTCCATCGCTACCGAGCCGATGACGGTGTCTGTTGGTGATGACGGGACCGAACGCAAGATCATCCACGTGAAAGCAGGGGATGTCACGGCCAAGAGTACGGATGCAATCAACGGGTCGCAGTTGTTTGACGCGCTCGGTCAATTGAAATCGCACGTCGCAGCTGAGCAGTCGCACCTGCTGTCTCGGGTCAATGCGCTTGCTGATTCCGGCGAGCCGAACTCCTTGGTTGTGGTCGAAGGTATGGGAGGGACAAACACGGCGAGCCTCAGCGGAGGTGATCCGGAGAGCACGACAGCCGCCGCGATCGGCGTGGAGGCTCATGCGGCAGGGGCGAACGCGATCGCGCTCGGTCTGAATACCGGGGCGCTGTCGAATGAATCGGTTGCGATCGGCAATATGGCGCAAACGGGCTCGGACCAACCGTTCTCGGTGGCCATCGGTTCATGGGTGACGACCAATGGCGCGCATGCGCTGGCGATCGGCTCGCACGCGAAGGCGAACGGCGAGAACGCGGTCGCGGTCGGCAGTAACGGTATCAAGGCAATCGGAGCAAGCTCGATTGCGATCGGCAATGCAGCAGAAGCCTCAGTAGGTGCGACCAATGGCATTGCGCTGGGTACGGGTGCGAGCGTTGAGCCGAACGTGACCGACGCGATGGCGTTGGGTGCCAATACCATCGTGGACGACAAAGCGAACGGTGCCGTGGCGCTGGGCGCAAGCTCCAAGGCGACGCGCGCCAATACCATTTCGGTGGGTAGCGCCGGAAGCGAGCGCCAGATCGTGAACATTGCGGCGGGTACGCAAAGCACCGACGCGGTGAACGTGGCACAGCTGAGCGGCGTAACGACCGCGCTGGGCGGCGGTGCGGGCATCGGCGCCGATGGCAGCGTGACGGCACCGAAGTATCACGTCGGTGACAAGACCTACGGTAACGTCGGTGACGCGATCGCGGCTGCAGCGGCAAGCGGCGGTGGCGGCGGTACGGATCCGAACGCGGTTGCGTACGACGATGCGACGAAGAGCACAATCACGCTGTCTGGCGAGAAGGGCTCCACGCTGAAGAACGTTGCGGCGGGCGCGGTGAATGCGACGAGCATGGAAGCGGTGAACGGCTCGCAACTGCACGGTGCGTCGCAGAGTCTGGCCGCTGCCCTCGGCGGTGGCTCGGAGGCAGGCAACGACGGCACGATCTCCGCGCCCAGCTATTCGCTCGCGGGTGGCACGACGACGGTGAACAGTGTTGGTGCGGCGATCGGCAATCTCGACGGGCGAGTGACGGCCAACACGGGCGACATCTCGACCTTGAAGGATACGATCGCGAACAGCGGTCTGATCGATCCGACAACCGGGCACGCGGTCGCAGCGGTGCGCTACGATCGCAACGAAGATGGTTCGCCGAATCATGCGTCCGTCACGCTAGGAGATGCCGGTACAGCTGTCGGCCTGCACAACGTGGCGACCGGAGCGGTAAGCGCGACGAGCACCGATGCGGTGAACGGCTCGCAACTGCACGGGATGGCTACGAGCGTTGCAAACGCGATTGGAGGCGACACGACGGTCGACGAAAACGGGCAGGTCGCAGTTAACTCGATCGAAGTGGGCGGTCACAAGTACGCAACGGTCTCGCAGGCCGTGCAGGCTGCTGCTGCGTATGGCGCCACGGATTCGCTGGCGGTGCGCTACGACGTCGACTCGCACGGCAACCCGAACTACGGTTCGGTGACGCTGGGCGGGCCTGCGGCGGCGCCGGTGACGCTGACCAACGTTGCAGATGGCAAGAGCCAGTACGACGCAGTGAACTACGGCCAGCTGTCGTCGCTGCAAAGCGACTTCGAAAACCGCCTGGGCTCGATGGACGATCGCGTCAGCAAGATCGAAACCACCGGCGGTGGTTCGGGCGGTGAAGCTCGCCGTACGGTCAGCAACGACCTGATCAGCGGTTCGGGCGACGCGGGCCAGACGGTGATGGCGGCCAACGCGGGCAACGGCAGCAACAACGTTGCGATCGGCTCGAGCTCGACCATCAGTGACGACGCTGGCAACGCCACGGCAGTCGGCGCAAACTCGACGGTGCGCGCCGCGGGCGGCACGGCGATTGGCGCGGGTGCGGATGCACACGCGGCCAACAGCACGGCGATCGGTCAGGGTTCGAAAGCCCGGGGCGACAACAGCGTTGCGATTGGTGCGGGCTCTGTCGCGAACGAGGACAATACGGTCTCGTTCGGTGACGGCTCCGACCAGGGCAAGCGCCGGATCGTCAATATCGCGGACGGCGTGAATGCGTCGGATGCGGCGACCAAGGGGCAGCTCGACCGGGCAGTTGGCGGGCTGCAAGGCCAGATCAACGGCGTATCGCGCAACGCCTATTCGGGCATCGCGGCGGCAACGGCATTGACGATGATCCCGGGGGTCGACCCTGGCAAGACGCTGTCGTTCGGTATCGGCAGTGCGAGCTACAAGGGCTATCAGGCGGTTGCGTTTGGCGGCGAAGCCCGCATTAACAAGAACCTGAAGATGAAGGCCGGTGTGGGCTTGTCGAGCGGTGGCAACACTGTCGGCTTGGGCGCATCGTATCAGTGGTAACTGCCTGACTGACGGCGCGGGGAAACCCGCTCCCGCATTTCCGGACCCGCCTCGCGCGGGTCTTTTTTATGTACGCCCTGCATGTGAGGTCGGACGGAATTCGTAGAGGCCAACAGGTTAAGTAGCGCTCTGATTCAGACGGAAGCGCTGCGTGAACGCGTTTTCATTGCCGATCCTCTCTGGAGCGGACTCTAAACCGTCACCGTGCTAAGCGCGGGGAGCGGATCAAACGGTTCTTTTTGTTCCGATATCAGGGAATATAGGGATATTGCTGAACTGAAATGTTGCGTTTTGTTATAAACCATGCGCCCGCACGAATGGCAGCGCACCCTTGTTTTTGCAACTGGAATAATCTAATTAAGGAGATTTGTGGTGAAGTGTTGTAGGTTGTCACGGGGAGCTTGATCGACTTTCGAAGTTTCAAGAAAATTCATGCTTTAAAAATATAATTAAATCCATGATGGTTATGTCGCTGGTCTTTCTTATGATTGTTGGTATGGCTTTTGTCACTCTTGGTGTGACCGGGGTAAGGCATTCGAGAAAATATAGGCGGCAATCAGATAGGGGTCGGGGAGGCGAGCGTCAACGTCTTGCGAAGGGGGGTGGACCGCTTGCGCAGGGGCGTGCGCAGTACGAGGGCGAGGTGCTTGCGGAGCACGGGCGAACGACCGGAACGGCAGTGCCTGACGTCGGAAGCCATCCAGACTGCACGGATAAGCCCACCGCGAGGTGCGGCCCAATAGTGCAAAGCGAGCCGAGACCTTTGCTTGCGAGCGCAGATTCTTATGGACATCCGGCACTTACCGCTGCGCAGGAGTCGGAGTTTTATGATCGATTGCGCACTGCATTGCCGGAGGCGGACATTTTCCAGAAAGTTGCTTTGAAAGAGCTAGTTAATGCTGAGTATAGTGATAAATCTATTTTCGGCTTATATGATAAAAAGATTTTCGATTTTTCGGTTCGCGGAAACGATGGCGGTTTATTGTATGCGATTGAGTTGGATGGTAGGTCGTCTGCATGGCAATATATCCGACGAGATGATTTGTTGAGCGATGAAGTTGCGCGGACTATTGGGTTGCGGGTGGTGCGGTATTGGAGCGTCAAGACTGATTTGACCGTTCTGAGGCGAGATTTTGAGTCGTGCTCGGCTCGCTCATTTGGACGGCGGAATTAACCTGTTATTTCGCGGCAACCTGGGGCGTGGTTGATCGTCACAGGTGCGATCGACATCGATTGTTGACAGATGTGCCAAGACATACCATTCAATGATGCAACTCAACGTGACAGAAGGGGTGCTGGCTTCCAGCCTGCAGGTGCTTACGACATTCGATCTAATCTGGATCGTTGCTGCGCTTGTACTGGGCGGAATGGCCAAGGGCATCACTGGCATTGGTGTGCCGCTGGTTGCGATGCCGATCGTCAGCCAGTTCATGCCGATTCGAGATGCAGTATTGCTGCTGTCCATGCCGATCATTCTCGGCAACATTCCGCAGGCGCTGGAAGGTGGTCAGGTGCTTGCAACGGCGCGGAAGATCGCCGCGCCGATCGCGGGGACGGTGTTCGGTAATATCGCCGGCGTGGCGATCCTGCTTTCGTTGAACTCGGGTCACGCACAGGCAGCCTCTGGCGCACTGCTGATTGTGGTCGCGACGCTGATGCTCGCGGCACCGAAGCTCAATTTGGAACCCGCATGGCGCAAACCTGTTGGTTTCGTGCTCGGCTTCGGTGCGGCAGTGACGGAAAGCATTGCATCGGTTCCCGGCCCGTTGCTCGCCACTTACTTGATTTCGTCCGGAGCGAGTGGCCGGGCGTTTACGAAGCAGATCGCGATCATCCTCGTGGTATCGGTCGTCACGCTGCTCACTACGTTCAGCGGTGCGGCGCAGGCGAGCGGTGCGGATCTCGTGATCTCGGCGGCCGCCACGCTGCCAGCGATTGCTGGCATGTGGCTGGTTCGTCCGCTGCGGGACCAGATGTCCCCTGAAATTTTCAGGAAGGTCGTCCTGCTGCTCGTGCTCGTCGCAGCGACGCAAATGATCTGGAAATCCGGCGTGTTTCGACACGGCGGATCATCCGCCACCGATGCGTGCATCCGGCACGCGATCGAGCTGCACCATATGTGTATGTCGCGCTCGAGCTCGCCGCCCGAGGCGCACACACGCATTCGAATTCCGCACATATGTGCGATGGGCTGACCTTGACCTGAGACGTTTGTCCTTCATCGCGCGTGGTAATCCATGGCAAAGCCGACTCGTCGAAAGCTTCAACCGCAAACTGCGAGACGAATTGCCAAACTGCGAATGGTTCCGTAGCCGTGCCGAGGCCAAGGTGCTCATCGCTACCAACCTCCGGCCACGGTCCGTCGAGCCTGGCCGGATTCTGATAATATCGACGCGAGACTCACTGCATGATTGGGCACAGAACTCCGCCGCAGGTCAGGGCTACTCACAAGTCACGTGGTTCCCTTCATCAATGTGTTAAGCCGTGTGATGAGTTGTTCGACTTTGGTGCAAAAGACTGCCAATGCCGCCTCTTGACCCGAGAGGCCACCCAGCCGAAGTTGGGTGGCCAGTTTTTCACCATAATCGCCCAAGACACCTGAGCCGAACAATTTGCTTGCGCCAGCTATCCGATGGATGCGGTCGGCGGCGGCTGCCGCGTTGCTGTCGGCTACTGCTGCATGAAGGAAAGCAATATCCTTCAAGGTCTCTGTCACGAATCCTTGAATCAATCTCGACGGGTATGCGCCTTCTTCGGGCAAGCGATGCCGGGCGAGACTGCTCATGGAGTCTGTCCGTGTCCGGCAAGGCGAAATCTCGATCCAATGCGCGAGTTGGTCACGCAGCACGGCTAAGGTGGTCGGTTTGATGAGCAGGCCGTCCATGCCGGCTTCCGCGCATCGAATTGCTTCGTCGGGCAATGCGTTTGCAGTTAAGGCGACAATGGGGGTATCCCGTGATCGATGTTCCCGGGAGCGGATGCGTTTCGTCAATTCATAGCCGTCCATCTCCGGCATCGCGCAATCGGTGAGTATCAATGCGAAATCGGAATTATCCAGTACTCGGAGTGCGTCCATGCCGTTGGATACCGCAACAGCGGTATAACCGAGTCGTTCAAGTTGCGCCTTGGTGACAAGGCGATTGACCGGATGGTCGTCGACGACAAGAATTTGAAGCCCCGAAGTTTGATATTCAACATGCAGATGCCGGATATCGGTCTCGGCAGATCGAGTTGCACCGACGACATGTAGGCAAAGTGCTTCGACCGCGGAGTACATCAACGGATTGTGGCTGAGCCGACACGTGCCGTCAGCCGAAATCTCGTAGCCCGTTGGGATCGGGTCGACCGTTAGTCCGATAGCTGGCTTGTCGTTATCAATTTCCTCGAGTCGACTTTCGTCGACAAAGTGTATGTCTGCCTGTGAGGCAGCTCCCACGGGGATGATACCGAGCGGTATCAAGAGTTCGCGTAACGCTGCGGCTAGCGCCGGGTCGGACGACGCGATATGGGCATGCTTTCCCGCTAACGGCGTGGAACGGATCTGGAGCTGCACGTCAAGGTCCAGTTTAACCGTGACCCGAGTGCCGAAACCCGGAGTGCTCTCGATGTGAACGGATCCATGCATCAGCTCGACCAGGCGTTTGCAAATGGCCAAACCCAATCCAGTGCCGCCGAAGCGGCGTACGATCGAACTATCGGCCTGCGTGAAAGGCGCGAACAGGCATTGCAGTTGCGCGGGCGCGATGCCGATACCCGTGTCATGTACCGTAAAGTGCACACGTTGGCACGCTTCGCGTTGGTCGAAGACCGAGATGTCGATGCCAACCTCGCCGTTTTCCGTGAACTTGATTGCGTTGCTTATCAGATTAATGAGAATCTGGCGAAGGCGCAGGCCGTCGACCTTCAATTCGGCGGAAAGTTGGCTACTGACGGAATTGCGAACGACAAGGCCCTTATCGTGAGCCAATGTAGCGGCTATGGCGCTGACGCCGTCCACGAGCGCGCGTAGATCAGTCGGCTCCGTCAGGATCTCCAGGTGTCCGGCATCTATCTTCGAGAAATCCAGAACGTCGTCAAGAATCTGCATCAAGGTCATCGCAGATTCCCCGATCATGTGAAGCATCCGTTGCTGATTGGTGCTCAACGATTCGTGGCGCAATAGTTCCAACATCCCTATGATCCCGTTCATTGGCGTGCGGATCTCGTGGCTCATGGTGGCGAGAAATCGAGACTTTGACGCTGCCGCTATTTCAGCCGCTTCTTTCGCGCGGGCGAGCTCTTCCGCCTGCGCCTTGGCGTGAGTGACGTCCGACCAGACTCCGCTCCAGAACATCGTCCCGTTTAGCTCCGTTTGTGGCGTTGCGTCGGTGTGGATCCATCGCTCGCGGCCATGTGAAACACATCGAAAATCGATGGAGATCGGCGTCATGGTAAGCGCCGAGTACTTGACGGCGGATTTAATGAGAGGCCTGTCATCGGGGTGGACACGCGAGAGCGCCGTAAGCGCATCGGCTTCCATCGACAGCGCGTCCAGATCCCACATGGCACGCGTATCGCCACCTACATAAGGAAACCTTAGTGCACCATCCGGTGTACGACGAAATTCGAAGACGACCACTGGAAGATGAGAAGTCACGCGTCTTAAACGTTGATCCAAAGCACGCGCACGTTGTTCCGCGTCGCGAATGGTCGTCACATCGACCAACGTCACCAGAAGGCCGCCTGGCTTTCCGCTTGGTAATTGAAAAGGATGCATCCAGTACAACCACGACCGCAGCTTATGGTCGCCGTCCAGCAGGTTGACCTCGGCATGATGGGCTCGATTTTGATCCTGGACTTGCTCGCTCATCGTGTGGATCTGCATACTCCATGCGGGCTCCACCGGTAAGGCTTCCAGCGTCGTTCTACCAATCAAGTCCTCACGCTTCACCGAGAATGCGGTTTCATAGGCATGGTTGAGCGCGATATATCGGTTCGCACTATCTTTGGCGGCCAGCGGATACGGTAGTGACTCCATCAGCGCCTCACGAAAGCTAAGCTGGTCTGCCAGCTCGTGTTCGACCGCCAGCCGCTGACGGGCCTCGTGACGAAGCCTGACGTACGCGATGGTAACGATCGCCAATATGATCGCAGCACCTAGTAACGTAAGCTCGAAGGTCTTCCATGGCAGCCCGGCTGAATAGCGAGGCCAAAGCCATCGGCTTCGAATCCGTTGTTGCTCCATTTTTGGCATCGCGGCAATCGCGTTATTGATCAGGGGCAACAGTCTTTCATAGCGGCGGTTTATCGAAATACTCAACCGACTCTCGATATTGGCAGGCGATGCAATCTTGAGCGCACCCGGGAAATAGCTCCTGATGTTGAAATCGACGATCGCCGCGTTGCCGAGATACGCGTCGGCGCGCCCATCCGCTACCTGTTGCATCGCGTGATAGGCGTTCGTGGCCACGGCAATTTCAGCGTCTGGCAGTTGGCGCAATACCTTGGCGGGAAGCTCGCTCGGATCCGAAATAACTATTCGACGGCCCGCGAGATCGACGATGCCTTGCGGCAGCGCGTGGGGACGGGTAACGATGACGTCGGGAAGGGTAATAAACGGCGTGCTGTAGAGCAAGTCTTCGCCGTGCCCGGTCGGCGCATTGACAGGCGCGGCCGCATCCACTTGACCTGATTGCGCCAAGGACAAGGTTTCTGCCCATGAATTCGTTTTCACCAGTGCAAATCTGATGCCAAGGGATTCCGAGATATATGCCAGATAGTCGGCGACGATGCCGCTCGGGCGACCATTGGCATCGATGTAGGCGATCGGCGCCCACTCAGGGTCAATGCCAAGTTTGATCGGAGGCAGCGAAGCCAGCCAGCTTCGTTCATCTGCCGTGAGCGCAAAACCGTGGGCCTTGTCAGGAATCTGCGGCGGCAACCCCGGGTTTGTTGGCGAAGGTTGCGTCAACCGAAGCGCCGATGTTTCGAGATTTTCAACCGTTGCTGAATCGATCGGACTCGTAGTCAGGACAACTATGGCAATGATGCTGCTCAACCGGGCACTTACCCAAAAAGTATTCTTCAAAATAACAGATGATGTGGAGGACGTTGCAATGCTCGCCGTATACAGCTTTTCAATTCGCCGTGCGCCTCATCGCTTTGGGGCATGGATCCCGAGCCGAAAGGACCGTGACGTCCAATAACACTCGCAGTGAGGAGGATAGTGTCAACCGTTGAGACCGAGATTGGCGACGTACTCGTAGAGTTCGGCATCGCTTTTGAGGCCGAGCTTGCGCTTTGCCGATATCTTGGCCCAACTGACCGTTTTAATTGTCCGATGGAGAATCTGGCTGACTTCGGCCGGTGATTTACCGCTGCCGAGAAGGCGCAATACTTCGAGCTCTCGAGGAGTCAAATTAGCGGCACGCCGGCTTTCCGTTTCGGTCAGCCCGAGCTTCGACAGTTCGAACTGCAGCTTGGCACTGATGTAGACTGCCCCTCTCAGGGCGGCACGTACGGCAGCGAACAGTTCGTTCCTTTCCGCTCCTTTCTCGACGATACCCAGGACACCTTCGTTCAACATAGCGCGTAACAGCCCGGCATTTGCCATGTTCGTAAGCACGATGACCGGTAAGGCTACGTGCTCTCGTCGAATCATCGACAGCATAGGCAAGCCGTCGACACGTCCAGTGTTAGGCATCGAGAAATCCGTGATCACGACATCGCACGCGACGCGTGCCAGGATCGACATCAATTCCCTGGAGTCGCGAGCTTCCCCCACGACCTCCAGGCCGCCCTGCTCGATCAGAATGCGGCAGCCGAGCAGCATGATCGGATGGTCGTCTGCGAGTACAACGCGGCATGCCATTCCAGAATCCCCACTGATTAGTATCGACCGAGTTTGCCAAATGATATGGGGTCGATGTTGGTCAACCAAAAATCCAGATTACGCCAGTGCGTCTCACATAAACATCAGAATTGTCTGATTTCGCGATTGCGTATATCACTTCATATTGTTGTTTGATCGTGCGTGGTGTTTTATGAATTTTTTTGCGGAGGTTTTTGTGAAGACAGCGGCAATTAGAATTTTGATTGTTGCGGATCGGATTTGGGGATTTTGGATCAACACTTTGTTGGTGATGGTATTAACGACGACGCGGGGTAAGGTTGAGATTCCTGGAGCCATAGGGCCGGCCGCGCAAATCGGACGGCTGGATAAGTGGAACTCCGGGGGTTGAACCGCTTGGCGTTGCTGAACGGGCACGATCCACTCGCCTATCTGAAGACCGTCATGACACGTTTGCCGACCCATAAGTCCAACCACATCGATGCATTACTGCCGCATCGCGGGCAGCCGCTCGCGATGCCGTCTAACGTCGCTCGTCAAGATGAGTTGGCTCGCCGCTTGCCATCTACAACCATGAACGGCCGCATGCAACCCCGAAAAACAAAACGCCCGATGCGGTGCATCGGGCGGTCTAGCGACTCGATACTGTCACCTATTCCAGGACTTGACATCTCGCAATAGAAATACTGCCCGCTTTTGGAATGCTCAATTGTTGCGGAAACGTTCGAGCAGTTCGTACTCGACCGGATCGCTCGCGCATTGACCCCCACCGCATTCGAGTAACGTCGATACGAGATTGGCGATGATCGTAAGCCCGAAGACTGCCATCGCGATTCGCCCGCTGGTACTCATCGACGCGGGTTGCACCGTATCGTTCGTGCGGCGGACGGCAAGCAGCAAGGAAACATACAAGATGATCAAGACCGACGCGATAAAGCACCATGTGTAGAAATGCAGTCCCCACAGAGCCGAACCATACGCTCCTGAATCGGGTGAAATGTGTAGCAGTACCTGGCGACCTGCGATGACTCCGGTTGCGACGGCGCTGACGAGCACGCAGCAATAATGTGTGCCACGTATACCGTATCTGATGTTCATTGCGAATCCAATCCCGGCGAGGATCAATCCGACCCGCTGCAGTAAGCAAAGTGGACAGGGTAGCTCGTTGAATGCAAGTTGATAATAGAATGCGATGAGCAGCGCTGCACTAATCGCAATCAATGCAAGAATATCTAGCGTATTGTTCGTCGGGGCGTTGTCGTTGCTATCGTTTCGGAAGATCTTCATTTCCATTATCGCGATGTCATTTAGAGGAATAGATTGAGCGAATCTGTCGCGTGATGTACGAATGAGAAGAGAGTCGAGATCAGCGCGACGACGAACAAATAGGTCGTCGAACGTGAACGTGTACCGTATATCATTGAGACGAACGATGCCAGTGACAACAGGAACGGAAGAAACATGAAAATTTCGAGTCCTTCAGGTGGTGGTTAACACGAACAGCGTGACGAGATTGGGTCAAACGACGGAAAATCGATTGCCTGTCACAGGTTGGAATGGAAGAGCCGGGAAGGTCGTCGTAGCGATCATGGCAGATACCGCGTTTGTGCTCCCCTTATCTTGGGATGCCGCTACGATCAGCGCTCGTCATAAGTAGTTTTCCTCGCCTCCTATCAGCGTCTGTATCGCGGATTTGGCGATTACACAGGTCCTCAGTCGAGCCTTCTCCCGGGGGGCGTCATCCGAGCGTGCCGACAATGCTGACTTCCTTGTTGTCGGGAACTTCGTTGTATGACAGGACGGTTAAGTCCGGTGAGAACAGTTTGGCGTATCGCGCGAGCATCGGGCGAATGCGTGGCACCACGATCAGCACCGGGGCGACGCCCATTTGTTTCAATTGTTCGACCACCGCCGGCATATGGGTCTGCAACTGTGAGAGCACGTTCGGTTCGACTGGGAAGTTGTCCAGCGGCACACGCGTGCCCGATTGCTCCGCGAGACTTAGGGCATTCAGCAGAATGTTCTCGAGTTCCACCGTCAGGCTGAAGCCTTTGAGCGCCTCGTGCTGGGCACCAAGTCCTGCCACGATCTGGCGACGCAGCGCGCAGCGGACTTCGGCCACGAGCAGTAGCGGGTCCTTGGTGGTTTCTGCGGCCTCCACCAGGGTGGCGGACACGGTTTCGATGTCCTTGATCGACACGTCCTCGGCCAACAACGTACGGAATACCTTGCGCAACTGACTGTGCGTGAGGCATTTCCCCAGCGCATCGGCCAGCACTGGCGCAATGGCCGTCAGGCGTTCGATGATGGCGGTTACATTGTCGTAGCTGAACAGGTCGGGGATCGTTTCGCGAATTAACTTGGCTGCATGCGTGGCGATTACCGTCGCGCAATCGACAACCTGGTAGCCGAGGCCGAGTGCATGGGCCTTCTGGTCGGGCTCGATCCACGTGACGGGCATGCCGTAGGCAGGGTCGATGTCGGGTGTACCATCCAATTCCCCGTAGACGGTCGGTGACGGAATGGCCATCAGCTTTCCCGGGTGCACTTGGGCCTGAGCCAGTGTGGTGCCATTGAGGATGATGGTGTAACTGGAGGGCGGCAGGCTCATGTCGTCGCGCGCGCCGATGGGCGGTAGCAGGAAGCCGAGTTGTTCCGATAGGGTTTGTCGGGTGCCATGCAGGCGGCGCACCAGCGGCGCGCCTTGAGCGCGGTCCAACATCTCCACCAGCTTGTAGCCGAGGGATACTGAAAGCGCGTCCACATACGGCAGGCTGCTCCAGTCGAACGGCTCGTTGCCGGGCGCGGCTAGCGTGGCTTGCATGACGCGGGCGGTTTCTTCCGCCTCGATCGCTGCGGATGGCGAAGTACGCTGCGTCATCCGATAGCCGACGTAACCGAGTACTGCTGCAAAGCAAAGAAACACCAATGTCGGCATGCCCGGGATCAGGCCCAGCGCGGCCATCAGTGCGGCGGCGCTGAACAGCACCAACGGCGAAGCGAGCAACTGCTGGCCGACCTGCTCCTCGAAGTCTCGCGCGTCGTCGATGCGGGTGACGATTACCGCGGCGGCGGCGGACAGCAGCAGGGCGGGTATTTGCGCGACCAGGCCGTCCCCGATGGCCAGCAGCGCATACTTGTGGAATGCCTCGCTTGCAGGCAAGCCGTGCATGAGTACGCCGATGATCACGCCGCCAATCATGTTGGTGATGAGAATCAGAATGCCGGCGATGGCGTCGCCGCGCACAAACTTCGATGCGCCATCCATGGCGCCGTAAAAGTCAGCTTCGGTCGTAACTTCTTTGCGGCGTTGCTGGGCTTGCGTCTGCGTGATGACACCGGCGTTCAGATCGGCGTCGATGGCCATCTGCTTGCCGGGCAGCGCGTCGAGTGTGAAACGCGCCGACACTTCTGAGATGCGTTCCGCGCCCTTGGTGACCACTACGAAGTTAATGATCATAAGGATCACGAAGACGACCAGGCCGACCACGAAATTGCTGCCGATCACTACATTGGCGAACGATTCGATCACTTGGCCTGCTGCGCTCGCGCCCGTGTAGCCATTAAGCAAAACTACGCGTGTTGATGCGACGTTCAATGTCAGGCGCATCAGCGTGGCAGCCAGGATAACGGTCGGGAAGGCCGAGAAGTCCAGCGGTCGCTTAACGGTCACGGCCACCATTACCACCACAATGGATAGCACGATGTTGAACGTGAACATGACGTCCAATGCAGCTGGCGGAAGCGGCAGGATTACCATCGCCAAGATGGTGAACAGGGCGAGAGGCGCAGCAAACTTCAGGCGCTTGAGTAGGTCGATCACGTTCATCGGGATTGGGACTTTTGCAAATGTTCGGGAATGGTGATGCCAGTGGGAAGCGATGGTGAAACGTCGCGTCTACCGCTGCGGAATGCCTTGATCTGGAGCACGTAGGACAGCACCTGCGCTACCGCGCGATACAGCTCTGCCGGAATTTGCTGATTGACTTGGCTGGTGTGGTAGATCGCACGGGCCAACGGCGGCAGTTCGAGCACCTCGACGTTGTGCCCTCGGGCGACGTCGCGAATGAACAGCGCAACCTCATCGACCCCCTTGGCTACTACGTACGGCGCTTGTGCACGCGTTACGTCGTACTTGAGTGCGACTGCATAGTGGGTCGGGTTCATCACCACCAGATCGGCGGTTGGCACGGTCTTGCGGATCCCCTGGCGCGCGAGCTGGCGCTGGATTTGGCGGATGCGGCTCTTGACCTCGGGCCTTCCTTCGGACTGCTTCATCTCCTCTTTGATGTCACGCTTGCTCATGCGCTGGCCGCGCTTGAAGATGATTTGTTGCACCGGTATGTCGACTAGTGCGAACACGGTGATGATGCACGACAGCGTGACGGCAGAGGATAGAAACAGGTTTGCCCCACCGGTCAGTGCATCTGCTAACGGCGCGCCTTGCAGGCGGATGAAGCCGCTCAAGTTAGAGCGGCAGACGATGAAAAGCGTAGCCATCAATACGAGGGCCTTGAGCACAGTCGTACCGAACTGCATGTAATGCTTGCCTGACACCAGGCGCTTGAGCCCGGAAAGCGGGTTCAAGCGGTTCAGCTTCGGCATGATGTTCTTGTGGCTTATGATCCAGCCGCCCGGTATCAACGACGCGACGATGATGCCGGCTGGCACTGCGGCCAGCGGGGCAAGCATCTTGCACATGAGCAGCACCGCTGCAGGAAATAGCATCGAGACCGCATTGCCGAGCCTGTCGTCGCCGGAAAGGTCTGCAAACGACAGCGCGAAAATGTGCTTGAGTTCAACCAGCCAAGCCGGCGTGAGTACGACGATGAGCTTGAGAGCAACCAGAATTCCCACACACGTGCCGATATCTCGCGAACGTGCAACTTGGCCTTCCATTCTGGCTTTGCGAAGTTTCTGCGGGGTGGCCTTTTCGGTCTTGTCGCCGGTTTGTTGCTCGCTCATTGCATTCCCCCGTTGCCAATGGGCCGCGTCGCGAGTCGGTCGTAGAGTTCTAGAACGTGTTCCACCATGCGGCCGTAGTGATCCGGCAGTGACGGCAATAGCAGCGTCAGCAGTAACAGGCCGAACATGGTCGTAATCGAAAAGCCCAACGCGAAAATATTCAATGCTGGGGCTACGCGATTGAGGAGGCCCAGGCCGACTTGTACTACCAGCGTAGCGAACATCACCGGGAGTGCCAACGCCACGGCGGCGGAGAAAATCCAGCCTACTGCGAATGCGAGATGCTTGAGCGCGTCGAGGTCGAAGGCAAAACGACCGACCGGCCAAACTGCAAAGCTGCGCGCGATGACACTCGTGAGGATCAGGTGGCCGTCAACTGCGAAGAACAGCAGGATGAACACCACATACATAACGCTGGTGAGTACGTCGGCCATCTGACCATTCATCGGGTCGTTGATCTGCGCCATTGACAGGCCCAATTGCGACGACGCGATGGTACCGAAAATCTGCAGTGCGCACAGCACGAGATGGAACACGAAGCCGAGCAGGCCGCCAATCAGTACCTGTTCGGCCATGGCAGCCACACCTTCGAGCTGCAGCAGGTCGATCACCGGCATCGTCGGAATACCGGGCTGTATGGCTAATGCGAGGAAGAGGGCGATCAGGAGGCGAAGGCGCACGGGAACCATCACGTCACCTAAGATCGGTGACGCGGCCAAAGCGGCAGCGATTCGGCAGAAAGGCCAGAAGATTGTGTTCGCGAGTGGCAGGAGCTGGGCAAGGAAAATTTCCATTGCCGAGTTACCCGGTCAGTTGTGCGGCGCGGCTGAAGATCTCAACCGTGTAGTGCATTACGCGCCCGGTCATCCACGGGCCAGCAAGCGCGAGTGCGACCAGCGTCGTGATCAGGCGCGGAAGAAAGCTCATCGTCTGCTCATTGATTTGTGTCGCGGCCTGGAATATGGCCACCAGCACACCGGTGATCAGGCCTGGCGTAATCAGCACGAGGATGATGACGAGCACCAGGCGCAACGCGTCGACGGCGAAGCCAGCGGCCAGATCGGGAGTCAGCATCAGTAGGCCTTTACGCTGGTAACGAGGGTGTTGACGGTAAGTGACCATCCGTCCACCAGTACGAACAAGAGCAGCTTCAGCGGCAGCGAGATGACGAGTGGCGACAGCATCATCATTCCCATTGCCATCAGCACGGACGCGACAATGATGTCGACGATCAGGAACGGGATGAACAGCATGGCGCCCATCTGGAACGCAGTCTTCAGTTCGCTCAGCACGAACGCCGACAATTTGACCAGGAACGGTTGCTTCTCCGGATCCATGACTTTTTCGGTGCCGGAGAGTTTGGCCATCTGCGCGAGCGTGGCCTTGTTCGTCTGCGCAAGCATGTAGCGCCCCAGTGGTTGTTCTGACGTCGCGAGCGCGGTCTGCATGCTGATCTTGCCTTGGTCGTATGGCACGAAAGCCTTTTGCCAGATTTCCTCGCCGACCGGGCGCATCGTAAGCATGGTCAGCACCAGCGCGACACCCGTAACGATGCGTCCCGGCAATCCTTGCTGCAGGCCTAGCGCCTGCTTGACCAGCGACAGCACGATCACATAGCGGAGGAAACTCGTCATCGTCATGAGTAGCGCGGGTAGTAGCCCGAGCAGAGTCATCAGAACGAGGATCTGAGTTTTGACTGTGAAGCCTTGGCCGCCGACGCCATCGGACGCGAGCGTCAGCGTTTCGGCTTGCACGAGCGCGGGCATAGCGAAAGCTGCTAACGCCAGACCCAGATAGCGCAGGAGGTCGCGATTCTTCATGGCGTAAGAGAGTGGAGGTCGTCGAGTTCGATGATGCGGAGGCCATAGTGTTCTCCAGAGACGACGACTTCGCCCAGGCCCACCGGCGTACCATTTACCTTGATGACCAGTGGTTCACCGGCAAGGCGATTGAGCTCCACCGTCGAGCCGGTTTCGTACGACAGCAGATCGGCGAGCGGTACGGTGGCCTCCCCCACCTCCAACGTCAAGCGCACCGGAATGCGGCGCAGCATACGCATCGGGTCGCGCGGCGAAGCGGTTTCGGTGATGGATTTGGGATCGTCTCCCAGATCCAAATCACCCAGCGCGGAGAGATCAAGGTCGGTGGTCGAGGTCATGTTTCGGGGTTACTCCACGGGTTCGAAAGAAGTAATCCACAGCGCGCCTTGGTGTTCGGCTAAGGCCGCGCGGTAGAGGCGGACGTTGTTGACGAGCACGTCGACGGTCTCGGGCAAGCGAACAGGCAGCACGTCGCCCGGCCTCATACGAAGCAGTTCGTCAAGGCGCATGTTCTTGGACAGTACGTGCACCGAGATCGTGACGGGGATGCTCACGTTGGCTTGAGCGCTATCAGGGGCAGGACGCAGGTGCTGAGCATCGAGGCGCGCAAACAAGTGGTCGAGCCACATATCGTCCAATGCGAATTCGACGTCACCACCGACTTTGCGCAAGCGGTCCGAGATGGTCATGCGCAGGACGCGGACCCCCGGGCCGGGCAGCATGTCCCCATTTGGCGAAAAGGGTTCTGCCTGATCACCGAGCATCGCTGAGGCAAACGCGGTTAGCAGCGCGGTGTGTTGTTGTGCCGAAAAACGCCGTTCCGCCCCCGTTTCTGGCGCTGGGGCGGTCGGCACCGCTTCGTCGAGCGAAGTGCCGTAATGACAAGCCAGCAGCGCCAGCAATAGCTCGCGGTCGCAGCGCACTGAAATCTGTCCACGGGTGCAGGCATAAGTGCGCCAGACGGCCGCATTGCGCGACCGCATCGCGGCGACAGAGATCTCAGTGACGACGAAGCTCGTGCCACGGCGCAGATTGAATCGTTCATGAAGGGAGTGGTCGATTCTGCGCTTGATATCTTGTAGAACATCCTCAAGCAAATGGTATGGACGCCCCAGCGTGCACGGATCAAGCACCACCGGAGATGCGGCTCGGCTGCTGCGGGAGTGGGAGGGAGATGCTGGCACGGTCAAGGGGTCGTTTTGAAGAAGAGTTGGCGCCATTGTCGGCAGCGTGCGGCACGGAACGGAGAATGTTGAACAGAGGTTGAACACCCAAAAAAAACGACCCGCTTGCGGCGGGCCGGTTTTGGACTCCAGTGAATCGCGAGGCAGTGCTTACTGGAGCAGCGACAAGACCATCTGGTTCATGCTGCTGGTTTGCTTGAGCATGGACATGCTGGCTTGCAGCAGTACTTGCTGCGAGCTCATCTTGGCGGATTCCGACGCCATGTCGGCGTCCATGATGCGGCCTTCGGCGTCAGCCGTGTTCGTCGACATGTTGGCCAGGTTGTTGTGGGTGTGCGCGAGGCGGTTTTCTGCCGCACCGATGGCCGATCGCAGCGCGCCCACGTCGTCAAGTACGTTGTTGATCAGATCGATCGTCGCGTTGGCGTTGTCAGTCAGTTCCTTGCCGGGCTCTTCAGTCTTGCCTGCTTCCGGGCCCGTATAACTCGCCGACAGGCCTTCGAACTTGTCGTGGGCGTTTGCGACGTGCTTGGAGAAATCGGCTGCCATCGTTTCATCCTTGGTGGCGCCGATCTGGAAGGTGATTTCCTTGGTCAGGCGACCGCCCTCGCTCACTACCGTGCCGTCGTCCTTATTTTTGACTTCCTTCTGCAGAAGCTTGGCGCCGCCATACGTCGTGTTTTTCATGATGTTCGACAGCTCCTTACCCAATGCATCGTACTCGGCCTGCATGGCAGTCTTTTCGTTTGCCGAGGACGATCCATCAGCGGCCTGCGTGGCCAGATCCTTCATGCGGTACAGAATGTTGGTGACTTCCTTCATGGCGCCGTCCGCAGTTTGGAGCATCGACGACGCATTCTGCGTGTTCTGCATGGCCATGCCCATGCCGCGAGTCTGCGCTTGCAGGCGCACGGCGATCTGGAGGCCGGCGGCGTCGTCCTTGGCGGAGTTGATGCGCAAGCCGGTACCCAGACGGGTCATCGTGGTGTTCAGGCTGTTGCTTGTGCTGCCGATGGCCTTCTTGATGTTCATGGCGGCGGCATTGGTGTGCAGGCTCAGCATGGTATGTATTCCTTAAGTCTAAGCGAGGGTGGGAAGTATTCGTTTGTCGCTGCCCACTTGTCAGGAGGCGACGCCTGTTCAAGACGGCAGGCGATCCGCAGACGTTAAATCGAATCGAGTCGGCAAAGCTGGAGATGCAGCGCGGCGGATGTACAAACGTCAAGATTGCTTCTCCACTGGCGGGAGAATTCTTGCCATTTCAGTGGTGCCGCGCGATGGTGCTATGAGCCACTGCAATAGCGTCAGTGCGAACTGGCCGCGGCTTTGTACAGCGAACTGATCTCGCGCATGTTCGTGCGCTCAGATGGGCAAGACCACCACGGGAGGTGGCGTCAGTGAATACTGCTGCTGTGTTGGCATTCCTGCGCGTAGCGACATGCTATCGATCTGGCCCGTCTAATGTGGCAACTCGGGAAAATAAGAGTTGTCTGATATTGGGCACAACTGATTTCGCTCACACTTTAGCTCTATATTGAGATCTGTATCTTGGGTCCAAAAAGAGCTGGTTTGAGCTTCGAGTCTCGCCGTGCGAACTTCAGACTCGGAATTTATCTTGATGCTGGTTCGAGCTTGAGTTGCCAGTCCGTTAGGTTGCTGGCGATTCGCCGGCTGTGACGAGCGTTACGCATAACGCGAGTTGAGAAACGTACGAGTTGCGGTGTGACCGATGCCTGATCTTCAATCTCGGGACCTTTCCCCCCTCCATGCGCATGCGCGGGCTGCTGATGCGGTGTCGATCGTTTTGGCTCCGCGGCACATCGGAATGGCCGCATGGCTAACTATCGTGATCGCGTATTACAAGGAGGGAAGCCCAATGATGCGGCTGAAATTTTTGCGACCTCGCAATATTTTTTCGCCTCAAGGACTCCGTAATTCATAGTACGCATTCTGACTACACTCGCACGGGAAACTCAGCTGCTTAACCGCGGGCTCCACGAATTCTGTTCGATCGTGTATTGACGAGATGCGACAGTGAACGCCTCCCAAAATCCTCATCAGTCTCGCAATCATGTCGACAGTCCCACCCGCCGATGCAAAAAAGCCGCGCATTGCGCTCCTAGAAGACAACGTCGCACATGCGAGAACCGTTCGACACTGGCTCGAGGCTGCGGGCTACGATGCTATTGTCGAGTACGACGGCAGACGCTTTATCGACCGCATCGGCCGCGAGAAG
>Ga0157370_10003024_pt1 | contig 19956 bp, 22 predicted proteins | sample C35metaG_FD_113463 | JGI IMG/M metagenome (GOLD analysis project Ga0157370, IMG submission 113463) | Corn rhizosphere microbial communities from Kellogg Biological Station, Michigan, USA - C3-5 metaG | ecosystem: Host-associated > Plants > Roots > Rhizosphere > Soil | place: USA: Michigan...
AAAGGAGAAATTCAAATGTTGATGAGCACAATCATCGCGGTTGCGCTTGGCATCGCACCAATCAGTCACGACGGAACCGTCAGCGGAGACTATTCGAAGATTGTCGGCCGCTATTCGCAGTCGGTCGACAGTCGCGGAAAAACGCACGTACGCGGGTTCCATGGAGTAACTGGCGCGCCGTACGAACTGACGATGGACAAGGACGGCAACGTGGAGGCCACGGTTGGGGAGTTAATTGTCAACTTCCAGGTCAAGGAAGGCGCATGATCGGAGCCCCGGCCTCGGCGTGGAGCCGGGCTCAAATCATTTAGGCATAGAGATTGATCACTTGTGCATCCGGCGCGACGGCATCGAGCAGCAATGTCCGGTGGCAATGCGCCGGCTCCCGCTCCATGCACAGCAGAGCGGTCGGCCGCTCACGGGCGAGTTCGAGCATCTGCGCCGATTGGGCGATGGCTTCCGGAAGCTCGAGCTGCCCCGCATAGATTCGCTCCAGCTCGGCATGTCGCCCGGCTCTTGCAGCAGCACGGCCGGCGGCGGGAGTGCCGAGCGCTTTCAGGTGGACATATTCGATTCCCTCCTCTTCGAGTGCAGCCCTCAGCCCCGACTTCGAAAAGCCGGGACGGCGCGACAGCGGCAGCGCGCGCACGTCGACCACTCTCTCGATTCCGGATTGCTTCAGGGCGGCGATGAACTCCGGCACCGTCGTACCTTCGTAGCCGATGGTGAAAATGCGCATGTCAGTTTGGTTTGCCCGTCGCTGTGAACGGCATTTCCCAAATGCGCACATAATCGACTTCCATGCGCTGCGGCAGCGCTGCATCGTCGATGCCCTTGGCTGCCGCCCAATCGCCGCCCATGGCCAGGTTGAGGATCAGGTAGAATGGTGTGTCGAACGGCCACGCGCCGCGCCCGCCAGGCTGGTCATTCCTGACCTCCATGTAAGCGCGGTTGTCCACTCCCATGGTGATCGCCTTGTCCGTCCAGTCGAGCTGATAGCGATGGAAAGCACTGCACGCCGTCGGCACCGGCGTTTCGGCACCGCGGCCGGTCCCGCGCGTGTGGTTGTACAAGGCAGTGTGCACAGTCGCGTGAGCGACATTCGGTTGCGACCCGACCTGCTCCAGGATGTCGATCTCGCCGCCGTCAGGCCAGGGCGCCTTGCCTTCGGGCATCATCCAGATCGCCGGCCACGTCCCGCGTGAGCAGGGCAGCTTGGCCGATACCTCGACGAATCCGTATTTGAACGCGACCTTGTCCTTGGTCGTGATCTTCGCCGAGCTATATTTCTGCTTACCCCAATCGGGAAATTTGCGGATTGCTTCGGGGTCCTTGCGCAGCTCGATGATCAGCTTGCCGTCTTCCAGCCTGAGGTTTTGCGGCCGGTTCGCGGAATAATATTCAAGCTCCTTATTGTACCAGCCGAGCTTGTTCCTGGACGTGTCGAAGCTCCATTTGCTCATGTCGAGCGCGGGTTCGTTGAATTCGTCCGACCACAGCAGAGTCGCGCTGTGTGCGGGCATCGGCTCGTCAACCGCGTAATTGTTGGCGGAAAGACTCTGAGCCGCCGTCAGGAGCAACGCACTGAGCATCAGTACTGGATAGCGCGTCGCGCGCCGACTAACAGCCCTGCATGTCCTTCGACATCCACATCATCGGGGGCGGCCTCGCGGGAAGCGAAGCTGCATGGCAGCTTGCGGAGACGGGTCTTCGCGTGCGACTGAGCGAAATGCGTGGCGGCGAGGACAGCACTCCCGCGCATGAGACCGACCGCCTGGCGGAAATGGTCTGCTCCAACAGTTTTCGTTCAGACGACGCCGAATACAATGCGGTGGGGCTGCTTCACCAGGAAATGCGGGCGCTCGGATCGCTCGTCATGCGCGCCGCCGACAAGCACCGCGTGCCTGCTGGTTCGGCGCTCGCCGTCGACCGCGCGGGCTTTGCCGCCGACGTCACCCGGACGATCGAGCAGCATCTGAACATCAGGGTCGTCCGCGAGCGGGTCGATGTCCTTCCAGACCATCCGGCGATCGTCGCAACAGGCCCCCTGACCGACTCCCGGCTCGCCGAAGCGATTGCCGCCGAAACTGGCCACGGCGCCCTCGCCTTCTTCGACGCGATCGCTCCGATCGTTCATCGTGACAGCATCGACATGGACGTCGCCTGGATGGCCGCGAGATGGGACAAGGGAGGCAAGGACTACATCAACTGCCCCATCGACAGACCGCAGTATGAGGATTTCGTGGCCGCGCTGGTAGAGGGCGAGAAGATGCCCTTCCACGACTGGGAGAAGGAAACGCCTTACTTCGAGGGCTGCATGCCGATCGAGGTCATGGCCGAACGCGGGCCGGAGACTCTTCGGCACGGGCCGATGAAGCCCATTGGCCTCGACGACCCGCGCACCGGCCGCTGGCCCTACGCCGTCGTTCAGCTACGCCAGGACAACCAGCTCGGGACCTTGTGGAACATGGTCGGCTTCCAGACCAAGTTGAAGCATGGCGAGCAGGTGCGGATCTTCCGCACCATTCCAGGCCTCGAACTTGCCGAGTTCGCTCGTCTCGGCGGAATCCACCGAAACAGCTTCATCAACTCGCCGCGGCTGCTCGACCGCGAGCTACGCCTGAAATCCAAGCCGAACATCCGCTTCGCCGGCCAAATCACCGGATGCGAAGGATATGTCGAGAGCGCCGCTGTCGGGATCCTTGCCGCCCGCTTTGTCGCTGCCGAGCTTCGGGGGGACCATATGCCCTCTCCTCCTCCCGCGACGGCCCTCGGCGCAATCCTCGCACACATCACAGGCGGCGCCGACGCCGAGACATTCCAGCCGATGAACGTCAACTTCGGTCTGATGCCGCCCGTCCCGGGCCGCTTCAAACGCGCCGACCGCAAGAAAATCTATACCGACCGCGCGCGCGCGGCCTTCGCGGTCTGGTTGGAGCAGCTGAAAGTAACCGAGCCCGCCTAATTGTCATTATTCTGGAATAGGAGATTCAGCACGAATCCACGCTTCACGACGGAGCCGTTCCTGCCAATTAGCGAGGCATGATCCCGAAAATGCTGTGGCGAAGGGAGGAGACCAGGCGACGCCATCCGCCTCGTCCCTCGTTCAGCACGTCGAAGGCGGCAAAGGCGGCAATCATCGTCAGCGGCCGAAGCTGGCCTGAAATGCGGCGGCGCGGCAGATCTGCAATCGCCGATTTCGCTCGTTCGATGAGAAATCCGCGGGACTGTCGGTCGGTGCAGTGCCGGACTCCATCCACAAGCGACCAGATTGCGCCGAACGGCTCGCCTTCCGCCCGATCTCGGCCGAGCAGCCGCGCGCCAATTCCGAACAGCAATCGGCCGCGCAGCGCCAGCGCTTCCGCCGGCGCATCGCTCCATGGGAAAGATTGGAGCAACGGAAGCCATCCGTCCTCCAGCTGCGACAGCTCGCCGCCGGTGATGCCGCGTGGGAGGAGCTCGGCCGCTACCGCCTGCAGCCGCGGCTCGGCTGGCGCGGGAGCTCCCTCGTCCAGATCTTCAAGGCGCTCGCGCCACCAGGCCAGCCGGATCGCTCCAAGCTCGGCGAGGCTGCTCGTCGCCACCACATCCGCGAAGGCGAGATCCAAGTTCCACAGAGCAACAAAGGCCGGACGAACTCGCGTGGGAGTCGCCTGGAGAGCAATCTGCCGATCATTGTCGAGCCGCCGCTCAGCGATAGGTGACGGCCTTCACCGCCTCGACCACTTCGGACACCTTGATCAGGGCGAGCTTCTCAAGATTTGCGGCATAGGGCAGCGGCACGTCGGCATCGGTCACCCGAAGCACCGGCGCGTCGAGGTCGTCGAAGCCCTCGGTCATCGCGATTGCGATGATCTCCGAAGCGATCGAGCACTCCGGCCAGCCTTCCTCGACCACGACCATCCGGTTGGTTCGCTTGAGGCTGTCAAGCACGGTTTTCTTGTCGAGCGGGCGAAGCGTGCGGAGGTCGATTACCTCGGCGTTGATCCCCTGCGCCATCAGCTCCCGGGCCGCCTCGAGCGCAACCCCAACTCCGATTGAGTAGCTGACGAGGGTCACGTCCTTGCCGGGCCGGACGATCCGCGCCTTGCCGATCGGGAGCACATAATCATCCATCTGAGGGACGTCGAAATGCTGGCCGTAGAGCAGCTCGTTCTCGAGGAAGACAACCGGGTCTTCGCTCCGGATCGCGGCTTTCAGGAGTCCCTTGGCATCGGCGGCGCTGTAGGGCGCGATCACCACCAGTCCTGGTACATGGGCATACCAGCTGCCGTAATTCTGACTGTGCTGGGCCGCGACCCGCGCCGCGGCGCCATTCGGTCCGCGGAACACAATTGGGCAGCGCATCTGGCCGCCTGACATATAGTTGGTCTTCGCCGCAGAGTTGATGATGTGATCGATGGCCTGCATCGCGAAGTTGAAGGTCATGAACTCGACGATGGGCCTTAAGCCACCCATTGCCGCCCCAGTACCGGCACCGGCAAAGCCATATTCCGTGATCGGCGTATCGACGACCCGCTTGGCCCCGAACTCCTCAAGGAGGCCCTGCGTGACCTTGTAAGCGCCCTGATACTCGGCGACCTCCTCGCCCATCACGAACACACGCTCGTCCGCGCGCATCTCTTCCGCCATGGCATCGCGGAGCGCCTCTCGAACGGTCATGCTGACCAGCGGCGTCCCTTCCGGCACTTCGGGCTCGTCGATCGTGTGCGCAACATCGGCGACGAGGTCGCGCGCGGCCGTCTCGAATAGATGTGGTGTCGGCGTCGCTTCGCCCTGCTGCGAGGCAGGTTCCGGAACCGTCGGCGTTTCCATCGACGCGGGCTTGGGCTGCTCTTTCGTGTCGGACACCGGCTCGGCGGCGGGCGTGCCGACCTGCTCGCCGTCTCCAGCGAGGATGGCGATGGGCTGTCCGACCTTCACGCCTTCGCTGCCCTCGGGCACGAGGATCTTGGCGATCTTTCCCTCGTCGACGGCCTCAAACTCCATGGTCGCCTTGTCGGTTTCGATTTCGGCCAGGATGTCGCCCGATTTGACTTCATCGCCTTCCTTGACCAGCCACTTGGCGAGCGTCCCCTCCTCCATCGTGGGGGATAAAGCGGGCATCTTCAGCTCGACCGCCATCAGTAATTCCCCACCAGCACATCGGTGTAGAGCTCAAAGGGCGGCGGCTCAGGCGCTTCTTCAGCGAACTTCGCAGCACTGACGACGATATCTTTGATTTCCTTATCGATCGCCTTTAGCTCCTCTTCCTTCACGCCCATTTTGAGGAGATCGCGCTCGCAATGGGTGATCGGATCGCGCTGTTCGCGCACCTCCTGCACCTCCTCGCGAGTCCGGTACTTGGCCGGGTCCGACATCGAATGGCCGCGATAACGGTAGGTCATGAACTCGATGATGATCGGGCCCTTGCCGCTCCGCGTCCACTCTAGAGCGACATCGGCCGCGCCGCGGACGGCCAGAACGTCCATCCCGTCGACCTGCAGGCCCGGGATCCGAAAGCTCTCGCCATGCCTGTAAAGCAGCGGCTCGGAGTGCGAGCGATTGACGCTCGTCCCCATCGCATATTTGTTGTTCTCAATCGCATAGATGACCGGCAGGTCCCATAGCTTGGCCATGTTGAACGCTTCGGCGACCTGGCCCTGGTTGACCGCGCCGTCACCCATGTAGGTGAGGCACACCCCGCCATCCTCGGCATATTTATGCTTGAACGCCAGGCCGGTGCCGAGCGGCACTTGCGCGCCGACTATGCCGTGGCCCCCATAGAAGCCATGATCGACGCTGAACATATGCATCGACCCGCCCTTGCCGTGCGAAATTCCTGCCTCACGGCCGGTCAGCTCCGCCATGATCACTTTGGGATCGATCCCGAACGCAAGCATGTGGCCGTGGTCGCGGTAACCGGTGATCACGCTGTCTTTGCCGACTGTCATGGCCGATTGAAGCCCCACCGCGACCGCTTCCTGGCCGATGTAAAGGTGACAGAAACCCCCAATCAGGCCGAGACCGTAAAGCTGCCCCGCGCGCTCCTCGAAACGGCGGATCAGAAGCATCTCGCGGTAGAGCTTCAGAAGCTCGTCTTTCGACGCCTTGTACCGCTTGGGCTGCGGCGGACGCGCGAGGGCCGGTCCTTTCGTTTCGGGAACGGCTGAAACAGCGGCTTTCTTCGCGGAACGCGCCACGGCAACTCTCTCAATCTCAGAAGTCGGGCCGCCTATAGGCAGAGCGTCGGCACCCGGCAACTAGGCGGCGCTCGCGATCAGTTCAGCGGAACGATCACCTCATCTGGACGAACAAGGCCAAGGTTCTTGCGGACCAGCTCATCGGCCATGTCCGGATCGGCCTTGTTGGGGTTCAAAAGGTCGGAGCGGTGCTTGAGCTCGGCTCGCTCCTCCTCAATCTGGGCAAGCTCGGCCTTCCGCTGCTGGAGCTCGCGATGATAGCTGCCCCAGGCGAGGATCCCGTTTTCGCCGGCGATCGCGTGACCGGCGAAGGTGCCGACGACAAGCACCGCCAGCGCGGGCATCGCGGCCCGGCGGATCATGGCGAAAATTCGGCTCGTTCCCCCCACCATGACGTCATGAGAATCATGAGTGAGTCACGAAGGCAAGTGAAAAGAATGATTTGGTGGACGAAGCGGGGATAAAGTTGTGGATCAGCCCGGCTTGTAAGCCTTCAATGCCGCTCGCCCGGGGTAGCGCGCTGCGGCGCCCAACTGTTCCTCGATCCGAAGGAGCTGATTGTATTTCGCCGTGCGGTCGGACCGCGCAAGGCTTCCCGTCTTGATCTGCCCGCAGGAGAGCGCGACCGCGAGGTCGGCGATGGTCGAATCCTCGGTCTCCCCCGAACGGTGCGACATCACTGCCGTGTAGGCATTGTTCTGCGCGAGCCGCACCGCCTCGATCGTCTCGGTAAGAGTCCCGATCTGGTTGACCTTGATCAGGATCGAATTGGCGATCCCGTGATCGATTCCCCACTGCAGTCGCTTGACGTTGGTGACGAACGCGTCGTCGCCGACCAGCTGGATTCGGTTGCCGAGCTTGTCGGTGATGGCCTTCCATCCTTCGGCATCGTCCTCGGCCATTCCGTCCTCGATTGAGGCAATCGGATAATCGCCAACCAGCGCGACATAATAGTCCGCCATTTCGATCGGGTTGAGGCTTTTGCTCTCCCCCCTGATCTCGTAACGACCGTCGCGGAAGAACTCGCTCGCCGCCGGGTCCATCGCTAGCACCACGTCGTCACCGAGTTTGTAGCCGGCGGCGCTCACCGCTTTCTCGATGAAGTCCAGCGCTTCGCGCGCCGTGTTGAGCGCCGGAGCGAAGCCGCCTTCGTCGCCAACCGAAGTCGAGAATCCCGCTTCGTGCAGCTTGCTTTTCAGCGCGTGGAAAATCTCTGCACCGCTGCGCAAAGCCTCGGCGAAGCTGGGCGCTCCGACCGGCATCACCATGAATTCCTGAAAATCGATGCCGTTGTCGGCATGAACGCCGCCGTTCAGAATATTCATCATTGGCACCGGCAGAAGGTTCGCGTCGACTCCGCCAACGTATCGATAGAGCGGCAGGCCGACCGCGTCGGCCGCAGCCTTGGCCGTCGCGAGGCTCGCGCCGAGGATTGCATTGGCGCCGAGCCGCGCCTTGTTCTCGGTCCCGTCGAGCGCGATCATCGCCGCGTCGATCTCGGCCTGGTCCTCGGCCTCCATCCCCAGCAACGCTTCGGAGATCTCGCCGTTGACTGCTGCAACGGCCCTGCTCACGCCCTTGCCGCCCCAACGGCTCTTGTCGCCGTCGCGCAGCTCGACGGCCTCATGGGCCCCGGTCGATGCTCCGGAGGGAACAGCCGCCCTCCCCATGCTGCCGTCCTCCAGCGTGACGTCTACCTCGACCGTTGGATTGCCGCGGCTATCGAGGATTTGGCGGGCATGGACGTCGACGATCGCGGTCATGGCTTTCCTTCTTGCGGGAGCGTAACAATATGGCTGTACGCGGAGCCTAATAGGCCGAGCGTTCGGGCGTGCAACTTTCGGCTCCGCCGACCGGAACGAAGGGCCGCCGCTCCGGGTTCAAGCCGGCAGAGGAGGACTCGCTCATGGTCGACCAAATTGCGACTGACGACAGGGCTGCCGCTCTGCCCGACGGAACCGACAAGGTAATCGAAGGCGCTTCGAAAACCGATAATGGCGGAACGGTGACAATTAAGGATGTGGCCTTGGTCAAAGAACGAAAGATTCCGGCGCCGAAGGGCGATGCGGAGCGCCCGGTGACGGGCAGCGGAAGTCCTGAACGCGGGCTTGTCGATCGCCTTCGCGAGGGACGCGAGAGTTTGGCGAACCAGGCGGGGGACAGAGCCCGCGGATTCATCGGTCAAGGTCTCGAACGCACTGCCGAGGCGCTCGCCAACGTCTCGAAGATGGTCGGCGACACCGCGCCGGGAATCGAAGATCGGCTCGGGCCGGACTATGGCAATTATGCGCGCCGTGCAGCCGGAGCGATCGAGAATGTCGCCAACACGATCGCGTCTAAAGACCCGGATGAGCTGGTTGAGGACACGCGTAACTTCGTCCGCAACAGTCCGGGAATTGCGCTTGCCGGAGCGGCCGTCGTCGGCTTCATCGTGGCTCGGTTGTTGAAGTCAGGGCTGGCGCGCGACGAAGACGAGGACGAAGACTGAACAGATGCTCAAGCCGACCGATCCCGGAGCGCCGCCAGAGCGCCTCGTTGGTGAACTCGTTCACGAGCTGATCGAGGATGGCAAGGCCTATGCCCGAGCCGAGATCGGCGTCGCCAAGGCGATAGCGGCGGCGAAAGGCAAGGCGCTGGCCGTTCCTGCGGCCCTGTTCGCCATTGCCTTCATCTGCGCGCTTGCGGCCGTCGTCGCCCTCGCTCTTGGCGTGGTGATCGCGCTCGAAACGTTCATTGGTCCGCTTGCGGCCGGTTTTATCGGCATGCTGATCTTCGCCGCAATCGCCGGTCTGCTCGGGTGGGGCGGCTACGCCAAGTTGAGGCGCGATTTCTAATGACTGATACGCCCGAAATCGCCGCCGCGCGCGCCGAGGCCGACCGGCGTCGCTCGCGGGTCATGGCCACCGCCCATGAACTTCAGGAGCGCCTCAGTCCCAAGACCCTTGCTAAAGGCGCATGGCAGGGCGCCAAGGAAAAGGGCGCCGACCTTGCCGAGAATGCAGTCGATGCGGTGAAGGCGCGACCATTCGCTGCGACCGGAGTCGTCGCGGCCATAACCATGTTCCTTGCCCGCGAGCCGCTGATGGATCTCGCCAGCAGGCTGGCTGACGGTGCGAAGCGAAAATCGCGCAGGCGCCGCCGGGCGCCAGTGAAAGTGCAAACGGAGGCAAGCGAATGACGGACGAGGACAACCGCCAGACCACGGAAGACAGCAGCGCTGCATCGCCGCGCCAGCGCGCGATCGAAGCTTATGAGAGCGCCCGTGACCGCACCGTCGACACGCTCGGCGAAGCGCCGCTGATCTTTCTTGCGGGAGGAATTGCCGCCGGCGCGCTGATCGCCGCGCTCCTGCCCAGGACCGAAGCCGAGACACGGCTGGTCCAACCGACGGCGCGGCGTGTCAAGAACAGCGCCCGGGCCGCCTTCGATGCGGCGCGTGATACAGGTTCGCAACGCCTCGACGAGATGGGCCTTAATCGGCAGAAGGGCGAGGAGACGATCCGGAGCCTTCTCGACGGCTTGAGCGACGCGGCTCGGGCGTCGGCGAATGCTGCCGTAGACGCCGTTCGCAGGCAGGGCTGACTAAGTCATAGCGATGCGATAGCGGGGGCACGGATGAGCAAGCTTCACCTGGTTTTCGGCGGACGGGTCAAGGACCCGCAGGGCCTGGACTTCGACATGAATGCTATCGAGGTCGTCGGAATCTACGACAGCTATGCGGCCGCCGAGGATGCGTGGCGCGCGGCGGCGCAGCGCACTGTCGATGACGCGGAGATGAAATATGTCGTCGTCCATCTCCATCGACTGCTCGAGCCCGATCTCGAAGGGTCCATCGCTGGTATCACGCGTCCCAAGGCGACCGCGACATAGCTATAATTGCGAGCTTGGCGGAGCAATCCATTCTGGATTGCCGCGTCGCCTTCGGATCCTCGAAAATGACGTCAGGCGTGTCTATACCGCCACAGCAGGAGCGGTCGCTGCAGCAGCAGCCCCGCAGCGAAGCCGCCGACATGCGCCGGCGTCGCCAGGAGCACGCCCTGCTGGTTGCCAAGCCAGCCCATCATCAACTGGAGCACGAGCCAGGCGATCAGCAGCCAAACGACGTTGATCCAGCGGTTGAGCCTCAGATTGCTGGTGAACGCCTTCGCTCGGCCAAAGCTCAGCGCAAATGCACCTATGACCGCGCTGATCGCACCGCTGGCGCCGATGATAGGCACGGTGCTGTTCGGGTTCACACCCCATTGCGCCGCCGCAGCGGCATAAGCGCCGACCATGTAGAGGACGACCAGGCCGGTCGCTCCAAGCACCCGCTCCACCTGCACTCCGCAAAAAGCCAAGATCAGTAGGTTGAAGCCGATGTGGACGAGGTTCGCATGGACCAAAGTCGCCGTCAGCGGCGTCAGGACGGCAGGAACCGTTGGAAATGGAAGCGAGAACCCACTGAAGCGCGCCGGGATGAACCCAAGCGCGAAAGCGGCATGCTCGGATTGGCCGAGCACGACCGCAATTAGCCACGCCGCCGCGGTCAGCGCGACGATGATGTTGGTCGCAGTGCGCGGGTAGCGGATCATACCGCTCAGATAAACTCGATCTTCTTGATCTCATAATAGCGGTCGCCGGACGGCGTCGAGACCTCGACCTCGTCGCCTTTCTGACGCCCGATCAGCGCGCGGCCAAGCGGCGAATTGTAACTGATGCGGCCATTGTTGGCGTCCGCTTCGACCTGGCCGACAAGCTGGTACCTCACCTTCTTCTCGTCTTCGTCGATCAAGGTGACGGTCGCTCCGAACACGACCTTGTCGCCCGACAGCGTAGTCGGGTCAATTACCATCGCCCGGCTGAGCCGGTCCTCGAGGTCGGCGATCGACGCCTCGATCTGGCCCTGTCGCTCCTTTGCAGCATGATATTCGGCATTTTCGCTCAAGTCTCCATGAGCGCGCGCTTCCTCGATCGCCTCGACGACCGCCGGGCGCTCTTGGCTTCGCAGGCGCTTAAGTTCATCGGTCAGTTGCCGGTGGCCCTCGGCCAGCATCGGTACCTTTTCGGTACTCGCCATTGTCAAATTCCTCTTTTCAAAACCCTGCCCCGGCGGGCCTTGAGCCCGCGAACAGCGGCAGATTGTGAGTGAAAGCCTAGCTTGGGGAGCCGGAATAATAGGATTGGAGCGAGGCGACTTCAAGCGCTCGGCCGCGCACCGCCTCGATGGATCGTGCGGCGGCAAGGCTCCCTGCGGCCGTCGTGAAATAAGGGACCTTCCTGGCCAGCGCGGTAGTGCGGATCGAATGGCTGTCCTTCAGCGACTGCCAGCCCTCGGTGGTGTTGAACACCAGGTCGACATCGCCGTCCAACAGGCGGTCTACGATGTGCGGCCGCCCCTGAGCCACCTTGTTGACGACTTCGACCGGAAGCCCCTTCGATTGCAGATGCGCGGCCGTTCCTCCAGTGGCGATGATCGAGAAACCCAGCTCGACCAGCTTCTGGACTGCGGGAACGATATTGTCCTTGTCGGCATCCTTGACCGATACGAACGCAGTCCCGCCCTGCGGCAGCGCCATTCCGGCGCCGACCAGCGCCTTGGTGAAGGCAATGTCGAAATCTCGCGCAATACCCATGACTTCTCCGGTGCTCTTCATCTCCGGTCCGAGCACGGGATCGGTTCCGGGGAAGCGCGCGAAGGGGAAAACGGACTCCTTCACGGCGATATAGTCGCGGACCCGCCCGATCTCGCCCTCTCGGGCGAGCGGCTCACCCGCCATCACCCGCGCCGCAATCTTCGCCACCGGCCTGCCGATCGCCTTGGCGACGAAGGGCACAGTCCGGCTTGCGCGCGGATTGACCTCGATGAGGTAGACCTCGCCATCCTTCACCGCGAATTGGACGTTCATCAGCCCCTTGACCTTGAGGGCGAGCGCCAACTCCCTCGCCTGCCGCTCGATCTCGCGGACGACCTCATCGGACAGGCTGTAGGGCGGGATCGAGCAGGCGCTGTCGCCGGAGTGCACGCCCGCTTCCTCGATGTGCTGGAGCACGCCGCAGACGACGACGTCGGTCCCATCGGAAATGGCATCGACATCGACCTCGATCGCGTCCCGAAGATAGCGATCGATCAGCACCGGGCTCTTCCCCGACACCTGAACTGCAGTTGCGATGTAATGGTCTAGCTGCTGCGGGCCGTCGACCACCTCCATGCCGCGCCCGCCGAGCACATATGAGGGCCTCAGGAGCACGGGATAACCGATCCGCTCGGCGACCCGGATTGCCTCGTCGCGGCTGCGCGCAATGCCGTTCGCGGGTTGCTTGAGGCCCAGCCGCTGCACCAGCTCGGCGAATCGCTCGCGATCCTCGGCGAGGTCGATGCTGTCGGGCGACGTGCCGAGAATCGACACCCCGGCGGCCTGCAGCTCCTCGGCGAGCTTGAGCGGGGTCTGGCCGCCAAGCTGGACGATGACTCCCAGCAGCTCGCCTTTCTCCTCTTCGCGCCGGACGATCTCGAGCACGTCTTCGGCGGTCAGCGGCTCGAAATAGAGCCGATCCGAGGTGTCCGGGTCCGTCGAGACCGTTTCCGGATTGCAGTTGACCATGATGACTTCGAGCCCGGCACCCTTCTGTCCATTTCGATCACGGCCCAGCGCGAACGCCGCGTGGCAGCAGCAATAATCGAACTCGATCCCCTGCCCGATCCGGTTTGGGCCGCCACCGAGAATCATCACCTTCCTGCGATCGCTGACGTCCGCCTCATCCTCGGGCTGGCCGAACAGCGGCGCCTCGTAGGTCGAATAGAGATAAGGAGTCGCCGCATCGAACTCGGCCGCACAGCTGTCGATCCGCTTAAAGACCGGCCTCACTCCAAGCCGCAGCCGGTGCGCACGCACCTCGCCTTCGGTGATCCCGCCGGTCATGTCGCGCATGGCATTATGGACGACTCCTGAGCCGCCCGCCGCGACGGCCTCGCTCATCGCGCGCTCGACTCCAGCCGAACGAAGCGACAGCTGCGCCAGTCGCGAATCCGAAAAGCCCATCGCTTTCAGCCGTCGCATCCCGCGCGCGTCGCTCGGAAGGCCGTTCAGACGAACCTCCTCTTCAGCCTCGACGATCTCCTGCAAACGCTTCAAAAACCATGGGTCGAAGCCGGAGATCTCGTTGATCCGCTCGACCGTTAAGCCGTGTCGCAGCGCCTCTGCTGCGACCAACAGCCGGTCGGGTGTCGGTCGCGCTAGAGCGCTTTCGATTTCGGCCGGATCGGCATTCTCGAGGGCTCGCACTCGGTCGAGGCCGCACAGTCCCGTCTCCAGCCCCCGAAGCGCCTTTTGAAGGCTTTCGGCGAAGCTGCGCCCGATTGCCATCACCTCGCCGACCGACTTCATCGAGGTCGACAGCAAAGGCTCGGACCCCTTGAACTTCTCGAACGCGAAGCGCGGAATCTTGGTCACCACATAATCGATGGTCGGCTCGAAGCTCGCCGGGGTCGCGCCGCCGGTAATGTCGTTGGCGATCTCGTCGAGCGTGTAACCGACCGCCAGGCGCGCTGCGACCTTCGCGATTGGGAAGCCGGTCGCCTTCGACGCCAAGGCCGACGACCGCGACACGCGCGGGTTCATCTCGATGACCACCATTCGCCCGGTCTTCGGATCGACCGCAAACTGGACGTTGGAACCACCAGTTTCGACGCCGATTTCGCGCAGCACAGCGATGCTCGCCGAACGCATGCGCTGATATTCCTTGTCGGTCAGGGTCAGCGCCGGAGCGACGGTGATGCTGTCGCCCGTGTGCACCCCCATCGGGTCGACATTCTCGATCGAGCAAATGATGATCGCGTTGTCCGCCTTGTCGCGTACAACCTCCATCTCAAACTCTTTCCAGCCAAGGACGGATTCCTCGATCAGCACTTCGGTCGTCGGGCTGGCCTCGAGGCCGCCGTTGACAATCTGGACGAACTCGTCGCGGTTATAGGCAATGCCCCCGCCCGTCCCGCCGAGCGTGAAGCTCGGCCGGATGATCGCCGGTAAGCCTATGTGGTCGAGCACCTGAAGCGCATCGTCGAGACTGTGCGCGATTTGCGAGCGTGGGCTCTCGAGCCCGATCCTGTCCATCGCTTCGCGGAACTTCAGTCGGTCCTCGGCCTTCTCGATCGCGTCGGCATTGGCGCCGATCAGCTCGATCCCCAAGCGGTCGAGAGTACCGTCCTTGTAGAGTGCGAGCGCGGTGTTGAGCGCCGTCTGCCCGCCCATGGTGGGTAGAACCGCATCGGGCCGCTCCTTCTCGAGAATCTTGGCGACGATCTCGGGCGTGATCGGCTCGATATATGTGGCGTCGGCGAGCTCGGGATCGGTCATGATTGTGGCCGGGTTCGAATTGACGACGATGACCCGATAGCCTTCACTTTTCAGTGCTTTGACTGCCTGACTTCCCGAATAATCGAACTCCGCTGCCTGGCCGATAACGATCGGCCCCGCGCCGATGATCAGGATCGAGGAGATGTCGTTTCGCTTGGGCATCAGGTTTCCGGGAATTTCATCGTGACGAATACCGCCTTCAGTCCGTTGCGGCGCGCCCATTTAGCGACGCAGACGCGCTGCTCGGGGCTCGGGTTCTGGCGGATCATCAGCAGCAGCTTCTTCTGCTCCTCATCCTGGATCAGCTCGCCGAGCGCCAGCCCACAGCCGGTCGCCACCTCGTTGAGCTGCGTCTCGGTGTGCATCCGCGCTGGGGTCGCGCAGGCGGAGAGGGCCAGAGCTGTCAGCCCGACCAGGATCGTGCCGGAGTTTCTCAACTGCCACCTTCGCGTGCGATGTGGCTTTTCATGAGCCGCACCGCTTCAGTGACCGAGAGCCGGTCGGCCGTTCTCAACTTTCGGACGATCCGCCGTTCGATTGAGTGAGCGCGCGTGCCGACGCTGCTTTTTAGAATTGAAGTATATCCAATCTTTTTGTGATTCACTCCAGCTGGAGTGAGAGAATGGGTCGCAACGCAGACCCAAGCTGGTCCTCGCTTCGATGGTATTTTCACTTCATCGCCCCCACGAACTTTTCGAACAGATAGAAGCTGTCCTGGGGGCCGGGGCTCGCCTCGGGATGATATTGCACGCTGAACGCCGGGCGATCGGTCAGCTCGATGCCGCAATTGCTCCCATCGAACAGCGAGACGTGAGTCTCACGGACATTCTCCGGCAGGCCTTCCCGCTCGACGGCGAAACCGTGGTTCATCGAGGTGATCTCGACGGCCCCGTCGGCGAGTCGCTTGACCGGATGGTTGGCGCCCCGGTGCCCCTGGAACATTTTTGACGTCCTGCCGCCAACCGCCAGCGCCAGCATCTGATGACCGAGGCAGATGCCGAACAGCGGCTTCTTGGTCTCCAGCATTTGGCGGATCACCGGCACTGCATATTCGCCGGTCGCAGCCGGATCGCCCGGCCCGTTCGACAGGAAAAAGCCGTCGGGCTCATACGCCATGATTTGCTCGAAGGTCGCCGTCGCCGGCACTACGGTCACCCGTGCGCCCGCCTCAACAAGCAGCCGGAAGATGTTGCGCTTGTTGCCATAATCCACTGCGACGACATGGGGGCGGTCATCCCCGTCCCTCGCAAGGGAGGGGCCGGGCGTGGGTAGCGTAGCTGAGAGCTCGATGCCCGAAGCCCCCAATCCAGCCTTCGGGCCGGACCTTTTAGGGGAAGGCCCGCTTCCGGGCATTTTCCCGCGAAGGGAAGGCTCTACCTCATACCCCTGTCCCCAGCGCCACTTGCCGCCACTCCACCTTTCGACCTGCAGCCGGCTGACGTCCTTGGCGAGGTCCATGCCCTCGAGGCCGGGCCATTCCGCGGCCATCTTCTGCAGCTTGTCGAGGTCGAAACGCGCATCCGCGCGATGCGCAATGGCGATGTTCGGCGGTCCTTCGATCCGCACCAGCTTGGTCAGCGCGCGCGTATCGACGCCGGCAATGCCGATCCTGCCCCATTTCGCCATCCAGTCCGCAAAGCCCTGGTTGGCGCGATAGTTGGAGGGTTCGGTTACCACCTCGCGAACCAGGCAGCCGAGCGCATGCGCTTCGTCCGCCTCCACGTCTTCGTCGTTGGCGCCGACGTTGCCGATATGGGGAAAGGTGAAGACGATCACCTGGCTCGCGTAGGAGGGATCGGTCATCACCTCCTGGTAGCCAGTCATCGCGGTGTTGAAGCACAGCTCCCCGACCGCTTCTCCCTCGGCGCCAAATCCCTGCCCCCAAATTGTCCTCCCGTCCGCGAACACGACGACTCCCGTCGCGCCCTCCGGTTGTGGAGCGCGCGTGAGATGTGCGTCGGCCATAAGCGGGAGAAGCCTTCCGTTGAGAGTTTGCCAGCGATGTCGCTAAGGCATTCCCGCTATGCGCTTCCGTGCCCCTGGTCAACGCTGGTCAGCGTGAAAAGTCGACGCTAGTTGGAAAGGATGATCCGCGACGACATCAATGCCGCGAAGATCGCCGCAATGAAGCGCGGCGATAAGGAGACGGTCGGCACACTCCGCCTCGCCCAGGCGGCGGTCCTCAATCGCGACATCGAGGCGCGCACTGGCGGCGCTCCCAAGGATGATGACGCGCTCGTCACCGAAGTGCTTCAGAAAATGATCAAGCAGCGCCGCGAATCGGCCGAGCTTTTCCGCAAGGGCGGTCGCGAAGACCGCGCGAGAGCCGAGGAAGACGAGATCGTGGTCATCGAGCGCTTCCTTCCCAAGCAGCTCAGCGACGAGGAGGCATCCGCCCGGATCCACGCGATCATTGCCGAGACCGGCGCGTCCTCAATGAAGGACATGGGCCGCGTGATGGCGCTGGTGAAGGAGCGCCTCGGTGCGTCGATCGAGCCCGCACGCGCGTCAGGACTGGTGAAAACCGCGCTGTCCTGAGTACAAAAATAGGCCCCGCCACGGGTGTGGCGGAGCCTCAACGATGAAGTTGAAATCTATCTGGCTGCAGCTGCGGGTGTCCCGCTTGCACCACCTGCGAGGCCCATCACGCCGTCCATCACCAGGTGATACATGCGGATGGCCATTGCGGTTGCGACTGCGCCCGCCATGGCCATTTGCAGATTGAGAGCAATGGCATTGAGCTGCGGGCCAATCGCCGGAATATGAGTCAGCGCCGCACCGATGATCGGCAAGGCGATGATGAGCGCAACGTTCACGACCATCCGCTCGTCGCTCAGCGCGAGACCGGCGATTAGGCCGAGGACGACCAGCACAAGCGGAACATTCATCATGTTAAGGGCGATGAACCCGGCAACGATCGCGAGGATAATGGCAAGAGCGCGGGCAAGCCCGCCGATCTTCGTCAACATAATATCCCTCCCTTTTTGATCCCGACCAGCGATCTTCCGCCGCTCTTATGTCGGAACCGTAACAGTTTACCCACAATTGGGCTCGCTGGCCAGCATGGTTAACGTCTCGCGCTCCTGACCTGTGGATAAGTCTGGTTCTCCGTCTTGCGAGCGGGTGATTCGCGCATAGGGTCGACTCCGTGACCCTCTCACCGCAATGGCTCGACGAATTGCGCGCACGCACGACCTTGTCGTCGGTGATCGCGCCGTCGGTGAAGCTGATCCGCGCCGGGCGCGAGTGGAAGGCCTGCTGCCCATTCCATGATGAGAAGACGCCGAGCTTCACGGTCAACGATGACAGGCATTTCTACCATTGCTTCGGATGCGGTGCGCACGGCGATGCGATCCGGTTCCTCACCGATCATCGCGGTTTGCCGTTCATGGACGCCGTGAAGGAACTCGCCGGAAAAGCCGGGATGGAGGTCCCCGCGCCCGACCCGCGCGCGAAGGAGCAGGCGGAGCGCGCCGCCAGCCTCACCGACGTTATGGCCGAGGTCGCTAAATGGTATGCCGAGCAGCTGAACGGCCCGCAGGGGACGGACGCGCGCGAATATCTGAAAGGCCGGGACATCGATCCGGCAACCGCCACCCGCTTTGGCCTGGGCCTGGCGCCCGACAGCCGCACCGCTCTCAAGCGCGCTCTGAGTCATTTGGGCGAGGACAAGCTGATCGAAAGCGGCATGCTCATCAAGCCCGATGAAGGCGAGAGCTACGACCGTTTTCGAGGGCGGCTGATGATCCCGATACGCGATGCGCGCGGGCGGGTGATCGCCTTCGGCGGCCGAATCTTGGGGCAGGGCGAGCCCAAATATCTAAATTCCCCCGACACACCGCTCTTCGACAAGGGGCGCACGCTCTACAATATCGACCGCGCAAGTCCGGCGAGCCGCGCTTATAAAAGGCTCATCGTGGTCGAAGGCTATATGGACGTGATCGCGCTCGACCGCGCCGGCATCGCCGAAGTCGTCGCGCCCAACGGCACCGCCGTCACTGAGGCCCAGCTCGAGCGGATGTGGCGGCTCGAGGCGTCGCCGATCCTTTGCTTTGACGGAGACGCAGCCGGCAAGAAAGCCGCAATCCGTGCGGCGATCCGGGCCCTCCCCCTGCTTCGCCCGGACCGCACCCTCCGCTTCGTAGAGCTGCCGGCGGGTCAGGACCCCGACGACGTGATCCGCACCAAAGGCCGCGAGGCGTTCGAAGCCCTCCTCGCCAGGCCCGAGCCGCTCGATGCGCGGCTGTGGCGGCATGAGCTCGAGGCCGAGCCGCTGACCATCCCCGAAGCTTGGGCGTCGTTCAAGGAGCGCCTGGTCGCTCACGCCTCGGCGATCGGCCACGCGGACCTTGCCCGTATCTATCGCGAGGACTGGCTCAGCCGTTTCTATGAACAGCGCCGCCCAGCCGGGGCTGCCCGCCTGCCCGCAAAGACCTTTAGGAACGGCCGCTTCGTTGTGCCGCCGAAACCCGTCGACGCGAAAGCTCGGGCGATCGCCAGCAGCGGGATCGACGCCCCCACTGCCCGCGCGCTGGTCCTCGGCTTCGCCAACTTTCCCGAAGAGCTCCCCGCCCATTGCGAGCAGCTCGCTTCGCTTCCGATCGACGACAAACCGACGGCCAAACTACGCGATGAGCTGGTCGAAAGAGTGTTCGCTGGAGCCGCGCTTGATCGGGATAGCGTTGACACCATATTAAGCGGCGATGGAGCAACGGGCGAGAAGGCCCGGCGAGCCATGGGTTTTTCCTTCACCCGCCGCGACAGCGACCCGGACCGCGCCCGAAGCGATCTGGCCGCTGCGGTCGAAATCATCGCCGCCGCGGAGGAGGTCGAAAAAGCCCTGGATCATGCAACGGAACGGCTGAAGCGGGATTTCACCGAAGAGGCCCTGGAGGAACAGCAGCGGCTCGTCGAGGCGCAGCGCGGATTGAGACAGAGGCTGGCACAGCTTGCCGGCACCGACTAAGCGGCGGAAACCTATGGCAAAAAACGATACTCAGGAAATCGACACGGCAGAGGCGGGCGATGCTCCGCTCATCGACCTCAACGACGCATCGATCAAGAAGCTGATCGCCCGCGCCAAGAAGCGCGGGATCATTACCGTCGACGAGCTCAATGAGGCGCTGCCCTCCGACCAGATGTCCCCCGACCAGATAGAGGACGTCATGTCCGCGCTCAATGAAATGGGCATCAGCGTCGTCGAGAGCGCCGAGGACTCCGAGGACGAGGAAGAGGACAAGGAGCCCGAGCCCGCGATCGAGGACGAGGTTGATCCGCTAGACGACGGCGGCCCCCGCCCCGCCGCGGCGGCGAAGAAGGAGCCGACCGACCGCACCGACGATCCGGTGCGCATGTACCTGCGCGAGATGGGCGCGGTGGAATTGCTCTCCCGCGAGGGCGAGATCGCCATCGCCAAGCGCATTGAGGCCGGCCGCGACACG
>Ga0157370_10003025_pt1 | contig 19955 bp, 19 predicted proteins | sample C35metaG_FD_113463 | JGI IMG/M metagenome (GOLD analysis project Ga0157370, IMG submission 113463) | Corn rhizosphere microbial communities from Kellogg Biological Station, Michigan, USA - C3-5 metaG | ecosystem: Host-associated > Plants > Roots > Rhizosphere > Soil | place: USA: Michigan...
ACATCACCAATTGCATAAATATTAGAAACATTTGTCTGAAGGTGATCATTGGTTTTCACTCTTCCTCTTTCGTCAAGTTCTACTCCGGCTTTTTCCAGTCCAAGTCCTTCTGTGTAAGGTTTTCTTCCCACAGAAACAAGAACATAATCGCCTTCGAAGCTGACTTCTTCTCCTTTTTTATTTTTCGCAGTTACTTTTACAGAATCTCCGTTTCTTTCAACCGCAGAAACAGCTGTAGAAAGTTCGAATTTCATTCCCTGTTTTCTAAGAACTTTCTGTAATTCTTTAGATAAACTTCCGTCCATTCCAGGGATAATTTTATCCATAAATTCAACAACTGTTACCTGAGAACCTAATCTCAAATACACTGAACCAAGCTCAAGACCGATAACGCCACCACCGATTACAACCAGATGTTTAGGGATTTCTTTCAGATTAAGAGCTTCTGTTGAAGTAATGATTCTTTCTTTATCAAGATTGATAAAAGGTAAACTGGATGGTTTTGAACCAGTTGCGATGATTGTATATTTTGATTCGATCACTTCGGAAGAACCGTCGTTTTTAGAAACTTTGATCTGAGTTGCAGATTCGAAGCTTCCTAATCCTTCAAAAACAGTGATCTTATTTTTATCCATCAAAAAGTTGATTCCCTTTGTGGTTTGATCCACCACTTCATTTTTACGGGCAATCATTCTTGCGATGTCGGCAGTCGGCTCATTGATGATGATACCGTGATTTGCAAAATCGTGTTTTGCTTTTTCGAAATGTTCAGAACTATCAAGCAAAGCTTTGGAAGGAATACATCCAACGTTAAGACAAGTTCCGCCTAAGGTTGAATATTTCTCAATAATTGCTGTTTTGAAACCCAATTGAGCAGCACGGATTGCCGCAACATATCCACCAGGACCAGAACCGATAACGGTTACATCAAATTGACTCATATATTTTGATTATTAATTCGAATAAAATTTCCTCAAATTTACGAATTTCAGACCAATTTTGGAAGTGATTTTTGTTAAGATAATTAATGTCTATTTTTGTAGCAGATTTTAAAACCTTTAAAATGTCAATCAAAACCAATTATCAAAATATCCTTTCCCAACTTCCTGAAAATGTAAAACTGGTAACAGTTTCCAAAACGAATCCTTCTGAAAAAATTAAAGAAGTTTATGATCTTGGGCAAAGAGCTTTCGGAGAAAATAAAGTTCAGGAATTGCTGGAAAAACAACCTGTTCTTCCAAACGACATAGAATGGCATTTGATCGGGCATCTACAAACCAATAAAGTGAAATTCGTTGCAGGTTTTATATCAATGATAGAAAGTGTTGACAGCGAAAAAGTTTTGAAAGAAATTGATAAAGAAGCTCTTAAAAACAACAGAAAAATCAATGTTCTTCTTCAGGTCAAAATCGCAAAAGAAGACACTAAATTTGGTTTGACAGCTAAAGAGGCAAAAGAGATTTTCGACAATTATTTAAAAGGAAATTATCCAAATGTTGAAATAAAAGGTTTGATGGGAATGGCAAGTTTTGTAGAAAATGAAACTCAGATCCGTGAGGAATTTGGAATTTTGAAACAACTTTTTGATGAACTTTCTCAATTAAAACCATTAGAAACCCTTTCCATGGGAATGAGTGGCGATTTTCCTTTGGCTATTGAATGTGGTTCCAATTCCGTAAGAGTCGGATCAGCAATTTTTGGGGAAAGGATTTATTAGATAATGTTTTTGTAAACCTTCATCATTTCGTCTGCAATAACCTCATCATTGAATTTCTGAACAAACGCAAGACCTTTTTCCTCCCGACGCTTTCTCTCCGGTTCATTATCCCAAAGAAAAAGAATTTTTGCACGGATATCAGCAACGTTTTTAGGATTTACATAAACTGAGTCCGGACCTCCAGCTTCCGGAAGACAACTTGTATTGCTAGTAATCACAACTGTTTCTGAAAATAAAGCTTCGATAACGGGAATCCCAAAACCTTCGAAAAAACTTGGATAAATAAACACTTCTGCCAACCTATAAACCGCGGCTAATTCTTCCATAGAAACACCTTGAAGAAAGTGAACTTCTACTTCACTTTTTCGGATTTCGGACTCGATTTTGTTGACGTATTTTTTATTCTTTCTGCTACCAACAACAACCAGTGGAATTTGAGAATCCTTAAGTGCTTTTACGACATTCAGTAGATTTTTTCGTTCTTCGACAGTTCCAACATTCAGAAGAAACCTTTCCGGAAGTTTGAATTTTTCTTTCACTTGATGTAAAAATTCCTGAGTCGGTTTTTCTTTAAAACTGGCGTGACAGCCTTGATAAACGACATCAATTTTGTCTTCCTGGACTTTAAGATAATGAATGATATCTTCCTTTGTCTGTTCGGATATGGCAACAATTCTATCGGAAGAATGGGCCGCTTTTTTGAATTTCCAAAAATGAATTTTACGTTCAACCCAGCTGTAGTATTCAGGATATCTCTCAAATATGACATCGTGAATTGTTACTATTTTTTTGATTGGTTTTTGATTCCATCTTAGAGGTATTTCGCCTGATAATCCGTGGAAAATATCGGCTCCAAGATTCTGTGCATCTTTCCCCATATTGAGTTGTCTGGAAAACTTTCCTTTGGTAGTCGGAACGAAAGATACATTTGGCAAGGACAAAATATGATTGACCTTTTCCGACTTATTTTTATTGAGAAGAATATATTGGTTTTTGGGGTTTCGGGTTGCAAGAATTCGGACAATATCCCGAGCATAGTTACCTAAACCCGATGGATTGTGAAATAAGCGTTTGGCATCGTAAGCAATCTTCATTAATTTTTATTTTTTTGTTTCCAATCTTCCAAAAAATCTCTGGTTGTAGAAAACTGATAATTATTTTTCTTTGCCCATTTTATAAAATCATCAAATCGATTTTCCATTTCTTCTCCAGTATTTTTAAAAGTAAAACCCGGTAATTTATATTTCGGATCAGAAATATCTGCGAATTCCCACGGATGAAAATAGATATTCAGAAACCCTGTAGAACTTAATGATAGTTTGGACAGTAATTTATAAATCCACAGCGGAAAGTTATGAAAACTTAACCAAAATAATGGCACTCTAAATATTGTCGAAACCGAAGCTGGAAACTGTAAAACTTTCTTTTGCCAAAAGGGTTTTCTGCTTACTTTAAAATTATTATATCTTCCTGGAAGATAAGTTGGATTGATGGATGAGTTGTAAAAATAACCTGCATCGGAAACTGCATCGTCGGAAACAGGGCCCATTCTCGGCATTCTGAGTCCAACGACTTTCGTATCGAATAATCTTTCTAATTCTTCTCGTGATTCTGCCAAATGTTCTTCTTTGAAATCTGAATGAAACCAGGTGTGGGAAGCCAACTCGTGACCTTCGGACAGTAATTGCTGAACCAAATCTTTGTTATTCTCGGCAAAAACGACTGTCGAGAAAAAAGTGGCTTTGATATTATTTTGATTTAAAATTTTCAGAATATTTTGCAAACCTTTTCCGGAAACAGCCAGTTGTTCTTCCAAAGGGATCTCGCCATTGTACTCCAAAGGCATATCAAATTCTTCGATGTCAAAACTTAATAAGATCATTGAGTATTTTTTCGCAAAGATATTTAAAGTTTGAAGATAAACGAAGTTGCCAAAGAATTAGCCGGCTAATTAATTTAAGCTTTTAAAAAATTATTCAAAATTATTAACAAGTCTTTTAATTCCACCATCTTTAAGAATTGAAGTTCTAAAATTAATTATTAATCCTGGTTTTATATCAGAAAGCTTGAGGTATGTTAACGTTTGTGCAAGATGAACATCATTTATTTTTCGACACACTTCACTTCTATAATTACCTTGTTGTCGACAACTAAATCCGACCTAAAACCGGTTTCCATTTTTATACTTTTATATATAAATGGTCTTGGAACTTGTTGTTTTACATCAAAGCCTAATTCTTTTAAATCATAAGCCAGTGCTTTTTCATAAACACTTTCAACAAGTACTGGACCAATCATTTATGAAGTTGAATTGCAGCTCCTATAATTTTATAAGAAATTTCATTTTCATCCATTTTTAAAATTTATGTTTTTGGTTACACAAGATTACAAAAGAACAAAAAACTGTACTAAATAGCTGATCTCAAAAATTAATTAGCATCTTCCGCAATAAATCAATTTATAGATTCTTTGGAAACTTTGATCTTAAAAAAATCTTTGCGTAAAATACCTTCTAAAAATTTTTTGAACGAATGATGTATACTGGACGATCCTTGATCTGTTTGAAGATTTTGCCCATATAAATCCCTAAAATCCCCAAAATAATCAACTGGACACCACCAAAAAAAACGACAGTCATAATGAGCGACGCCCAACCGGAGATCTCGGAATGATTTATAAATGAATAAAGAACGTATGGTATATACAACAAGGGCAACAACGAGAAAAAGAATCCCAAATACGCCGCCAGATAAAGTGGTTTTACACTGAAAGCTGTGATTCCGGTAAAAGCAAATCTGATCATTCTACCCAAATTATATTTACTGTTTCCTGCAAATCGGTCTGCTGCTACAAAGGGTATAGAAAATTGTTTAAAGCCAATCCACTTTACCAATCCGCGAAGAAAAATATCAGATTCGCCGGAACTTCTGACAACATCAACTACTGATGCATCCATCAGACGAAAATCAGAACTTCCTTTCTCCAGTTCTACATCTGATAAACTGGACAACAAATGGTAGAAAAAGTCCGATGTTTTTCTCTTGAAATAACTGATATTTTGGGAATATTTTCTGATGGTATAGACGATATCAAAACCCTCTTCCCATTTCTGAATGAGTTGTGGAATCATCTCCGGCGGATGCTGCATATCGCCATCCATAGAAATAACACAGTTGCCATCTGCAAAATCCAAACCTGCTTTTACGGCATTTTGATGTCCGAAATTTCGGGAAAATTCTATGAACTTGACTTCAGAAAACTTCTCAGATAAATCTTCCAGAATTGCCTGGGTATTATCTCTGCTTCCGTCATTCACAAAAATAATTTCATAGCTATATCCTGACAAAGTTTTGAAAACTCCATCAACTGCAAGCCTAATCTGAGAAAGATTCTCCTCTTCATTATAAGCTGGGATAACTATGGAAATTTTTTTCATTATTTAAATTTCATTAATCTAATTTATAATCTTTGTCGAAGTCTCTTGTCAATAATTCATACATCACTCTCAACCAGACTAATATACACGGAATTGCCTTGGTAGAGTATTTAATAAAAACTTCTTCTTTAATAAATTTTGGAAATACATCCGAAAATGCAAAACAAGTGAAAATCATTACGAAAATCAATAATCCAATGTCAATTTTTGTTAATTTATTTTGCATCAGAAACCAAATCATCACGCCGGCAACTGCAATGATGTAAGTCGGACTTTCTGAACTGGAACTGAATAAAACGATGAATAATAAAGTTGAAGCCAAAATCATCATTTGAAAAGGCAAGAATTTGAATTGCTTTATTCTTAAATAAGGCAACATAAAAAATGCAAATCCAGGAATAAGAAATATCAGATTGGAGATATTTGCATTACCAAGAATTCTTCTCACAACGCCCATCAAAGAATAATCCTGACGGCTCATCAAAGTCTGATTGGACAAATTCTTTTCTGACAAAGAAACATACCAATCGATATAAGACTGAATCCCAAATTCTTTGCTGGAAATAAGCATTGGTAAAACAAAAAACAAAATCGCAATTACAACAAAGGAAACAATGAATTTCGTTTTATTTTTAATAAAGAAAAATGCCGACAATCCTACTATTCCATAGACTTTTACAAATGTCCCGATAAGAATTGCAAATGCAGATTGCGTTTCCTTTCTTTCATAAATATAAACTGCAGATAATATTAATAATCCTGTCAGAATGATATTAAACTGAAAATAAGTTGCTGCCGTTATAAATTCCTGAAAACAAAGCCATGCAAAAAAGGATTTTTTAGCATTAGAAAAAGGAAGTTTATAAATTGCATAAAGGAAAACCAAAGTGCCGGAAACATTCCACAAAACAGCGCCAAAACCATCGGGCATCATTGCAAAAGGAGCAATCAAAAGACTGAAAAAAATTCCGTAATGATTGCTGTCAAAAAACAAATCCGGATATTGAAGGAAAATATTTCGCTCTTGTAGTGTATTGTAAAATACACCTTTGAAAATCAAATAGTTGTTATAACCACCAGTTCCTCTTTTATATTTGCTATAAGCCGTAATAGCTGCAACAATAATATAGATTACAAAAATAATCCGATAATCCGAGATCAGTTTCAGGAACTTCTGTTTCACAATGTCTTCTTTGGTTTAGTTTAAAAAAAATGCCATTCCAATAAGAAGAGATATTCTCATTAGAATGACAAATATAAGTTTAAAATTAATATCTATTATACCGCTACATTATTTTCTCTCAAAGCATCATTAAGAGAGGTTTTCTTATCCGTAGATTCTTTTCTTTTTCCGATGATCAATGCACAGGGAACCTGATATTCTCCTGCAGGAAATTGCTTGGTGTAGCTTCCCGGAATTACAACTGAACGTTCCGGAACATAACCTTTCGTTTCGATTGGTTCTGGTCCTGTAACATCAATAATTTTGGTGGACATTGTCAGGCAAACATTTGCACCCAAAACAGCTTCTTTACCGACACGAACGCCTTCCACAACGATACAACGCGAACCAATAAAAGCATCATCTTCAATAATAACCGGAGCCGCTTGCAATGGTTCCAAAACACCACCGATTCCTACACCTCCACTCAAGTGTACATTCTTACCAATTTGTGCACAGCTACCAACTGTAGCCCAGGTATCAACCATAGTTCCGGAATCTACATAAGCACCAATATTAACGTAAGAAGGCATCAAAATCACACCGCTTGCTACGAAACTTCCGTGTCTTGCAATTGCGTGAGGAACTACTCTAACACCTTTTTCTGCATAATTTTTCTTTAAAGGAATTTTATCATGAAACTCGAAAGGACCAACTTCTATGGTTTCCATTGTCTGGATCGGGAAATACATCACCACACCTTTTTTCACCCATTCATTAATTTGCCAGCCGTTTTCCGTAGGTTCTGCTGTACGCAATTCTCCAGCATCCAGTTTTGCAACTACTTCTCTCACAGCATTCTGGTATTCTTCTTCTTTCAAAAGTTCGCGGTTATCCCAAGCTTTTTCGATTTTTTCCTGTAAAGACATTTTTATAAATTATTTAGATTAATTATTCAAATAAAAGTGTCGCAAAAATAATAAAACTAAAGCACACTTCTCGCAAAAAGAAATGCTTTGTTCCAGTAAGCTTCGTTGAGTGAAGAGATAATAACGCCTTTGGATGTTGAGGCGTGAATAAAAGTGACTTCGCCACTATTCGTAATGTCGTGAACGATTCCAACGTGTGTTACAGACGATCCGCCAGCGGTTGCGAAGAACAGAAGATCACCGGGTTTTGCTTCAGAAATATTAATTGAAGAACCGGATTTTCCCTGATCCTGAGAACGTCTTGGCATCTGAATCCTGTTTTCGTCAAATACTTTGCAGACCAGTCCTGAGCAGTCAAACCCGGATTTTGTATTTCCTGCATATTTGTAAGGCGTTCCTAGGTAATTTTCCGCATCACTAATAATAGAAGCTCTTGTCCCGGAAACGGTTCCTGAATAAGTTGAACTCAGTTTTTTAAGATTTGTGGATTTTGTGGTTGTCGGTTTTTTGTATGAATATTTTTTTGTGGATTTTGAAGCACCACAAGACACCAGAATTATTGAAAATAGAATTACCAGTACAGATCTTTTCATTGAGTAGAAATTAAACAGTAATTTTTTTTCGATAGTTTGATTTTAGATTCTATAACAAAAATAGAACACTTATCCAAATTAAACAAGGGTTTGAATTAAAACTTAATAGTAAATTAAACATCAGAAATTTTTCACCAAACCAACTCCAATACTTTTATTCTGATAAAAAGGCATTACCATGGTTTGAGAATGTCCGTTCTTACCACCTAAAAGCTGATTCATTTTTGGATAAAGCCAATATGACATTTCAGTTGATAAAATCCCAAAACCCGCACCTGCAACAACATCGCTGAACCAATGTTTATCATTCAGCATTCTGTAAACACCTGTAAAAACAGCAAATGAATAACCCGAAATTCCTAACAGAAAATTGGAATCTTTATATTCTATGTACATAAACTGAGCCGATGCAAAAGCAAAAGCCGTGTGCCCGGACGGAAATGAAAGATTGTTAGAACCATCCGGTCTTTCCTCTTTCGTAATATGTTTCAATGGAAGTGTAATAGCAGAAGTAATCAGTAACGATGTGCCATAAATAATGCTTCGATCTCTGAAATTATGTTTGCCTTTAACTCCGAAAGCATTCAGTCCGTAAACCAAAACGCCTGGCGCAAACTGTGTGTAATTATCCAGTCTGATGTGATCTGGTTTGTGTTCTGAGATTTCAAATTGGGTAGAAGAATTCAGGTTTTTCAAACTGGGAATCGAGAGACTTGCTACACCGTAAGAAATTAAAGCGGCAGGAATAATCAGTTTTTTATAACTGAATTGATGTGTTTTGTCATAAGAGTTCGATGATGTAATTATTGTATCTTTTGTTTTATTAATTCCCAAACTATCTTGTGCTTTAAATGCTTGAAAATTTAACAAAATTAAAACCAGACTTGACATTATAATTTTCATAACGAGATTTAAAAGTCAAAAGTGCAACCTGATTTAGAAGAAATTTTGAATTATTCCTTTGTCAGTAATCCTTCGTTTTTTGTCATTTTCATCTTTCCATTTTTAAATCTTTCGCTGGCGGTTTGATAATAAGAAATGGTTTCAGAAACGAGATTATTATTTTTAGTTTTCATTTCGGATAAAGACTGGTCATTTCCGGAAACACTGAATTGTTTTACCCTTTTTCTGTCATCGATTTGTGTGAAGACATTTCCTTTCAGCATTCCCAAAGTTCGGTAGTTTCCAAGGAAAGCTCTTTCGTCTCCAGGTTTTGTTTGATTAATATCTTTACCGTACAAACTCGTTCCGTAATTCCAACCCAAATATCCGAACAATGTTGGCATCAGATCTATCTGGGAAGTCAGACGGTCAATCTTTTCCGGCTGATGAGGAAGGTTATAAATAATGGCAGGAATATGATGATTATTAATATTGATTTCCCATTTCCCGGCGCTGTTCGCACAATGGTCTGCCACAATTACGAAGACTGTATTTTTGAACCAGGGTTTCGTTTTGGCTTCAGCAAGAAATTTCCCCAAAGCATAATCGGTATATTTTACAGCCGCATTTCTGTTACCTTGCGGAAGATCAATCTTTCCATTTGGAAAAGTATAAGGTTTGTGGTTGGAAGTCGTCATCACAAACTGAAAAAAAAGTTTGTTTGCTTTGGCATTTTTATCGGCATATTTTAGTGATTGTTTGTAAAGATCTTCATCACAAATTCCCCACGCATTTTCGAAACTAACCTCATTATCCGCAATCTGAAAACGTTTTGTCTTAATATCATCAGATAAAGCATTTCCCCTGTTTCTATCAACAATATCAAAACCTTGTCCTCCGAAAAAATTATTCATATTATCAAAATATCCGTCGCCTCCATAAATAAAATAAGGCTGATAATTTTTCTGTTTCAAAATCGTCGAAATTGAAAATAAATTTTGGTTATTCGGTCTTCTTACAATACTATTTCCCGGTGTTGGCGGAACAGATAAAGTCAAAGCTTCCATTCCGCGCACAGTTCTGGTTCCCGTTGCATAAAGGTTTGTGAAGAACACACTTTCATTGGCAAGCTTGTCGTAGTTTGGGGTAATATTGTCTTTGTTACCAAATGCTTTTATGAATTCTCCGCTGAAACTTTCTATGGTTATTAAAATGATATTTGGTTTTTGTTCGCCATTTCCTTTTGTTATTCGTGAAATATCGTCCGTGATATTGGAATCATAAGTTTGATTTTCCTGTAAAAGATCGCTCTTCAAAACTTTGTAAGCTTCTTTATCAGAGATTTTTGGATAGAAAGTTGCGTAATCCAACTCATTAGCTTTGAAAGCAGTAAAGAATGAAAAGACGCCATTTTTTCCCAATTCATTCACAACCAGATTATCTGTAGATTCTGCCTGTTTGTTCTTCATTAATAATCCTAAACCGGCTGCGATAATGATAAACGGAAATGCAAATCCTGAACGAATAGAAATTGATCTTTTATCTGAAAATGTATTCTTGAAAGCACCGATTTTTTTCAACGAAAAAAGTGTTAATCCAACTAATGCAAACAAAACTCCGAAAATCAAAGGAAGTGGATAGGACTGGTTGATGTTTTCTAAAACTTCATAAGTGTAAATCAAATAATCAACAGCAATAAAATTGAACCTCACTCCAAACTCATCCCAAAAAGGAATCTCCGCCAAAAGACTGAAATAAATAATAATAAGAATTAAAACCAGATAAAAATAAGTGAAAACTCTATCGAATTTTGAACCGATCCTTTTTTTTGGAAATATCAATAAATAAACAGCATAAAACAGAAGAAATAATGATCCAACAGCAAGATCAAAAAAGAATCCTGTAAAAAATGCTTTTGAAATATGTAGAAAATTAAGATCTAAATCCTTTGATGACCAAACCAGAAAAACAATCCTAATCACAAATGAAAGAACAACATAAAGAACTAATAAAGAGAATAATACAGAAAATCTGCTTCTGAATAATTTTGCAAATAATGCTTTTGGATTCATAATGACATGTTGTTGTACGTGCAAAGTAAAAACCCAATTTAGAAGAAATTTTGAATTTAAAAATCTATGGAAAATAGGTGAAGATTATTTTCAAACCGGTAGCTGATATTCCAATTTTGAAGTATGCAAATTTGTTTGATAATCGCTAATCCCAATCCGCTTCCGCTATTGTCTGTTGACAGTTTTGAAAATCTTTTGAAAAGCAGATCTTCATTCAGTTTTTCTATTCCGGAATTGGAAACTTCAAATACTGAATTGGTCAGTCTGATATTAATCAAACCATCGGAAGGTGTATGACGAATAGCGTTTAGAATAAGATTATTAATGAGAACTTCCAGCAGACTGCTGTTTCCTTTCACTTCAACATTAGATGAAATTTCTGACTTCACAGTAATATTTTTCTGTTCAAAATGCTCCTGTAAAATCTCAACACTTTGATTCAATAATTCATCAAACCGGATCAATTCAGAATTATCAAACTGGCTGTTATCAATCTTCGCCAAAAGCAAAAGATTCCTGTTGATTCTGGAACTTCTGGTCAAAGCCTTATTCATTTCTTCGGCAATCTGATATTGTTTTTCCGTCAGATCTTGGTTCTGTAATAGAATATCTAATTTATTTTTCAGAATAGCCAATGGCGTTTGCAGCTCGTGTGAAGCATTTTCCGTGAATTCTTTCTGCGTTTTGTAAACGGAAATATTCTGATCTATTAATTTGGTTAAAGATTGATTGAGTTCATCAAATTCTTTAATATCGGTTTCTCCAAATTCAATTTTAGTCTGCTGATTCAGATTGAAGGTTTTGAGTTTATCCAAAGTATTCCGGAACGGTTTCCAAACAGATTTAGACAATCTTCTGTTCAAAAACAACAAGCCTCCAACAATTAAAATGAAAAGAAAAACTGTCGTTGCAGAGATGAAAAAGATGGTTTCCTGAGATTCTTCAATGTTTGTTTCTACACGAAAGCGAAACGGTTTTTTATTAAGATAAATAATCTTGGAAAGTCCTCTGTACCTGTCTATATCTTCGAAATTTAAAAAATCGTGTGGCTTTTCCAAGATGAAAATACTGTCCCTGAGATTGTCATTTTCTTTCAAACTTTGAATATTCGTACTTGGTTGAATCTCATTCCAAAACTGTATCGTTTTCAGAAGTTTTTGGTCTGTCAAATTCAAACTATTGAGTTGGAAAGAAGTTTTTCTCGCTACAATTTCGTTATGCTCATCCAGCTCGTGTTTCCAAATCGCGTCTACCACAAAATAATAAATGGGAATACTAATAACCAGGATAATAAGCACATAAATAATAAATGGCTTGGTAGTTTTGCTGAGTAATGGTTTCAAACGAATGATGATTTGCAGTAATCTTATCATGTAAATTTAATTATAATTTACAATTAACCATTTATAATTACTCAGAAATCCATTTATAACCAGTTCCGTAAACAGTTTTCAGATAATGATCGCATCCGGCGTCGTAAAGCTTCTTCTTGAGGTTTTTGACGTGGGCATACACAAAATCGTGATTATCCAGCATATCAGCAAAATCACCGGAAAGATGTTCTGCCAAAGTACTTTTGGAAATCACTTTGTTCTTGTTACCGATAAAATAAATCAGAAGATCGAATTCCTTTTTTGTCAGAGAAATAATCTCATTATTTATGGAAACAGATTTTGAAAGAAGATCAATCTGCAATTCATTCTGCCTGACGACATTTGAGTTATTAAATTGTTTTCTTCGTATAATCGAGTAGATTCTCGCCATCAATTCTGACAAATGAAATGGCTTTGTGAGATAGTCATCCGCACCCAGCTGTAAACCTTTTATCTTATCATCCAGCGCATTTTTCGCAGAGATTATGATAACGCCGTCTTGTTTGTTTTGAGATTTAAGTTCTTCCAATATTTTGAGTCCGTTACCGTCCGGAAGCATAATATCAAGAAGAATGCAGTCGTATTGGAACATTTCGATCTTATGAATGGCTTCGGCAAAAGTTGAAGCAAATTCGCACAAGTAGTTTTCTTCCGAAAGATATTCCGCAATGCTTTTCGCCAGTTCTGTTTCGTCCTCAATGATTAGAATTTTCATCAGTATAAATTATTCAGCTAATTTACAGTTTGAATTTAGAAGAAATTTTGAATGAAGATAAAATAAAAAATCCTTACTATTAAAATAGCAAGGATAAATGTGGAGAATACGGGGATCGAACCCGTCACCTTTAGACTGCCAGTCTAACGCTCTAGCCAGATGAGCTAATTCCCCTTTTGTTCTGCAATGATAATGATTTTGCAGATTACACACAAAATTAAATTCAAATTAATCATAAAAAATCGGGCTCAAACAAATTTGAACCCGATTCCTGTAAAACGTAAAATTTAAAAATATGAAATCAATTTTGATTTGATTTTAAATACTCATCGATGATCTCGAACGCCTTTTTTTCGTCTCTAAGATCAACTTTAATAAAAGTGTTGGTTGCAGTGGGAGTCGAAAGAAAACTAAGATAAGAGTTTTCAACATCACATTTTATTCCTGCATCTTCCAGCTTAGACTTCATCAGCTGGATCTCCTGGGGGCTGCTGCTTTCGTAAACAGAAACTCTGGTTGTTGCATCCATAATTCAGATTTTGATTTTATTAAGGATAAGCAATTTATAAAAAAAATATCAAAATCCGAAATTCTTTATATTAAATTCTCAAATATTGAATTTATTTTGTCTAAAACAATCTGTATTTCCTCTTTTGTTACATTAAGATGCGGACGGAATCTGATCGACTGATCGCCACAAGTCAATACGATAATTCCTTCATCATAAAGCTTTTCTCTCAACCAATTTCTCATATCGTGATCTTTGAGATCGAAAGCGCACATCAATCCTTTTCCTCTTGAAGCGAAGATCTGTTCAGGGTATTTTTGTTCTAATTTTAATAATCCATCTAAAAGAAACTCTCCTACAACTTTAGAATTCTCTGTAAGATTTTCATTTTCAATAATTTCTAAAACCAATTGAAAACGAAGCATATCAATAAAATTACCTCCAAAAGTCGAATTGATTCTGGAACTTTCAACGAAAACGTGATGTTCCACTTCGTCTAGTTTTTCTTTGTTTGCCAAAATACCGCAAACCTGAGTTTTCTTGCCAAAAGAAATCACATCCGGAATAATTCCCAAATGTTCATAAGCCCACATTTTCCCAGTCATTGCGATGCCGGTTTGTACTTCGTCAAGGATTAGCAAGATTTCGTTTTCATCACAGATTCTTCTCAGTTCAGCAAAGAATTCATTTCGGAAATGGTTATCTCCACCTTCAGCCTGGATTGGTTCGATGATGATACACGCAACCTGATCCGGATTAGCCAAAATTGCTTCCTGAATATGAAGCAAAGCCATTTGTTCGTGCTTGATAGTTTCTTCAAGATTTTCTTCCGTGATTGGGAAATTCAGTTTTGGATTGGTAATTCTAGGCCAATCGAATTTTGGGAAATACTGATGTTTTCTTGGATCAGAGGTGTTCGTTAATGATAAAGTATAACCGCTTCTTCCGTGAAAAGATTGCTTGAAATGAATAACTAAATTAGCTTCTTTATCGATGTTTTTCTGCCAGTTTTTTCTGGTTTTCCAGTCGAAAGCAGTTTTCAAAGCGTTTTCTACAGCCAAAGCGCCACCTTCTACAAAAAAGCAGTAAGGCAATTCTTTCGGGATTGCCACTCTGGAGAAAACGTCCATAAAATCTGCATATTCCTGAAGATAAACATCGCTAAGAGTAGGTTTATAAATTGCCATTTTCCCAAGCCAATTCGCTTTTTCCAAAATATAAGGATGATTATATCCAACGGCTGCCGAGGCAAACATCGAGAACATATCAAGATATTCTTTGCCCGTCAATCGGTCAACAATATAAGATCCGTGGGATTTTTCAAAATCCATTACAAAATCGAAACCATCTGCAAGGATATGTTTTCCAAGGGTTTCTTTTACTTTATTTTCGTGTACAAGTGTGTTCATTTCTGATAGTTGTTTGTTTTATGTTGAATCTGCAGCCCGGCTTGAGCGGAAATCCTTTTTCTTTTTCTCAAAAAGAAAAAGATTGGGAGCGGAAGGCGTATTAAGCTGCCACAAAAAATTTTAATTATTAGTCTAAATCGAATTTAATTCCTTGCGCCAGAGGCAGACTTGTTGTGTAATTAATCGTATTGGTTTGTCTTCTCATATAATATTTCCAGACATCGGAACCGGATTCTCTTCCGCCGCCGGTTTCTTTTTCTCCACCAAAAGCACCACCGATTTCTGCTCCGGAAGTTCCGATATTCACGTTTGCAATGCCACAATCGGAACCGCTGTTTGAAAGGAACAATTCTGCTTCTCTAAGATTTTGCGTCATAATTGCTGAACTTAAACCTTGTGGAACATCATTTTGGATTGCGATTGCTTCTTCTAAAGTTTTATATTTGATTAAATAAAGAATTGGCGCAAAAGTCTCGTGCTGAACGATCTCGTAACTATTCTCAACCTCAGCAATACAAGGTTTTACGTAACATCCGGAAGTGTAATTTTCGCCTTCCAAAACGCCGCCTTCAACTACGAATTTTCCACCTTCAGCTTTACATTTTTCGATTGAATCCTGATATTGTTTCACGGCAAATTTGTCGATCAAAGGACCAACGTGATTGGATTCGTCCAAAGGATTTCCAATTTTAAGTTGTCCGTAAGCTTTTACCAAACGGTCTCTCACTTCGTTGTAAACAGATTCGTGGATAATCAACCTTCTTGTAGAAGTACATCTTTGTCCGGCAGTTCCGACTGCACCGAAAACCGCACCAATAATACTCATATTGATATCAGCATTTTCTGTGATGATAATGGCATTGTTTCCGCCTAATTCCAGAATAGATTTTCCGAAACGTTTTGCCACATTTTGTCCTACAATTCTTCCAACTCTGGTAGAACCTGTGAAAGAAACCAGAGAAATTCTTTTATCATTTACTAATTTGTCTCCAATTTCGTGGTCAGCAATGACTAAACTTGAAATCCCTTCCGGAAGTCCGTTTTCTCTTGCTACTTCAGCAAAGATATTTTGACAGGCAATCGCACAAAGCGGTGTTTTTTCTGATGGTTTCCAAACGACAACGTTTCCACAGATCCAGGCTAATGAAGCGTTCCAAGCCCAAACTGCAACTGGAAAATTGAATGCGGAAATCACGCCTACAATTCCAAGTGGATGATATTGTTCGTACATTCTGTGACCAGGTCTTTCGGAATGCATTGTGTAACCGTGAAGCTGTCTTGATAGTCCAACTGCAAAATCGCAGATATCAATCATCTCCTGAACTTCGCCAAGACCTTCTTGTAGAGATTTCCCCATTTCATAAGAAACAAGTTTTCCTAAGTCGTCTTTATATTCTCTCAATTTGTTTCCAAACTGACGAACCAAATCGCCACGTTTCGGAGAAGGAATCTGTCTGAATTCTTTGTAAGCTTCCTGCGCTTTTGCCAACACTTTTTCGTAGTCGTTTGTGTCTGAAGTTTTGATTGAAGCGATCTGATTTCCGTCAACCGGAGAAAAGCTTTCTATATTTTGACCCGAAGAGAAAAATTCTGATCCTGTCGAAGTTCCGTTATTTTCTGTTGAAATACCTAATCTTTTTAGACTTTCTGATATTGAAATTGAGGACATATAATTTTATATTTTTTGAAGTCTTTAAAGATAAAAATATATTTTGACCAGCAAAATTAAAAAACTAACAATCGTTAGTAAAAAGAAATAAATATTAGAATATCAGCGAGTTTGAAGTGAGAAAAGTCAGTGATTAAGATTGTTAAAATTATTTTGAATCAATCTAAACTGCAGAATTTTTCTTATTTTTGACAAAAATAAAAAATGGAAGAGAACATTCAGACAGAGGAGAAAAAATTACCGAAATGGAAAAGCTTACTGAAAAAGTTTGGAATTGGCGGAATCATTTTCTTCACTGTAAAAGGAATCATCACTTCTACCCTAATCTATTTTCTTGGTAAGAATTTCTGGATTATTATTAAAGATTACGTCACCCAATGGTTTGATTAATAAACCGCTTCTTTTTTGGAAAACAGCCAGTCTAACGAAAGCTACCTGAACCCAAAATAAATATCGTAAAATAAAAGAAAAAGTACACAAGACTTAGTTCTTTAGCTGCATACGGATCTGACCCGTGAACTACAAAAAATGCAGTTAGCATTGTTATCATCAGAGGAATCGAAGCAAATCTTGTAAGAAATCCAACAATAATAAATACTGAGCAAAGAAACTCTGCAAAAACAACGAGGACTAAAGAAATTGCTGATCCCAGTCCCAGAAAATTCATAAATTCTATATTGTCATTCGCAATGAGCTTTTCCAGTTTTGGAAAACCGTGTGTAAGCATAGATATTCCAACGAATAATCGTATGATTAATATCAACCCGTTTAAAATACCGTCACTAACTTTTGAAGAATTAAAATTTCTCATTGCCAGAATCAATTTCTACCAAAGCTAACAAAAAAATCCTTTATAGAAAAGGATTTGTAAGGTTTTTAACGGTAACCGAAATTTTTGAGATCTCTGTCATTTTTTCGCCAGTCTTTTTTGACTTTTACGAAAAGGTTGAGATGTATTTTTTTATCAAAGAATTTTTCCAGGTCTATACGCGCTTCTGTACCAACTTTTTTGATCATCTCGCCTTTGTGACCAATGATAATTCCTTTTTGTGTATCACGCTCTACATAAATTATGGAATCAATAAAAATAATGCCTTCTTTTTCTTTAAACTGTTCTGTCACAACTTCTACAGCGTAAGGAATTTCTTTTTCGTAATTCAATAAGATTTTTTCACGGATTGCTTCATTTACGAAGAAACGTTCTGGCCTGTCCGTATACATTTCCTTATCGTAATAAGGTGGATTTTCCGGCAGCATATCTTTCAGTTTCGGAAGGATAACGTGTGTATTGAAAGAGTTAAGCGCAGAAATCGGAAGAATCTCGGCTTTTGGAATTTTCTCGTGCCAGTCGGTTGCTATTTTCTCAAGAGCCTCCTGATTGGTTTGATCGATTTTATTTAATAATAATAAAACCGGAACCGGAATTTTGTTCAGTTTATCTATTAAGAATTCTGATTGTTCTGCTTTATCTGTAACATCTACAATGAACAGAAAAACATCTGCATCCTGCAAAGAATCTTTCACAACATCCATCATTTTTTCCTGCAAACCGTATTTTGGATCCAGAACGCCTGGCGTGTCAGAAAAAACGATTTGAAGGTCTTCTTCATTATAGATCCCGAAAATTCTGTGTCGGGTGGTTTGTGCTTTTTGGGTTACAATTGCCAGCTTCTCTCCCATCAATTGATTGAGAAGTGTTGATTTTCCGGCATTTGGTTTCCCAACGATGTTTACGAATCCTGCTTTGTGCATTAACTTGAATTAAAAATTAAACAATTAAATGATTAAAAATTAAACATTCAACCATTAGAAATGATTTGCAAAGTTACGTAATTTTTAAAGTAAGATTTTTAAAATTGTAACATTAAATCTATCAACACATTATGAAATATTTAAAGTTTTTTTTAACTTTAAGGCCAAATAAATTATAACCTATGAAAAAAATCTATTTTCTTTTTATTTTAGTAGTGAACACTTTACTACATGCTCAGTTTCCTTCCTATGAACAACAATTATCAAATTACAACGGACACATTATAAAAATAACAAAAAACGGAACTGATTATTTTGCACCAAGTCCTATTGGGCAAATACAAACTTCGACAATCTCGACAATCAATAGTGAGAAAAGATTGAACTCTGTGTTTTACAATACCGTATTTGCAACAATAAAATTTGGAGAAAACAATGCAAATTATTTTACAGTAAAAGATGTAGGCACTACATTATGGGAGTACCATGGCCAAAATGAAATACAAGTTCGCCAATTTGATAATGATATCTTTTCTTTCTTTACTGGATTTCAGCCTGAAGATAAATTTTACTTTGAAACAATTTTAGCCGGACCCGTTGCAGGTTCATTTACGGTGACAAATCCCGCTGGAAATAAAATTTATTATGACAACAACCTGCTTGCAACTTCAGAAACCTCAGAACAAAAAATATCAGTTTATCCAAATCCAGCAACAGATATTGTAATTATAGAAAATATGAAACCAAATTCTTCTTTAGAATTAATTGACAACTCCGGAAAGTTGGCAAAATCAATTTCAAATAGTAAAGCAACTAAAACTGAAATTAATATTAAAGATCTATCCTCAGGGATTTATTATCTGAAAATTGACGGACAATCTGTTCAGAAAATTATTAAGAAATAATTATTAATTCATATTAAAAAAATCGGTTCAAATTTGAGCCGATTTTTTTATTTAAAGTTTTACCTTTGGGGTTTCACTTTTCAATCATAATTTATGTTTACTGCCAAAGAAATCTCAGAGATCAATGCGCTCCTTGTTCCGGAAAATAATATCGTCATCGTAACGCATCATAATCCGGACGGCGACGCAATTGGCTCTTCTCTTGGCCTGAAACATTACCTGAAAACAAAAGGAATCGAAGCTACAGTAATAGTTCCCAACGACTTTCCAAAATTCCTAAAATGGATGCCCGAAGCGAAGAAAATCGTGATCGGCGAATACAAAAGAAAAGTGGCTGGCGAAGCGATCTATAACGCCGATGTTATCTTTTGTCTTGATTTTAATTCACCAACAAGAATTGGACTTCTCGGTGATTGGGTAACGAAAGCCAAAGCTAAAAAAATCCTGATCGATCATCATCAGATGCCTGAAAAATTCGATTATGTATATTCTGACACTACAATTCCTGCGACTTGCCAGATGGTTTATCATTTCATTCAAGCCAACAATGATGAGAAATCTGTGAATCTTGATATTGCACAATGTCTTTACACCGGAATAATGACTGATACAGGCGGATTCAGATTCAGGTCTACAAGTGCAAGCACACACAGAATTGTTGCAGATCTTATCGAAAAAGGCGCAGATCCAGCTGTAATTACATCTAATACCTGGGACACAAATACTATTTCACGACTGCATCTTCTTTCCCTGGTTCTCAGCAGAATTGAACTGACAAAAGAAGGAAAAGTAGCGATCCTTTGGCTGAAACGCTCTGAACTTAAAGAATACGG
>Ga0157370_10003026_pt1 | contig 19954 bp, 18 predicted proteins | sample C35metaG_FD_113463 | JGI IMG/M metagenome (GOLD analysis project Ga0157370, IMG submission 113463) | Corn rhizosphere microbial communities from Kellogg Biological Station, Michigan, USA - C3-5 metaG | ecosystem: Host-associated > Plants > Roots > Rhizosphere > Soil | place: USA: Michigan...
GCGGGCGCGGTGGTGGAGGAAGTGCGCCGCCAGTTCCGCGACATTCCCGGCATCATGGAGGGCACCGGCAAGCCGCAGTACGACCGCGCGGTGGACATGCTGACCAAGTCGGCGATCAAGGAAATGATCGTGCCCTCGCTGCTGCCGGTGCTGGTGCCGGTGGTGGTCGCGTGCGGCTTCAAGTGGCTGGCCGGCTCGTCCGTGGCCGGCGCGCAGGCGCTGGGCGGCGTGCTGATCGGCACCATCGTCACCGGCCTGTTCGTGGCGATCTCGATGACCACCGGCGGCGGCGCCTGGGACAACGCGAAGAAGTACATCGAGGACGGCCATCACGGCGGCAAGGGTTCCGAAGCGCACAAGGCCGCGGTCACCGGCGACACCGTCGGCGATCCGTACAAGGACACTGCCGGCCCCGCGGTGAACCCGCTGATCAAGATCATCAACATCGTGGCGCTGCTGCTGATTCCGCTGCTGTAGGCCACGCGTTCCGTGATAACGAAAGTCCCGCTCCGGCGGGACTTTTCGTTTCAAGGCAAGGTGGTCAGCTCACCCTGACTTTAGTCACAGGCGCCCGCATGATCATGCGGCTACGCTCGATCAGTCGCGGGCCACGCCCGTCGCATCCATCCGCACATGAGGGGCACACGATGAAATCGGTCTGGCTGATGTTGGCACTCGGCGTCACACTCACGGGCATGAGCAGCGCCAATGCCCGGAACGACAAACCCGCCAAGGCGCCCACGGACACCAGGGTGACCGACGATCCCTACCTGTGGCTGGAAGACATCCACGGCGAGCGTTCGATGGCCTGGGTGAAGCAGGAGAACGCACGGACGATCAAACGGTTCGCCGACAACGCCGGGTTCGACAAGACCCAGGACGAGATCCTCCAGGTGCTCGACTCGGATGCGCGCATCCCCTACGTGAGCCGCATGGGCGGCGAACTGTACAACTTCTGGCGCGACAAGGCGCATCCGCGCGGGGTGTGGCGCCGCACCACTCTGGCTGAATATCGCCAGCCCTCGCCGACATGGGAAGTGCTGCTGGACATCGACGCGCTCAACAAGGCCGAAGGCAAACGCTGGGTATTCAAGGGCGTGGAATGCCTGAAGCCGAAATACGAACGCTGTCTGGTCTCGCTGTCGCCGGACGGCGGCGATGCCGTGGCGGTGCGCGAGTTCAGCATCCCGAACAAAGTCTTCGTGAAGGACGGCTTCGACCTGCCGGTGGCGAAAAGCCAGGTCGCCTGGATCGACGAGAACACGATCTACGTGGGCACGGATTTCGGGCCCGGCTCGATGACCGAATCCAGCTATCCGCGCATCGCCAAGGAGTGGAAGCGCGGCACGCCGCTGTCCGCGGCCACCACGGTATACGAGGGCAAGCCCGATGACCTGGCGGTAAGCGCGTTCCACGACCGCACACCCGGCTACGAACGCGATTTCGTCTCGGTCGCCAAGGACTTCTTCCACGCGCAGATGTTCCTGCGCAACGGCGACAAGCTGACACGCGTCGACGTGCCGACCGATGCCAGTGCCGATGCGCATCGCGAATGGCTGCTGGTGCAGACAAAGTCGCCCTGGACGACAGGGGGCGCCACCTATGCCTCCGGCAGCCTGCTGGCCATCCGCTTCGACGATTTCATGGCGGGCAAGCGCCAGTTCACCGTGCTGTTCAAGCCGGACGAGCACACCGCGTTGTCGGGTTACGCCTGGACCCGGCATCACCTGATCATCGACGTGCTGGACGACGTCAAGAGCCGCCTCGAAGTGCTCACTCCACCGCAGATGACCGGACCCGACAATGGCTGGCAACCCAGGACCCTGCCCGGTGCGCCGGCGCTGAGCACGGTCAGCGTGGTCGATACCGACCCCGACCACAGCGACGAATACTGGCTCGATGTTGCCGGCTTCCTCACGCCGTCTTCGCTCGAGCGCGGCGTACTCGGCAGCACCCCTGCCGAGACGATCAAGCAGGAGCCCGCCTTCTTCGATGCGTCGAAGTTCACCGTCAGCCAGCATTTCGTGAGTTCGAAGGACGGCACCCGCGTGCCCTACTTCGAGATCGCCCCGAAGGATCTCAAGCTGGACGGCGCCAACCGCACCCTGCTCTACGGCTACGGCGGCTTCGAGGTTTCCCTGTTGCCGCATTACAGCGGCAGCATCGGTCGTGCCTGGCTCGACCGCGGCGGCGTCTACGTGGTCGCCAACATCCGCGGCGGCGGCGAGTACGGCCCGCGCTGGCACCAGGCGGCGCTGAAGGCGAATCGCCCGCGTGCCTACGAGGATTTCGCCGCGGTGGCCGAGGACCTGATCAAGCGTGGCGTCACGTCGGCGAAACACCTGGGCGCCGAAGGCGGCAGCAACGGCGGCCTGCTGATGGGCAACATGCTGACGATGTATCCGCAGCTGTTCGGCGCGATCGCCTGCGAGGTGCCGCTGCTGGACATGAAGCGCTACTCGCACCTCTCCGCCGGTGCGTCATGGATGGCCGAATACGGCAACCCGGACACCTCGGACTGGAACTTCATCAAGACCTTCTCGCCCTACCAGAACGTGAAAAAGGACGGCCATTATCCGCCGGTGCTGTTCTACACCACCACCAGCGACGACCGCGTCGGGCCGGTGCAGGCACGCAAGATGGCGGCGAAGATGCTGGCGCAGGGTCATCCGGACGTGTGGTTCTACGAGAACCTCGAAGGCGGCCATGGCGCCGGTGCGGACAACAAGCAGTCCGCGCACATGCACGCACTGGCCTACGACTTCCTGTGGGATCAGCTGAAGTAGGACGCCTTGAATCGCCGCACGCCGCCGCGGGACCGGCGTGCGGCCAGCACCGCCCCTGAAGTATGCTTCGGGGCCATTCGACCCGCATCGCCGCCATGCATCCACGCATCACCATCAGCCCCGAACTGCGCGAATGGATCCTCGCCACCACGCGAGCCGGCCATGGCGTACCGGACGTGCTGCGACTGATGAAGGACAACGGCTACGATCCGCGCCAGAGCCGCAGCATCGTCGCCGAAGTGCTGAAGTTGCCGCTGGCCGCACTCAACGCAAGCACGGCCAGGTCCACGCCGCGCGGCCTGCGCACGAAACACCCGGAGCCGCCATCGGTCTGCATCGCCGGACACGACATCGACGTATCGCTCTGCGTGGACGCGCCGCCGCTGCGCGTGCTGGAAGGCATCCTCGGCGAGGCGGAGTGCGCCGAACTGATCGAGCTGGCGCGTCCGCGGCTGCAGCGCGCGCTCACCGTCGACGACAACGGCAAGCAGCAGGTGGACCAGCGTCGTACCAGCGAGGGCATGTTCTTCACGCTCGGCGAGCTGCCGCTGATACGGCAGGTCGAGCAGCGCCTCGCCGACCTGCTGGGCGTGCCAGCCAGTCACGGCGAGGGCATGCAGATCCTGCACTATCGGCCGGGCCAGGCCTACGAACCGCATTTCGACTGGTTCGACCCCGCGCTGCCCGGCTACGAAACCATCACCCGAACCGGCGGCCAGCGCATCGCCAGCGTGGTGATGTATCTCAATACCCCCGAGCAAGGCGGTGGCACGGCATTCCCGGAGCTTGGACTGACCGTGACCGCCCGCCGCGGTTCGGCGGTGTATTTCGCCTATGAGGGCGGCGATCAACAATCGCTGCATGCCGGTCTGCCGGTGCAGCGTGGCGAGAAATGGATCGCCACCAAATGGCTGCGCGAGCGTCCATTCCGGCAATAGCCTGACGGGCCGCACACGCCGCGTAGGCATCGCGCGACATTCCTGCATGCCACGTCAGTCGGGTTCGCACAGGCTCGTGCCCCGCGACGGCCGCCGGCATTGACGCCCATCGGATACCCGTCATTCTCTGCAGTACCCAGCCGAAACCGCGGCGGCGCGCGCTGGCGGCCAGGGCCTCGCAGGCGGTCCTCGCCACCGCAGCCTGCCGCGCGCCGGTATTCCCCTGCAACTCGGTCAGCGCGATATCCAGCAGCAGCACTTCGCCGCGTTGATTGGTGCGGCTGCGCAGTTCGCGTGCGCGGGCCGCCACACGGTTGCTCGCCGCGATGTCGCCCAGCGCGGCATGACACAGTGCCAGCAGGGCTTCGCTGACCGCCTGCCCGGCCGGCTCGTCGCTGCGGCAGTCGGGCCCTCGGCGCGGGCGATTCACTGACGCCGCACTGAATCCTCGCCCTCGCGTTGCTGCGGCGCAGCAGCGTTTGCCGTATCCTTGCACGCCTGACTTTTCCATCTCTGCAAGGACATTCCATGGGTCTGCATCTTGTCGCCGCCGGTCGCGACGTGCCAAACGAAATCAACGTCATCATCGAAATCCCCAAGGATGCCGAGCCGGTCAAGTACGAAGTGGAAAAGGAAAGCGGCGCGATCTTCGTCGACCGCATCCTGTCCACGCCGATGCGCTACCCGTGCAACTACGGCTACGTGCCGGGCACGCTGGGCGGCGACGGCGATCCGCTGGACGCGCTGGTGATCCTGCCGCTGTCGCTGATCCCCGGTTCGGTGATCCGTTGCCATCCGGTGGGCATGCTGCAGATGAGCGACGAGGCCGGCAGCGACGAGAAGCTGATCGTGATTCCGTCGCCCAGGGTTTTCCCGGGCTACGCGCACATCAACGACATGAAGGGCGTCTCGCCGCACTGGCTGCAGCGCATCGGTCATTTCTTCGAGCACTACAAGGATCTGGAAAACGGCAAGTGGGTCAAGGTCGAAGGCTGGGCCGGTGTGGACGAGGCAAGAGCCGAGATCCTGGCGGGTATCGCCCGCTACAAGGCCAGCAAGGCCTGATGGCCCGAGACATCAACGGCGCCTCACCTCGCGGTGACGCGCCGTTTTCATGCCGGCGATACGTACGCAGGCTCAACCGCGCCTGAGCAACTCGCGCAAGTCGATCAGCGCCGCGTTGGCGCGCGATACGTAATTGGCCATCACCAGCGAGTGGTTGGCGAAGAAACCGAACGGCGAACCGTTCAGCACCATCGGGCTGTGCAGCGGGCGCTGCGCGTCCTCCAGTTCGCGGATCACCTGCTCCAGGCTCACGTCGGCGTGCTTGCTGCGCAGGATCGGCCCGAAGTCCTGCCGGAACGCCTTGAGCTGTTCCAGCAGGGTCCAGGTGTAGCCGCGGGCTTCGTAGAAGTTGTCGTCGATCTTCGTCCACGGCGTCTTCACCAGGCGCCCGCCGCCTGGCGATCGTGCGGTGGATGCGCTGGCCGGATCGGATGCATCCACGTCGCCGACACGGACCTGGCCCACGCTCGCCGACAGCCGCTGCGACAGCGAGCCCAGCCGCGACGAGGCCAGTTGCAGGTAATCGGCCAGGTTGTCGGCGCGCGCGTAGAAGTGTGCGTTGCTGTCCTCGGCATCGCCAAGCCGTTCCAGATAGCCGTCCAGATGCCTGATCGCCTTGCGATACTGGCTCTCCGAACTGGGCAGCAGCCAGCGGTCGTTCGGGCTGCTCAGCAGCGGATCGGCCTCGGCCAGATCCCTGTCCTCGGTCGACTGCGTCTGCGAGCGGCTGAAGTCGTTGCGCAGCGCGCGCACCAGGTCGCGCGAGGCGGTCAGCGAGCCGAATTCCCAGTTGGGCACGTTGTCCATGAACACGCCGGGCGGCAGCTTGTCGTTGCTGAGGTAACCGCCGCGCTTGTCCAGCAGCGTCTGCACCGACGTGATCAGGGTCACCGTGGTGGTCGCGCCGATGCCGACCGGGCGCTTCATCTCCTGCATCTGCGCCCGGGTCACTGCCACCGGATCGAACAGCGCGGGCTCGGCATCCCACCACCACATCAGCGCCGCCACGAACAGCACCACCAGCGCGAACAGCGCCAGGATGGCGCGGCGGATGCCGTGGCGCGAAGAAGTCGGGGTGTCCTGGGTTTGCATCGGAGATGCTCCTGCGGGGGATGGCCGAAGCTTACAAGCTCAACGCTCCCACGGCGGATGTTCGCCGAATCGCCCGGCCAGAAAACCGACGAAGGCCCGCAACACGTGATCAACCACCGCGAGGCGCTGGCGCCGCAGTTGCAGGCCCCGGATTTCAAGGCGCTGATCGTTGCTGGCGAACTGCGCAGCACGCGCACGGGAACGCCGTCGCCGATCCATGCGGCGAACCTGCACGAAGCGCATCGTCGGCTGGAGTCGGGCAGCGTGATCGGCAGGCAGGTGCTGGCCGGCTGGTGATCCGGTGGCGTGGATGACGCGCGGCCTGCGCGCCATCCCTGGCGATCAGCCGCGCTTGCCCGCGGCCTTCCTGGTCGGCGACGGCTTGGCCGGCTCACCTTTCTTGCCCAACTGCTCCAGCAGCGTGTTCATGTCCTCGGCGTGTTCCTCCTCCATCGCCAGGATGCCTTCGAGCACGCGGCGGGTGGTGGGGTCGTCGGTGCCGATGTAGCTGATCATCTCGCGATAGCTGTCGATCGCGATGCGCTCGGCGACCAGGTCCTCCTTGATCATGTCGACCAGATCCTCGCCCTCGACGTAGTCGGAATGGCTGCGGCTGAGCAGGCCCTCCGGCGAAAGGTTCGGCTTGCCGTCGAGCTGGGTGATGCGCTCGGCAATCAGGTCGGCGTGGCCCTGCTCCTCGTTCGCGTGCTGCAGGAACTCGGCCTTGATCGCCTGCGAGTTGATGCCCGATGCCATGTAGTAGTGGTACTTGTAGCGCAATACGCAAACCAGTTCGGTGGCCAGCGCGTGGTTGAGCAGCTTGACCACGGTGGCCCGGTCCGCTCGGTAGCCGGCGGTCATCGCGCCCTTGGCGATGTCCTGGCGCGCGCGCTTGCGGATGTTCTCGATATCGCTGACGAACGGCTTGGTCTTGGCCATGGCTTGCTCCTGCAAACGTGGAACGGCATCGGCGGGCGATCGCCGCTGGAAGTCGCCACAGCTTAGGAATGCAGGTGAAAAGGCCGGGTGAAGATGATCGGTGCCCGACCGTGCGGCCGTGCTCCGATCCCGTTCACGACCCAGGCCCCGCGGCCCGACGCCTTGATGCCGGGCGTGCCTCAGCGTCCGACGAAGCGTTCGGCGCGATCGCGCGTGGCCTGCAAGGCGGGCAACACTTCGTCGATCAGGTCGGCATGGCGGCGCCACTTGTCCGTCGCCGGCTCGGACACGGTATAGCGCGACAGCGGCAGCGCCTCGCCCAGGGGGCGATCCCACGTCAGGTCGAGGCTTTTGCACAGCCGCGCCACTTCGTCGGCAGGGTTCGCCAGGAATGCGTCGTAATGCACGACCTCGCAGCGCCCGGCAGGCAGGGCGCTCAGGTCATCCAGCAGGGTTTGCGTGGTGATCTCCCATTGCGCCGCCACGATCTGCTGCAGCGAGCGGCCGTTCAGCTCGCGCCAGCCCGGCACCAGCAGCATCGACCAGGGCAAGCCTTCCCAGCCGGGAAGACCCGCATAGGTGCGGAAGCGACCCGATTGCCAAGCCTCGATCATGCTGCTGAGCGTCTGCCGCGGGTCACGATACAGATAGACGAATCGCGCCTGGGGGAATACCTCGACCAGGAACGGTACCCGCAGCGCGTTCTTGGGCGTCTTTTCCAGCACGCGCACCGGCGCGTCCGTCGGCGGCACGCCATCGCGATCGCGCAGCTCGGCCCACATGCGCTGGCGCAACTCCTGCACCACGGCCGGCGTGGCAGCGCTGGCCGGCAACTGATTGGACGCGTAGCCGAGCTGGCCGGCATTCAGCGCAGCCATGCCCTCGATCAGGGCATGGCTTTCCCTGCCGATGGTGTACAGGCCGCGCGCCTGTGCCAGCGTCTCGAACAGCAGGGTCGAACCCGATCGGGGCGAGGACACGATGAAAACCGGACGATCGAATTCCGGGTCGTACTGGCTCGACGCCTCGGCTCCCCGGGGCGGGGGACGCGTTTCGCGCGCACCGAAATCCTGGTTGCGGTCAGCCAGTGCAACGTCCAGGATGCCGGCACCCAAACCACTCATGAATTGTGTCCCGCAGGCAAGCTGCAGCGGCGCAGCCGCCTGGGTCATCTGCTGACGGAACTGGTCCAGCGCCCTGCGGTAGTGCGGCCATCCACTGCGGTCGGAACCGTACTGCGCCCACAGCGCCTGCCAGATGAAGGCAAAGCGCGAGATGAGGGCCTGCACGACGGGAATCTGCGGATGCGGACGCACGTCGCTGAGCAGGAACATCAGATGCTCGCGTATCTCCCACGGCGTCATCACCTGCGGCACGTTGACCGACTCGTACATCAAATCCGGCGTGGCATCCGGCGCCGGCGCCACATGCTCCGCCCGCCAGCCCTGGAAGTTGCCATGCCCGGGCGCGCGGCCGTTCCTGACCAGTTGCCAGAACGGTTCGCTGCCCACGCTGTCGGCCACCAGGTGGATCCTCTCGTCGTCATCGCCGTTCACGACACGGTGGCTGAGCCATGTGTTGAAGATCCAGCACTCGCCCGCCGCCATGTTGACGTCGGCGTCGCCACAGAAGAAACGCACGTTTGGCTTGGTTCGGATCGGCACGTGCACGCGCACCCGCTCGCGCCAGTAGTAACTGAGATCCGTATGCCGGGTGACCTCGGCGTGGCCGCTGAGCTTCATCAGGCGCGTACGTCCCCACACCGCACCGAGACGATGGAGCACCTGCATCAGGTAGGGACACTCCGCGAGCGCAGGTGTCGGCCGCATCGGACCGGCAATCGCATCGCTGGTCGGGTCTCCATTGACCGCGATCAGCGGCAACGCGAAGTTGCCGGGAAATTTTTGCGGATGGTCGATCCACCGGTCCGGCCCCAGTGCTTCGATTTCGGCGAGCAGACGGGCGGCGTCGAACTGCACGGGAAGTTGCACAAAAGGTACGTGAAGCTTCATCGGGTGACCTTAGCGTTCCGGATGGGGCGCGGAAGCGCTCCAGAAATCCTGCGGCAAAGTCTCGCACACCGGGCACCCTTTGCGATCCGGACGGGATATGCGTTCCCCCGTCATGGCTTGCCGTGATGAATCGGGCGATGCCGCTCGCGCGCCATCCCGCCAGCGCGGACGTTCCGCGGCAATCGCGCGGATGGATGATTCTGCGCAGGTTCTCAGTGCGCGCGCGGCAGGAAGGCGCGCAGGAACGTGCTGACGCCGGCACGCGCCGTAGCCTCGATTTCCTTCAGGTAGCTCTCGGGACAGTTGGTGCACCCGAACATCTGCCGCATCATCAGGTTGCCCTTGATCAAGGTGAGAAACTGCATGCTGGCCCGCGGCACGTCGTCGATCTCCAGTTGACCGGCGTCCACTGCCTGCTGCAACAGCCGCTCCATCAGCCCGTGGGTGCGCGTCGCGCCTTCCTCCCAGATCAGCTTGCCGTAGCGCGGGTTGCCCTGGCGACAGTCGCTGAGGATCGCGCGGAAGGTACCCACGGTCTCGGCGTTGCAATCCAGGTGGGCATGGGTCAGCGCCACCCGCAGCAGGGTCTCGCGGATATCGGTTCGCTGCTCGAAACGGTAGGTCTCCTCCGGCAACAGGTCCTGGATGCGCGAGCGGATCACTTCGCGGAACAGGTTGTCCTTGTCGCCGAAATGACTGTAGACGGTGAGCTTGGATACGCCGGCATCGGCCGCGATCGCATCCATGCTGGTACCAGCGAAGGCATTGCTGATGAACAGTGCCTTCGCCGCCGCCAGTATCGCCGCACGCTTTTCCATGTCCTTCGGACGACCGGGTCCCTGGGCTCTGATTGGCGCGCTGGTACTCATGCCTCCACCTTCACAAACAGAAATGCGGGCTTTATTATACGTCACGGTTCATTTATTTGCCATGCGGGTGCCGTTCGGCCATCCGCGAGGTTCGTGCACCCGGCGCGCAGGGTGACTTCCGTCAGCATCAGGCGATGACTTCCGGCACTTCGTGGACTGCGCCGCAGCCGGCAGGCTAGACCTCAAGCGCGCGTGTCATTGTGGGACCGGGTGGCAACGCTTATCCTTCTGGGTCTTTTTGATGAGTACGGAACACGGTCAGATGACGATGAATTTCGAGCAGGCGCGGGTGAACATGGTGGAAAACCAGGTGCGCCCGTGGGAAGTGCTGGACGGCCGCGTGCTCGACGTGATCGCCCGCGTGCGCCGCGAGGATTACGTGGCGCCGGAGCACCGGCAGCTGGCTTTCGCCGACCTGTGCCTTCCGATCGGCCACGGCGAGGTGATGATGAAGCCGGTGGTGGAGGGCCGCGTGCTGCAGGCGCTTGCCTTGCAACCGACCGATCATGTACTGGAAATCGGTACCGGTTCGGGCTACCTCAGTGCGTGTTTGGCGACCTTGTCGGCGCGCCTGACCAGCGTCGACATCCACGCCGAATTCACCGCCGCCGCCACGCAACGCCTGCGCGACGCGGGCATCGCCAATGCCGCCCTGGTCACCGGCGAAGCAGTCGACGCCTGGCAGCCGGACGAGTTGTTCGATGCCCTCGTGGTGACCGGTGCGGTGGCGGAGATCCCGGCGCGCTGGCTCGGCTGGCTCAGGCCGGGGGCGCGCGCACTGGTCGTGCACGGCCAGTCGCCCGCGCAGCACGCCACCTTGCTGACCCGGGAAGGTGCCGGCGGCTGCCGCGAAGAAATCCTGTTCGAAACCGATCTGCCCTATCTGATCCACGCCGAACCCGCCCCACGGTTCGTTTTCTGAATTCCGCCCCCATCGATCGACACGAGGCATCCCATGCGTTTGAAGCTGCTCACCCTGGCCCTGGCCTTGGCCGCCGTCTCGCTGCCCAGCCATGGTGAGGACCTGCTGGATGCCTATCGCGACGCCCGCGCCAACGACCCCGTACTGGCGCAGGCGGATGCCACCCGGCTAGCCACCGGCGAAGGCGTGCCGCAGGCGCGTGCCCTGCTGTTGCCGCAGATCGGCGCATCGCTCTCGTTGTCGCAGACCAACAACGGGCAGAGCGCGCTCGACCAGAGCGGCTTCGGAACGGGCACGAACAATTATCTGTGCAGCGGCATCGCCGCCGGTACCGGCAACTACGACTGCATCGGTCCGCTGACGTCGGGCGGCACGCAAGGGGACACCGGGCACGTGCGTACGCGCAGCATCAACGGCACGCTCAGCCAGACCATTTTCGATTTCAGCAAGTACGCCAACCTGAAGGCCGCGCATTCGGCCGCCGACGCGCAGGACGCGACCTACCAGGCCGCGTTGCAGGATCTCCTGGTACGGGTGACCGGCGCCTATTTCACCGTGCTGAACGACGAGGATCAGCTGACCTTCGCCAAGGCCAATGAAGACGCCTTCAAGCGCCAGTACGACCAGGCCGACCAGCAGTACAAGGTCGGTCTCTCGGCGATCACCAACGTGTACCAGGCCAAGGCCTATTACGAAAACGCCAGGACACAGACGATTGCCGCGCAGAACACGCTCGACAACGACAAGGAGGCGCTGCGCGTGATCACCGGCAAGCCGGTCGGCGAGCTCAAGAAGCTGCGCGACGACCTGCCGCTGCAGCCGCCGACGCCCAGCGACCCGGATGCCTGGGTCAAGCGGGCGGAGCAGAACAATCCCACCCTGCAGGCGCAGAAAGACAACGTGGAGACCGCCGAGCACAACATCACCGCGGCGCGTTCCGGCCACCTGCCCACCATCACCGCCAGCGTGAATTACGGCAAGAGCACCAGCTGGTACCAGAACCCGGTCAGCTACGGTTCGAACCGGCCGGGATCGACCACGATCGGCCTGACCCTGAACGTGCCGATCTTCTCCGGCGGCGCCACCCAGTCACGCGTGCGCCAGTCGATCTACCAGCGCGACGCGGCCACCGACGCGATGGAGCTGCAGCGGCGTCAGGTGGTGCAGAACACGCTCAACTATTACCGCTCGGTGCTGGCCGGCATCTCGCAGGTCGAATCGGGCAAGGCTTCGGTGGAATCGGGCCAGAAGGCGCTGGAAGCCACCCGTGCGGGCTTCGAGGTCGGCACGCAGACCTTCACCGACGTGCTGCTGGCGATCCAGACTCTGACCCAGTCCGAGAGCTCCTACTCGCAGGCACGCCACCAGTTCATCCTGAACAAGCTGCTGCTGCAACAATCCGCCGGCACCGCCGACTTCAAGGACATCCGGGAGATCAACGCGCTGCTGCAGTGAATCACGGCGCGCCGGCGGATCATTCCTGCAACAACGCATCGATCAGTTGCATCACCCGCTGCACCGCGCCGCGTTCGCGTTCGAAAACCTGCTGCGCCGCCTCGCCCATCTGTTCGCGCCGGGTACCGTCGAGCAGCAGGCGCAGCACGTCCGGACCAAGATGCGCGGCATCCGGCACCACCTCGGCGCCTCCCTGCTCGATCAGGCTGCGCGTGATCTCCTCGAAATTGAAGGTATGCGGCCCCACCAGCACCGGCACCGAGAGCGCTGCCGGTTCCAGCACGTTGTGGCCGCCGATCGGCACCAGACTGCCGCCCACGAACGCCACATCGCTGCCGGCGAAGAACGGCATCAGCTGACCCATCGCGTCGATCACGCAAACCTGGTGGGCGGTCATCGGCACGCCGTCGACGCTGCGCGTGGCGACCCTGAAGCCAAGGCTGCGCGCCGCATGTTCGACCATGCGGAATCGTTCGGGATGTCGCGGCGCCAGCAGCAGCAGCGCATCCGGCAGCTGCCGCAGCACATGGATGTGCGCCTCGAGCACCGCCAGCTCCTCGCCCTCGTGAGTGCTGGCGGCCATCCAGACCGGTCGTCGTTCGCCCCACCGAGCACGCATGGCCGCGCCGTCGGCCAGTGCCGCCTCGGGTATCGGCATGTCGAACTTCATGTTGCCGCTGACCAGGATCTTCTGCGGGTCCGCTCCCAGCAGGCGGTAGCGTGCCGCATCGGTGCGCGATTGCGCCGCAATCCTATCCACGCAGCGCAGCGCGGAGCGCAACAGGCTGCGCATCGGCTTGTACCCGCGCATGGAGCGCTCCGACAGCCGCGCATTGACGATCATCAGCGGGACGCCGCGCCGCCGACAGGCAAAGTAGAGGTTCGGCCAGATCTCGGTTTCCACGATCAGCGCCAGTCGCGGGCGAATCCGGTTCATGAACCGGCGCACCGCGAACGGCAGGTCGTACGGCAGATACACATGGAACACGCTGTCGCCGAACAGCTGTTGCACCCGGGCCGTGCCGGTCGGGGTGACCGTGGTGATCACCAGCGGCGCCTCGGGGTAGTCGCGCTGCAGGGCCTTGATCAACGGCTCGGCGGCATTCACCTCGCCCACCGACACCGCATGCACCCACAGGCTGCCGCGGATGTCGGGCGCCTTGAAGAATCCAAAGCGCTCGGGCCAGCGCCGATGGTACGGCCGCGAACGCAGCCCGCGTGCGAGCAGGCGCAGCACCAGCAACGGCGTGGCCAGGAACATGGCGAGGGTGTACAGAAGACGCAACGGCGGATCCTTGCGGGCAACGCGGGAGTATAGCGAGAGCCGGCGCGGCAGACCCGATCGCGGACAGCCCGCTACAATGCCGTCGATGCCCGGCATGCCCCGCCCCGACTTCACCCGCGCCCTGCTCGCACCGCGCCATTGGCCGGCATGGCTGGGTGCGGCCGTGATCTGGCTGATCGCACGCTTGCCGCCGGCCGCGATGCGGTGGCTCGGCCGTTGCATCGGCGCGCTGGTAGTGCGCATTCCCTCGGCGCGACGACGCATCGCCGCCGCCAATATCGCGCTTTGCTTCCCCGAACTCGATGCCGCGGAGCGCAACGCGCTGGTCGACGCCAACCTGCGCGACATCGGCCAGATGCTGGTCGAGTTCGCGCTGGGCTGGATGGCCAGCGATCGCCGCATGGCCTCCATTGCCACCCGCATCGAAGGCCTCGAACACCTCGAGCAGGCGCGCGCCCTGGGCAAGGGCGTGCTGCTGGTGGGGGGGCATTTCTCGCACCTGGAACTGTGCGCGCGACTGGTATCGCAGCGCATCCGCATCGCCGGCATGTACCGGCGGATGGATTCGACCGTGTTCGAGTGGGTGGTGCTGCGCGCACGGTTGCACTATGCCGCGGCGATGTTCGACAAGGACGACATTCGCGGCACCGTGAAATACCTGCGCGGCGGCGGCACGCTGTGGTACGCGCCGGATCAGGACATGCGCAGCAAGGACACCGTGTTCGTGCCGTTCTTCGGCGTGCCCGCGGCCACCATCACCGCCACCCATCACCTGGCGCGGATGTCCGGCGCGGTGGTGATCCCGTTCTTCCATCGGCGCCTGCCCGGTGGACAGGGCTATGTGCTGCGTCTCGCCGAGCCGTTGCAGGATTTTCCCGGCGGCGACGTGCTGGACGATACCGCCCGCGTCAACGCCTGCATCGAGCAGATGGTGCGCGAGGCACCGGAGCAGTACCTGTGGGTGCACAAGCGCTTCAAGACCCGGCCGCCGGGACACCCGTCCGTCTACTGATCGGGGTCGGCACGATCGGCCTCGCGCCGGCGGGCCTCGTACAACTTGGCATATTTCAGGAAGGCGTAGAAGGCGTGGACCCGCGCGGCGATGAAGCCGGCCCAGCCCGCGCGCCAGTGCCCCCGCAGCAGGTAGTAGCGCGCGAAGGCGACCATCGGATAAGCCACCATGCGCAGACGCAACCAGGGCACGGCGCGCTGATCCAGGTCGGCCAGCTGCAGGCTGGAGTAGCGATTGGCCTTGGCCACGCGGCCGGCGATATCGGGCTCGCCGTAATGATCGATGATGACGTCGAGTATGCCGATCGGACCATCGACCTGCACCGACTCGTGCACTTCATGCCCGCTCATCCGTGCCCGCTGTCGATCGAACAGCCGCACGTAGTGGTTGAGCCGGGTGCGCGACGACTGCCAGCGCCAGAATTGCCACTCGCGCCGCCACAGCTGGTAACCCGGGTGGGACGGCGATGCCAGTGCCTGCCGCAGCAGCGTGGCCGCACCTGCCGGCAGCGACTCGTCCGAATCCAGCAGCAGCACCCAGCGATGGCTGGCCAGGTCGATCGCTGCCTGCTTCTGCGCGCTGTAGCCGGCGAATGGCTGCGCATGGATGCTCGCGCGGTAGTGCGCCGCGATGGCGAGCGTCGCATCGGTCGAACCGGAGTCCAGCACCACCAGTTCGTCGGCCCAGGCCACGCTGCGCAGACAGGCGTCGAGCGTGTCGGCGCTGTTGAACGTGGTCACCACCACCGACAGCGGTTCAGGCGCCATCACGCGCCTCGCGGAGGGATGCTTCTTTGAGGAGTCCGGCAGGGATGCCGGTTTCTGCTGTGCCGGCAGGGACGCCGGCCACAAATAGACTGGCGCACCACAGGCCGAGCAGCCACGCAAACAGCAGGCCCCACCACGCCGAGTAGAACGCCAGGTGCGAATTCAGCGGAAACAGCATCACACCCAGCGCCAGCGTGACGGGGAAGGCGCGTGACCGTGCCGCCGCGCCCACGCGTCGCCACGCCCGCCAGGCCCAGGCCACCGCGACCAGCCACAGCAGCAGCCCGAGCGCGCCGGTTCCGGTGAGGATCTCCAGCACCAGCTGATGCGGATGACAGGCCCCTTCGCCCACGCCGCAGGCCTCGTCGGAAACGACGAAGTGGTCGTTTGCCGGCGCATAGCGGGGATACGCGTAGCGGAAGTCGCGCACGCCGACGCCGTTGACCGGATGCGCCGCGATCATCCTGACGCTGGCGTGCCAGATATCGAGCCTTCCGCTGAGCGCCGTATCCACCGATTGACCGGTGCCCTGCAACACCAGCAGGGTGCGCGTCATCCGATCCTGGAATCGCGCCGAGCTTTTCCAGGCGATCCCGCCGGCCAGCACAAGCAATGCCGCGACCACGACGCAGCAGAGCACGAAGCGCCAGGTCGAACGGGCTTCGCGCCAGGCGAAACCCAGCAGCACCAGCATGTAACACAGCCAGGCCGAGCGCGAACCGGCCAGCAGCACCGGCCCCAGCGCCAGCGCGCTGGCCAGCAGCAGGCCGGACCGTCCCCAGCGCTGCCGGGCTGCCCACAGCGCGAATGGCGACAATACCGCCAGGGTCGGCCCCAGCTTCAGATTGTGCGCGCCGAAGATGCCGGAAACGCGCTCGGCGTCGGGATGCCCGCCAAGACTCAAGCCGGTGAACGCCTGCAGCCACGCATCGGCGCACCACAGGGCGAGCACCGCGGCCACGGCCATGTACAGCGCATGCAGCTTGCGCTCCCGGCGTATCGCGAAACACGCATACAACCCCAGCGGCACATAGCGCAGCAGGGCGGCCACCGTACTCCAGCTCTTGCCGGGCCGGATCGCGTCGACGGCGGAAAACAACGCCGCCGCCACGTAGGCCGCCAGCAGCCACAACAGCAATTGCGCACCGGGGTGCTGGCGCAGGGCATGCGGATCACGCGCGAACAGCATGATGACGCCAAGCAGGCACAGGAAGGTGCCCAGTTCGGCGCTGCGGCCGAACGGCAGCAGCGCGATCACCAGCCAGAACGGCAGCAGGGGCGAACGCAACGCGTCCTTGAACGAGGCGGCGAGGGAATTCATGCACGGACCGAGGCGATGGTGTCCGTAGCATTGTAGGCGAGCGCGAAGCCGGGCGAACTCGCCGGACTACCGCCTCATTCCGGAAGCTGGCTCACTTCCTCGTACAGCGCGAGGGTGGCCTGCTGCATGTCGCTCAGACGGTAGCTCTGCAGCGGTGCAATCGACGGCGCGACGCGCAGCAGTTCGGCAGCACGCTCCACCAGCCGCTCGCGGTCGCCAAGTGGTACCCGACCCGCGGGGTACAGCTCGGCCAGCAACTCGCCGACGCCGCCGTGGGCATAGCCCAGTACCGGCCGGCACAGCGACAGCGCCTCGACCACCGTGCGTCCGAACGACTCGGGTTTGTTCGACAACTGCAATACCAGCGCCGAGACCGCGTAGATGTCGCGGATGTCATCGCGCGGCGGCGCCAACACGACCTGCGAGGTGACGCCGCGCAGCCGGATCAGTTCCTGCAGCTCGGCCACGTAGGCTTCCCGACCGGGCTCGATCACGCCAAGCAGCAACAGGCGCGCCTCGATGCCACGGCGCTTGAGGTCGGCCAGCAACTCGATCGCATCGTGATGGCCCTTCAGCCGCGTGCCGCGTGCCGGCATGGTCAGCAGCGGCGCGCCGTTCAGTGCAGGGAACTCGGCGAAAAAGGCCTTCTGCCAGGCATCGTCCGGTCGGTGTCCGTAGGGGAATGCCTCCGGATCGATGCCGCGCGGAATCACCCGCACCCGGGACGGCTCCAGCCAGCGGTAGTGGCTCAGCACGTAATCGCGCAGGGTCTGTGAAACCACCACGACGCGTTCGCCACGCAACATGATCGAACTGTAGCGTCCCGGCGAATTGAAACCGTGCACCGTGGTGACGAAGTGCGGCCGCGGCCGCATGCCCTTCAATGCCCACCAGCCCAACCACGCCGGCAAGCGCGAGCGGGCATGCACGATGTCGGGCTTGAGCTCGCGCAACAGCCGGCGCAGCGCGCCGATCCGGCCGAGCGTGCGCAGCGACTTGCCGCCCAGATCCAGCGTGATGTGCTCGCTGCCCTCGGCCAGCAGTTGCTCGACCAGGCGGCCACCGGCGGAAATCACCACCGAGCGATGCCCGGCCTGCACCAGCGCCCGGGCGATCTCCAGTGCGGAACGCTCCGCGCCACCGGAATGCAGCGCGGGGATCAGCTGGATCACGGTCAGCAGCTTGGCAGGTGCGGCGATGCTGGACATGAGCTCAGGACTGGCGGCTTTCATGGCAAAGATAAAGCAAAAAAAGTGCCACCCCGACCTCCGCGGCGCTCCTGCGCTCAGTCGCGCAGAACGTAATGCGCGCCGCAGTAGGCGCAGGTTGACTCGCCGCCATCGTCGACGATCGGCAGGTACACCTTGGGATGCGAATTCCACAGTGTCATGCCCGGCATCGGACAGGACAGCGGCAGGTCGTCCCGCGTCACTTCGTAACGATTTTCGGCATTTGCCGGCACCAGGGGCACCGTCGCGGCAAGAGGGGACGACATCGGCGGACTCCGGACTGGACAGCAGGCTGCGAATGGTAGCAGGCTGGCGGCTGCTGTCGGGGGAGCGGAACCGGGGCGAGGGGAAACCAGCCAGCAGGTTCCGCCGACGCATTGGCGCAAGGCTTGTCATGCAACGAGGAACTCGTCCACGGCCCGGCGCCTTGCGCCGGATTCACGGCATTCGATCGAGGAACAGACCATGGATTCCGCAAACATCATTGCACGCGCAAAAAACATCCTGAGCACACCCAAGACCGAGTGGCCCGTCGCGGCGGCCGAGCCGGCCTCGGTCAGTGGCCTCTATACCGGCTACATCGCGATCGTGGCGGCGTTGCCGGTGATCGCCCAGTTCATCAAGGGCAGCCTGATTGGAACCAGTTTCCTGGGCGTCACCGTGCGCAGTTCCATCGGCGCCGGCATCGGCCGGATGATCCTGAGCTACATCCTGTCGCTGGTGCTGGTCTATGCGATGGCATGGATCATCAATGCACTGGCGGGAACCTTCGGCGCACAGGCGAACCTGGTGCAGGCGCTCAAGACCGTCGCCTATTCGTGGACCGCGGCCTGGATCGCCGGCATCGGCGTGATCGTGCCCTGGCTCGGCATCCTGATCCTGCTTGCCGGCGGCATCTACAGCATCTACCTGCTGTACCTGGGCCTGCCGCATACCATGAAGTGCCCGCCGGAAAAGGCGGCCGGCTACACCGCGGTGAGCGTGATCATCGCGATCGTGCTCGGCTGGGTGATCAGCCTGATCGTCGGCCTTCTGTTCGTCGGAGCCATGGGCGGGGCCGCCCTCAGCGGCATGCAGGTCACCAGCAGCAGCGGCGACAGCGTGACCATCGACGGCAACAGCGCCCTGGCCAAGCTTGCCGCGATGGGCCAGAAGGCCGACCAGGCCAGCAAGGAACTGGAGGCGGCGCAGAAATCGGGCGACAGCGCCGCACAATCGGCGGCGATGGGCAAGATGATGGGCGCGATGTCGGGCAGCAACGGCCCGGTGGAGGCGCTGGCGCCCGACCAGATCAAGGCGTTCCTGCCGGACAGCCTGGGCAGCCTCAAGCGCACCAGCATCTCGGCCGAACGCAATGGCGCCATGGGCATGCAAGTGTCTCAAGCCAGCGCCGAATACGCCGGCACCGACAACCAGAGGATCACCCTGGAAGTCGCCGATACCGGCGGCGCCAAGGGCTTCATCGCGATGGCTGCCGCGATGGCGCCGGAAGAGGAGAAGCAGACCGACCACGGCTACGAGAAGACCTACAGCGCCGGCGGCAACCTGGTGCATGAGGAATGGGACAGCCAGTCCAAATCCGGCGAATACAGCGTGATCGTCGGCAAGCGCTTCACGGTCAAGGCCAACGGCAACGCCGACAGCATCGATGCGTTGAAGCAGGCGGTGGGCAGCATCGACCTGGGCAAGCTGGAATCCATGAAAGAGGCCGGCGTGAAATCCGAATAGCACGATCGGACAACCTTTCAAGCCGATGAAAACCGCGCCGCCATCGGCGCGGTTTTTTTGCGACATCTATCGCGCGGCATCCGCCTTGGGCACCGAGCCCTCGGTGGTGATGCGGACATGCACTTCGTCGCTGACATTCGGTACATAGGCAGCGACGCCAAAGTCCGAGCGCTTCAACGTCGCCGTGGCATCGAAGCCGATCGACTGCGCCTTGCTCATCGGATGCGGACCGATCTTGTTCAGGGTGGCGGCCAGCACGATGCTCCGGGTCACGCCGTGCACGCTGAGATCGCCAGTGACCTTGAACCTATGGTCGCCCAGTGGCTGCACCTTGCGGCTCTTGAACGTGACCACCGGATATTTCGCGGCGTCGAAAAAGTCCGGCTCCTTCAGGTGCTGGTCCAGCGCCTGCACGTGGGTGTCGAGTTTTGCCAGCGGCAAGGTGACCTCGACACTGGACTGCGCCGGATGCTGCTCGTCGAACACCACCGTACCCTCGCCCAGGCCGAGGTCGGCGGTGGGATTGGAGTAGCC
>Ga0157370_10003027_pt1 | contig 19951 bp, 17 predicted proteins | sample C35metaG_FD_113463 | JGI IMG/M metagenome (GOLD analysis project Ga0157370, IMG submission 113463) | Corn rhizosphere microbial communities from Kellogg Biological Station, Michigan, USA - C3-5 metaG | ecosystem: Host-associated > Plants > Roots > Rhizosphere > Soil | place: USA: Michigan...
TAGCTATCGCTATCTTGCCGAATCCATCCGTGTTCATCCATCTCAGGAAGAATTGAAGCAATTGATGCTGCGGGCCGGATTCGAGCGTGTTGAATATTTCAATCTGGCTGCCAATGTGGTCGCGCTGCATAGGGGCTATAAATTTTAGCATTCGGTCCAGAAATAGTGCTATCAGAAATGGCTGCATTTCTGCCATATGCCATGCTGCTCGTTGTTCATGCAAAACAACGATGCGTCTTCCTGACGACCAGACATCAAACCAGTTTTTAACATTTCACTCGTTGTCACAGCGGAGTGGAAAAAAATCCACCGTTCCATTTCTTCTTGATTCGACGAGCGAAGTTTGTCGGGTTTTGCAGAAGATCTCGCATTGATCTCATGGCGCTCCCGGGTTTGTGTGTTATCGCACATAAAAGCAGGTCCAATATATTTATCATTAAATATTCGCTAGCTGCCTGCCTGTCCGCGCAGCTCGATTGATTATTTAGGTGCCTTTTCCACGGGCTTCCAGAATGACCGCTATCCGACACCCCGTACTTTTATTTGGTGAAATTCTGATAGATCGGTTTCCCGACCAAGAAGTCTTGGGTGGCGCGCCATTCAACGTCGCCATGCACTTGTATGCTTTTGGTTGCATGCCGGTTCTGGTTTCCCGGATAGGGCAAGACAATGCGGGTTCGCGTTTATTGCAGACTCTGGAAAACGCAGGATTAGCCATACATGGGGTGCAGCTCGATTCCACGCATTCAACTGGCATGGTAGAGGTGCATTTTACGGCTGACGGTCATCAATTTGATATTCTTCCTGATCAAGCTTATGACCATATTCATCCGCGCTTATCCCGAATGACTGCCTTGGCAGTAAACCCCGAATTGGTTTATTTTGGGACATTGGCCCAGCGAGCCAATTCGCATCGAGCTTTGCGCCATATGTTGCGTGCCGTGGGGGGCAAACGTTTTTTTGATGTCAATCTGCGTGACCCATGGGTATCCGCCGAGCGGTTGCGCTGGTCATTGCAACACGCAGATATTGTTAAAGCCAATGACACTGAACTTGAGCGCATTGTCGAGTTGATTGATCTGGAAGGGACTTCTCCTGAGGAGCAGGCGAAAGCGTTAGTGCAGCGATATCAGTTGGATGGATTACTCATTACCCGTGGTGAAGCGGGTTCCTGGTGGATTGATAATTTTGGGGAGCAAACAGTTATGGCAACCGATCCGGTAGCAGGTATTCGTGACACGGTAGGTGCTGGCGATGCATTTTCCGCTATTTTTATGCTTGGCCTGCTGCATAACTGGACAATACCGATTACCCTGCAGCGGGCTCAACATTTTGCCGGGGCAATTTGCCAGATACGCGGTGCGGTTCCGGAGCACGATGATTTCTATAGACCGTTCCTTGAAGAATGGTTTGAACGCAGATGAGAGAGTTATACGTGCTCATGCTAAGCCTCCACGGGTTGATTCGTGGTAAAGATCTAGACCTTGGGCGCGATGCCGATACGGGCGGCCAAATCCTGTATGTGGTGGAGTTGGCACGGGCGTTGGCCCGGCAGCGCCAAGTCGGAAAGGTAGATTTGCTAACCCGCCGGATAGAAGATCCCGCCGTACCGGCAGATTATGCCCGCTCCGAAGAAATGCTTGGCGATCACGCACGGATTATTCGCCTTCGATGCGGCCCCCGCCGCTACCTGCGCAAGGAAAGCCTCTGGCCTTATCTCGACCAGATGGTGGATCGTGTATTGCTTTTTCTGCGCGAGCAGAAGCGCTTACCCGACGTTATTCACAGTCATTATGCCGATGCGGGATATGTTGGAATGCAGCTCTCTCAACTGCTGGGTATTCCGCAGATCCATACTGGTCACTCCCTCGGACGCAGCAAGCAACAGCGACTGCTGGCACAAGGCCGTAAGCCACAAGCACTGGAGCGCCAGTTCAGTTTTCATCGGCGCATCGCAGCTGAGGAATCCATATTGCAGCACGCCAGTCTGATCATAACCAGCACGCCGCAGGAAAGTACCGAACAATATGGTTTATACACTAATTATCAGCCCGAACGTGCCGTTGTGATTTCGCCGGGTACCGATATCTCGCGTTTTGCCCCGCCCAGCCGCCACTTGTCGCCGGAACCAGAGGTCGCCAGGCTTATAGATCGTTTCCTGATGCGACCGCGAAAACCCCTGATACTATCGATTTGCCGTCCGGAAATGCGGAAAAACCTAGGAGCTTTAGTCGCCGCGTTCGGCTGCTCACCTGCGCTGCAGGAGCAGGCCAATCTTGCCATCGTAGCGGGTAATCGTGACGACATCCGCAAGCTTGACGCCGCCCAGACTGAGGTGATGACAAATTTATTGCTCGATATTGATCTTTACGATCTGTGGGGCAAGATAGCGCTGCCTAAACAGCATAAGTCCTCCGATGTCGCGGGACTCTACCGGCTTGCGGCCCAACGCCGGGGAATATTCGTCAACCCGGCGCTTACCGAACCGTTTGGCCTGACTTTGATAGAAGCGGCGGCCAGCGGGCTTCCCATTGTTGCTACCGAGGATGGAGGTCCGCGTGACATAATCGCTCACTGCAAAAATGGTGTGCTGGTTAACCCTCTGGATATAAAGGCGATAGCCGGGGCGATGGAACATGCGCTGGCTGAGCCCCGCCGCTGGCAGCGCTGGGCGCGCAACGGCATTACAGGCGTAAGAAATCACTATACTTGGGATGCGCACGTCAAGAAATACTTACATGTCCTGTCTCGCTTGTTGCACCATGAACGCAAGCAAATCCGCCGGGACATGGCGATATACCGGCGACCGCAACGTAATCCGCTGCCATTGGTTTCGCAGATGCTAGTAAGTGATATAGATAATACATTGCTCGGAGATCGCGCCGCCCTGCGCCGGTTTCTAACTGCGTTGCGAGCTACGCCACCGAATCTGGGCTTTGGTATCGCTACGGGCCGTACGTTGGAAAGCGCATTGAAAATATTAAAAGAATGGGGGGTACCGTTACCCGACATACTTATTACAGCGGTGGGCAGCGAAATAAATTATGGTTCCGAACTTCATCCTGATATCGGGTGGCGAAACCTTATCAGATACTTGTGGCGCCGTGACGCGGTGGAAGAGGCTCTGCGTGAAGTACCCGGCCTCATCCTGCAATCGCCAGAGAATCAGCGTGAATTCAAGCTTAGTTACAATGTGGATCCCGATGTGCTGCCGCCAATTTCCAAAATCCGGGCTTTGTTACGCGAGCAGAATCTATATGCGCATCTGATTTACTCCCGGCAGGCTTATCTCGACATTTTGCCTCTGCGTGCCTCCAAAGGACGAGCAATACGCTATCTTGCTTACAAATGGGGATTACCATTACGAGCTTTTCTGGTAGCGGGTGATTCGGGTAACGACCATGAAATGCTGGTCGGGGATACGCTAGGCGTCGTGGTCGCTAACCATAGCCCTGAGCTTGCGAGTCTGAGAGGAAACGAACAAATTTATTTTGCAGATGCCCGTTATGCGGATGGTATTGCGGAGGGCATGGCACATTACGCATTTGGTATTCCCACTCTGGAGACAGCGAATGATGCAAAAGCTTGATGATTGGGCATTAGACCATCGTGATGAATTACATGCACTCTTGCGAAAATGGTTCGAACTGGAGCGCCCGCTTCTTCTGCGCTCGGATTTGCTCGATGCTTTTGACGTGGTACGTGATTCTCATCCCCAGCCCCTTGCCAACACGCCATTGCACGAGCTGATCAAGTGGTTGCAAGAAGCGGTTTGCCGGCCCCCTTTAATATATCTCTCGCTACGCGAGGGAGCCGGACGCTGGTCTTTTTTACGTATTCATCAGGAACAACTTATACCCGAGGTTATCAGCGTTTCCGACTATCTTGCTTTCAAGGAATTATTGGTGCGTCCGGATAATGCAAATGAGCCGGTATTGGAGCTGGACTTTACTCCGTTTAATCGTGATTTTCCGAGACTGAAGGAAACTCGTTCGATTGGGCAGGGAGTAATGTTTCTCAACAAGCAATTGGCAGGCACGCTGTTTACTCAATCCGGCATCGGAACAGCCAAACTGTTACATTTTTTAACCGTCCATAGCATGGATGGCCAGCAATTGATGCTCCACGGCAATTTTGCAGACGTTTCGGCCCTACGCACCGGGTTACGCCGCGCGCTCAGTTTACTCGATGTCTATCCCGGGGATGCTCCATGGCAGGCAATTGTGGAGCCATTGAGCGGATTAGGCTTTGCACCCGGTTGGGGGAATTGCGTCACGCGCGTAAGTGACACCATGAGTCTATTGGTGGATATTCTTGAAGCAGCTTCGCCTCAAATTCTTGAGAACTTTCTAGCGCGCATTCCAATGATTTCCAAGTTGTTGATTCTGTCACCCCATGGTTATTTTGGGCAGGATAACGTATTGGGAATGCCGGATACCGGCGGTCAGGTGGTCTATATTCTCGATCAGGTACGTGCGTTGGAACGGGAAATGAGCGAGCGTCTCGTTTTACAGGGGATCGAGGCGCCTCCCAAGATTTTAATATGCACCCGCCTGATTCCTGATGCGGGAGAGACATCGTGCAACCAACCATTGGAAAAAGTCCACGGTACCCAAAATTCGTGGATTGTGCGTGTACCATTTCGGAAACCAAATGGTGAAGTTATTCGACACTGGATATCTCGTTTCGAGATATGGCCGTATCTCGAGGATTTTGCACGCGACATTGAACGTGAAGCGCTAGCGCAACTAAGCAGCCGCCCGGATCTCGTGATCGGTAATTACTCGGATGGCAACCTAGTAGCCTCTCTCATTTCGAAACGGACAGGGGTAACCCAATGCAATATTGCGCACGCGCTGGAGCAAAGTAAATATCTGCATTCCGCTTTGCACTGGCGGGAGAGTGAGCATCAATACCATTTCAACTGTCAGTACACGGCCGATCTCATCGCAATGAATAGTGCAGATTTCATTATTACCAGTACTTATCAGGAAATTGCCGGTACTCCCCATACGGTGGGGCAGTATGAAACTTACCAGAACTACACAATGCCAGGATTGTATCGGGTAGTAAATGGCATCGATCTTTTTGACCCAAAATTCAATATCGTATCCCCAGGTGCCGATGCCGAAGTGTATTTTTCGTACCTCGACCGTGAACGCCGACTAAAATCTCTGCTTCCCGATATTGAACGTCTTTTGTACGCAGATGATCCTGGCGTACCGTGGCGAGGTCATTTCGATGACCCCGCCAAGCCCCTGATTTTTACGATGGCGCGTCTTGATTTGGTCAAGAATCTGACCGGATTGGCCTCATGGTTTGCGCAATGCGCACGTTTGTCGGATGCCGCCAATCTATTGGTAGTAGGAGGGCATATTGACCCGGCTGCATCGACTGATAGTGAGGAACGTGCGGAAATAGATCATATGCACGCCATAATAAATGAATATAAGCTGGAAGGACGAATGCGCTGGCTCGGTACTCGGCTGGAAAAGAATCTGGCTGGTGAGCTGTATCGCCACATTGCTGACCGACGCGGTATTTTTGTACAACCTGCTCGATTTGAGGCATTCGGATTAACCATTATAGAGGCCATGGCCTCCGGTCTACCCGTATTTGCCACTTGCTATGGTGGTCCGCGGGAGATCATTCAGCACGGTGTTTCGGGTTATCAGTTTGATCCTAACGATGGTTCAGCGGCAGCCGCTGCCATGGCGGATTTTTTTGCACGTTCGGCGGCTGATCCGGCTTCTTGGGATAATGTTTCCGAAATGGCTCTAAGGCGCGTCGAATCGCGATATACATGGCGCCTCTACGCAGATCGAATGATGACGCTATCGCGCATTTACGGCTTCTGGAAATTTGTCAGCAATCTTGAGCATGAGGAGACTACGCGTTATCTCAATATGTTCTACCATTTACAATTTCGCCCCATGGCACGGATGTTGCCCAAGTGAAGAGAAATATAAATAAGAAATTAACTTGAAGCGCAGTGGGCCCCCCTAACTTTTTCGTATAAAGAATCATTTGAAGAAAATGATGCTTCACTTTACTTGTCATCAGCAGGTATTTTTGCAACTTTCGATACGGCTTGAATACGATTGTAAACGTCCAGTTTCTTAAAGATGTTCTGCAGGTGGTTTTTAACCGTAAAGATGCTGATTCCCAAAACGGTGGCAATCTCTGAATTGGTTCTGCCTATCTTGACACAATTCAGTATCTCGATTTCTCGATTACTCAATCCATAGTCCTCGATATTCGGGGTAGAAGACACATGGTGACCACAAAAGGGGAGGGGCTTGAGCCGGCCCAGTGCGCTGTCAATGTAAGGAAGCAGAATTTCGATCGCGTCAATCGAGGAAGCGTCGAGTTTTTTTTTCGAACTGAAAATCAGGTAAAGGCAATCATGGTTTCCGCGTTCATCGCTAATACCATGTATTAATAGGGATCGCATGCCCTGCAAGGCCATCCCAAGGGGGCATCGCAGACCGCGCTCTGCGTCTTCGAGCAGGAATCCGGATTCACCCGCGCTTAAAGCGTAGGGCACTTTGTCCAGCTCGATCCACCGATTAAAAAGTCCCTGAAGCAAAGGGGATACGCTCTCCATGTTTGTATCATCGGTTCTAACGCCCAACAAGGCAGAAACAATGTCATAGCTGATAAGATTAGCATTAAAATTTCCCCATGCCGATAGCATAATCTCGTGAGGTAAATAATGCTGTATCTCGCCCTGTAGCCATATTAGAAAGTCATAATGCCGACGCACGGCTATCCCTTCCTGGATTATCCGGGAATGACGTTTCGCGTCTTCGGCAGAGAAAGGAGAGGAAAGAACCATGTCAGATGTTTCGGGTATAGTTGAGAATGCATTTTTTCGTTGCTGCGGCAAACTTTCAGCCGGTATCGGGGCATTGATGTATATTAAGCAATAATTGTGCCTTATTTAACATCAGGTTTATTAAGACTAAAAAAAATTTTTTGCTCGGTACTGTAAATAATCCCGACGTATCGAAAGCATTCTTCTATTTATCGATTCCTAAATCCAATGCTTCATTTCACTGACCTATGATATTTCTGGAGATTCCAAGATATAGCTGCCGTGTTCTTACTTAGCCGCAATCGGTACGAATTTCTTGTTGACCCCATTCTTTATTGATAGAATCAAAAGCGATAATTAAGATTTTCGGTTGTTTCTGCGCCTGCTTTGTTGTATTTTTGGGGCATCGCGAAGTAGCCTAGGAATGTTTGACGAGAAAACCGCCCCAGATACTTTTCTTCAATTTGTGGACATTATTGCAGGTCAAGGTACAAATTATCTCAGCTGCATTCCCGCGAAATGACCTCCATTAGAGGAAACAATTGAGGAAACAATTCTTATTGCTTGCCAGTATTTTTTATGGCTGGGGAAGGCCAAAGGAGCTTTTGTGAATAAGAAAATTATCGGTATTGTGCTAATTTCGTTAGCCTGGTCATGGCCGGTTGCTGCGGCGTCCACGCAACCAGAGTCGCAGCCACAAACGCAACCGCAACCGCTGGTTCATGGCGATGGCTGGCGGCTTGTCCGTTCAATTCAGCTGGGAAATTCGGGGAATTATGTCCATATGGTCCTGATCGATAGTAAGCGGGATATGGATAAAGCCGTTTATGGCGCGGCTCTGAGCAAGATATGCAGATCTCAGCCTGACTTCTGCAGGGTAAGATTCTGGAATGAAGAACGTTATGTCCCCCAATCAATTTCATTCACTGATGCACAGTTTAAAACGTTGAGAGCCGAATATGTTTTCAACCGTGCGGGTTCGGTTCAGGAGATGCGATACGCCTGTACAGTTGTATCAGACAAGAATCAATGTTTTTCGCACTGACCAGTAGAAGTCGTTCCTGATGCGCTTCCAAATTTATATAGTGCCTTGATAATAAAGGAAATTTAATGCCACGTCGGTTAATAAGCTCGGGTTCTACTTTTGAACGGGATATCGGGTATTCACGAGCCGTAGTGGATGGGGAATGGATTTTTGTCTCAGGCACGACCGGCTTTGATTATAGCAAAATGACAATATCTGATGATGTGGTGGAGCAAGCCGAGCAATGTCTTGAGAATATTCGCTCAGCACTTGGCGAAGCGGGAGCAAGCATGCGGGACATCGTCCGGGTAACTTACGTACTGCCGGATGCTGCCGATTTCCCAAAATGCTGGCCGATCCTGTCCAAATATTTTGGCAAAATCAGGCCTGCGGCGATGATGATCTCGGCCGGCCTATCCGATCCCCGAATGCGTATCGAAATTCAAGCGACTGCCCGCCAAGGCTCCGGTACCTGACGGTCAGTTAGCAAATAAATCATTGATGAGTGAGTTTACATTTGGATGCTGCTAATAATAAATTGATTTCGAGGGGAGGTAATGAATGGCTGCAAAAACGAACAAAGTCTTTATCAGCTTCGCGCTCAGAGATATTAAGTTGCGCGATCAGCTACTTGAGCAGTTAAATAAAGAGCAAACTACTTTCTCATTTGTGGATATGCCGGTCAAGCAATCATGGGAGCCGGCCTGGAAGGAGGAATGCCGGACTAAGGTTACCGGTTGTGACGGTGTAATCGCGCTGGTTACGAAGAATGTTGTCAGGGCTGATGGTCAGCTATGGGAAATACGCTGCGCGTTCGAAGGGAGAATGCCTGTGCTATTGCTTCACGGAGATGCCGAGAAACTCCCATCAAAATTGCCTGATCCTGTGAGTGATCGTGAGATCGATGCATGGACATGGCCCACCATTTCTGCGTTCCTTAATAGACTGTAGGAGATATCCCGATCCGATATGTCATGGCAAGCAGATCCATGTATAGGGCTCCTACAAGGACTCATAGATTCATAAGAGGAATAACGCGGTATGACGACTGTTTCAGTGCAGCACGCGTAAAACAGCGATACGTTGTTCGATCTTCCGCATTATTCGCTTGTATGGTGGTGCATCAATTCCTCCGAAGCGTCGCTTAAATTCAGCTTCGGACATGAATTCGGGAAGATCAGCCCAGAAAGGCATCAAATCAGCATCCGTCAGGCCCGACGTAACTCGGTATTGAAGTTGTTTGGCCGAGACTTCGCTTGCTACAGCTTTTTCACCAAATTTTGTACCCGCTCGGTCAGCGGCAATATCATTGAATGAGAAACCGCTCCCAAAGCGGGAATCGTCTATCTCTTTATATAGCCCGACCGCATCGGATAACGCTGTGTCAGCATAGGCAGCAATCGTGGCCGACACCATGAAATGTTTTGCAAAGTCGTCGCGACCGTCGATCGTAACCATCCGATACGCAGGACGCGGCCAGCTAGCAGCCTCGGGAATGATCTGCTCCAGGGAAATTCCCAGCACATAAAATGTTGCGACTAAAATTGCCGCCCGGTTTTCCGCCAATACATTGCCCTCCACAGAGCGCTGGGTCGCGAGACGCATCAATGGCGGCAGAATTTCCGAGAGAGCTACCGCTACCTCCTTCTTCTTGCTATTCAACGCCAATAGAGACTGGTAACGAAGCAGGCGCTGTTGCTCCTGAATGCTGACGACTGACGCGCGCATTTTTGTAGAAAAAATGTCTTCCCAGCGATAGAAAATACTCAATTCGTCAGGTGACATTTTTACCAGCCGAAGTGCGTCAAACCCGGTCCGATATTCCGGACTGCGCCGCAACCAGCGTACAAGCTGAGGCACAAGCATGTCGGTAAGCGCGTCAGGTAGTGAGAGTTTTCCGATATGCACTGCTCGAAGCCGCGGGAGCCCGCCGGTCTCAACAAGTGTCGCTTCAAGGTTCAGGTAGCCGTTGAGCGGAATTTCATTCATGGGTAGACTCAGGCGAATAACGGCATTGCGATTGGCAAGCGCTAACTGTGCGCTACCTTTTCCCAAACGATTCGCCAGATAATTGGCGGCAAGATCAGCGTCTGCAGGCATCACTCTGGCAGCAGCAAGCATCCCTGGCCGGACCCAACGGTGCGCGTCGACAACCTGCTTTGCCCGCTCCACATGTTCCGGAGTAAGGGTAATCCGACGGTCGATGCGAGGACTGCCTTCTATGGCCAGAAAAAACGTGATCGTCGACGCCAGGAAAACAATAACCAGCAAACCTGCAAGAGCAAGCGAGAGTTTGCGCATGATCAACCGGGCGTCATATTCTCGGCGTATTCATCAAGAAAAAAAACAGGAAATCAATTCTAGGATGCGCAATGGAATAGGCGTCTAAACTAGGGCTACCAATAAGGTCTATAATATCCGCCCCAATAAAACGGACTGCCATAATATCCGTATCCATAATAAGGATTGAAGCCATAGCCGCCAAAGCCAGAATAACCGTAATAGGGGTTATTCTGATAAACCGGCCATAAATAAATAGCCTTGGATGCAAGCAACGGCATCTTGACAGTTTTTTTCCCTATGGTACGCTCGATATCGCCATTAATTGTCCCGGCAATGGTGATTTCCTTATCCTTCGCATAAACAGCAGGATCAAGAAATTCGGTACTTTTTACGACAAAACGTCCTTCACTTTGTTTGTTTAACTGCGGACGGCCGTAAAAGTTCAGGGGATAAGATAATACTTGCACGAGTGTGAAATTCTCCTCGTTGTCCACGTCAATGATAACGCCCCCCCATCGTACGGATGTATCCTTATAGCCATTCGGGTTTTGGCTTGCCTGACTGTACGGGACATCCGTCACGGGCACATCTTTGACTGCAGCGGGCAATCCCGCACAAGCGCTCAATAACAAACAGGCCAATACTAAATATTGTCTCATGCCTTTCCTCTTTAATTATGAAAATGCAATAACCGGGCCTTCATTCCCGATCTCGGGCCTCAAGCGCATCCGAAAATTGGCTCGCGTGAGCTGAAACTAAAATACAGTTTAGTTGTAGCAGATGATTATTCCGACATCCAATAATAAAAGAATGGGACATCCAAGTGCGGCCATTTTGCTTCCTCCAGAAAATCGGTGAGTATCTGGTTGACTTCTTCAGACGCTTCGTTTTTCACCCAATGGCTCGAATCGCGGATTCGATGAACACGGCTGTAAGGTACCCCCGCTCGATTCCTTCGAACAACTCGACTCCGAAAAGCGGGATCAAGTTCACCCAGATTAAAAGAGAAAGGTCTTCTGCGAGGTTGTATCCGCGCATATCTGGTCAGCGCGGATAAGCCAGCAGCTACCAGGGCAGGAATCTGCCGCCGCCACGAATGCAAGTTCTCCGGAAACCCATGAAGGAGAATGGCAGGTGCCCCGCCTCGGCCGTAACGACATGCAAGTCGACACCGTCTCCTATGACGTGCTCGTGACGCAGTTCTGTCTCTTCCAATGTGCCTCCATTGACTGTGTGCTGGTCGGCCCGGGACCAAAGCATGTGACGAATAGGAAGACGCTGTTGATAGAGGCTGAAAAGATTGTAGCGCTGACGGTATTTGACGGTATATATTTGTTACTCCGTACTGACCAGATATGGCCAACCACGCTGTTGCAGATGTAGCGAAAAGCCCCGTTAAGGTCGATACCGCTTGGCAGCGGTTCCGAGTGGGTTGGGGGTCGACAAATTCGCTCGTCTGATGGGCATTGAGAGGTTACGTCTGCTGAGGAAGCAGGAATCCAACATACCGGTCGGCGACCCAAACAGTCGGCGTGTGTTGCCGCCGCCACTGCACACTTGGATAAGGCGCAGCCTACCAGTAGCAATGCGAGGCACAATAGTTTAGACTTCGCTAGCAAACGTGAACATTGCAGATAATTTCCCGGGCTGAGCGGAACGCGATGCGGAAGTATGTCCATTTGACACGAGACGCTGCTTTGAAGCGGTTCGGGTTAAATTTTTCATTGATTCTCGTTTCTTCTGTGTAGCTGGATTTATTGTGCAAGCCATCGATAAACTTGGCGTAGAGATATCTACGCTTTATTTCTGCGGCAGGGGTAATTGCAAAATGTAAAAGCATTGATCAATACGCTGCTCGGAAAAAGAACAAAACCTGCTAAGCTTTCGTCGGTTGCTTGAGCGTTGTCTACAGCTTAGGCCCACATCTTCCTGACTTCAATCTCTCATGCAACCGGGTCGCGGCAGTAGCGGTGCCCATTGGCCCCGGTAAGCCCAATTTTTCCAAACTAATACGATAAAAAATTTAATTTAATATATGCTTGAAATATAAGGAAATATTATTTTGAATGCAATTCTGAATGCACGAAAAGCAATAATGCCGGTCCAAGCAGTTTCCAAGAAAACCGAACAATGGGTGGCTATGCCAGAACAGCTCTTTCAAAGAACTCCCATTCTCTCCGGCGATGATATCGTTGCAAAGCGAGAGGAGATACGCGCCTATTTTCATACCACGCTTGATCGCTACGAACAGCTTTTCGAGACGCTGGATGGCGATGAGGCCTATTTTAAAAAACCGATCCCGTTACGTCATCCGCTAATCTTTTATTTAGGTCATACGTCAACTTTTTTTACTAACAAGCTGCTGCTTGCGGGATTGATCACGGAACGAATCAACCCCAGAATGGAATCCATGTTCGCGGTCGGGGTGGATGAGATGAGCTGGGATGATCTGAACACTACTCATTACAATTGGCCTGCTATTGAAGAAGTGCGTGCCTACCGGAAAACCGTACGTGGCATGGTCGACCGGCTTATCAGCGAAACGCCGTTGACTTTGCCTATTGGCTGGGATAGTCCCTGGTGGACCATCATGATGGGTATCGAGCATGAGCGCATTCATCTGGAGACTTCTTCAGTACTAATCCGGCAGCACGCCCTTGAGCATGTCAGGCCGCATTCTGCCTGGGAACCTTGCCGGAAATCCGGCAAGGCGCCGCAAAACCGGTTAATCGACGTGCCGGCGGGCATTGTGGATGTGGGCAAGAGCAAGACGGATCCTTTCTATGGATGGGACAATGAGTATGGCCGCCATATAGCGGAAGTTCCAGCTTTTCAGGCTGGCAAGTACCTGGTGAGCAATCAGGAATTCCTCGAATTCGTTCAGGCAAACGGCTACCTTGCGGAAAACTGTTGGGAAGAGGAAGGTCGCGCCTGGCAACGTCACACCCTTGCGGAATACCCTACCTTCTGGATCAGACATGGCAACGAGTGGCGGCTGCGCGTGATGACCGAAGAAATACCCATGCCCTGGGATTGGCCGGTAGAAGTAAACTATCATGAGGCTAAAGCCTTTTGCAACTGGAAAGCGGCTGCAACCGGCCAGCCGTTCAGATTGCCGACGGAAGACGAGTGGTATCGGCTCTATGACGTAGCCGGGTTGTCCGAAATCCACCAGGCTGAACCGGCGGCAGCCAATATCCATCTCGACCACTTTGCGTCCAGTCACCCCGTCAACGAATTTCCCCAGGGAGAATTCTACGATGTGGTCGGCAATGTCTGGCAGTGGACAGAAACGCCGATCTACCCCTTTGAGGGTTTCGACATCCACCCGCATTACGACGATTTCACCACGCCAACATTCGACTGCCGGCATAACCTCATGAAGGGCGGTTCCTGGATTTCGAGCGGCAACGAGTCGCTGAAGAGTGCTCGTTATGCTTTCCGCCGTCATTTCTTCCAGCACGCCGGGTTTCGCTACGTGATCGCCGATGCCCCGGCTATCCAGCACGACTCCCATTATGAAACGGATAAGCTGCTCTCCGAGTATGCCGAGTTCCACTATGGGGATGAGTATTTTGTTGTTCCCAATTTCCCGAAGGCGCTGGCTGAACTGGCTATCGCCGCCATGGGCGGCAAACCAGCGCGCAAAGCCCTTGATCTCGGTTGTGCTTCAGGACGTGGCACTTTCGAACTGGCCCGGCATTTCGACGATGTGACAGGGATCGACTTTTCCGCCCGCTTCATCGGCCAGGGTGTCCAGCTTGCCGGCCAGGGAATGTTGCGCTATACCCTCACGGATGAGGGTGATCTCGTTTTTTACAAGGAACGTACGCTGACAGGTCTTGGTCTCGATACGGTCAAGCATAAAGTAAAGTTTTACCAGGGCGACGCCTGTAATCTTAAAGCCCTGTTCACCGGCTATGATCTGATCCTTGCCGCCAACCTGATCGATCGCCTCTATGATCCGGCCAAACTCCTGACAACCATCCATGCCCGGCTTAACCTCGGCGGCCTTTTGCTGATTGCATCGCCTTATACCTGGCTGGAAGAACATACCAAACGGGAAGCTTGGGTTGGCGGATTCAAGCGCGACGGTGAAAGCTTCGGTACTCTGGATGGCCTGAAAGAAATTCTCGGCAGCCATTTCAAACTGATTCAAGGTCCGCAGGAGGTACCATTCGTAATTCGAGAAACCCGGCGAAAATTCCAGCATACGCTATCGGAGGTGACGATCTGGGAGAGAACTGCTTGAGTGGCAGCCACGTTTTTCACCATGACTTTAATAGCGATATCAATCGCGCAGGTACCGCCAGCCTGAAGTATGACGGGCGGCAGAGCATGTTTGGCACAACGGAAGTCATCCCGCTATGGGTAGCGGACATGGATTTTGCCGGACCCCCGGCTGTGACCCGGGCGCTTGCGGAACGCGCCGCCCATCCCGTATATGGCTATACCGTCTATCCGGATAGTTTGTACGAAGCGTTGATAGACTGGTTGAGGCGGCGCCATGGCTGGGACGTGCAGCGCGAATGGATCGTCATGTGCCCGGGCGTGGTGCCCTCGCTGCATGCAGCGGTTATGGCTTTCGCCGAGCCGGGCGAGTTGGTCATCGTGCAGCCGCCGGTGTATTTCCCCTTTTTCTCGGCGGTCACCGGCACCAGCAGACAACTGATATACAATTCATTGTGTCTGCAGAACAACCGCTATGGCATCGACTTCGATCACCTGGAGCAATGCGCAGAAGGAGCCCGTCTGCTCCTGTTATGTTCTCCGCATAACCCGGTCGGAAGGGTATGGAGCAGGCAGGAGCTGGAAAACATTTTGAGGATCGCAAAGAAACACGATCTGGTGATATTCTCGGATGAAATTCACGCCGATCTGGTCTACCCCGGAAACACGCACCATACACTTTCGATGCTGGCGGAGATGACAGCCGAATACAGCCCTCATATCGTAACCGCCGTCACACCCAGCAAGACATTCAATATACCCGGATTGAATCTTTCCACTCTCATCGTGCCTGATCCGGACTGTCGCAGAGCGTTTATCCGGGCGCTCGACACCATGCATGTCAGCGCATCCAATCCTTTCAGTATCGTCGCATTCGAGGCAGCCTACCGGGAAGGTGAGTCATGGCTGGATGAATTGCTGATTTATCTCCGGCAAACCCGGGACTACGTGGCGGAATACTTGGTAACCCATCTTCCGGAAATCCGGCTTATCGAACCGGAGGGCACCTACCTGCTATGGCTTGACTGTCGTGTGCTGGCGGCTCGACTTGAGATAAATGATGCACAACTCAGGCATTTCTTCGTGCATGAAGCTGGCGTAGGCATGAGTCCAGGCACACTGTTCGGGGAGGCAGGTAGCGGTTTCATGCGCATGAACATTGGTGCGCCGCGCCATGTCATTCAAGCGGCCCTCGAAAATATCAGGAATGCTGAATACAGGGTGCGGGAAGGAATGACTTCAGCCTGACGGTATCTCCGGAAGTCCACATTGCGAGTATCCGCTGCGCGGATTGCCTGCCCATTCCGCTTCGTTCGCAATATCATGAATTCAGAGATATTTTCCCATAGCGGCTGGAGTGCGGTTTTCGCCACCATATGCATCTGGACCGGCTTCATCCTTGTCACGCGTCACGCGGGTACAGGCACGCTGACAAGTTGGGACATCACCTCGCTGCGCTTCGGTGTCGGCGCGCTGATCGCGATCTTTTTTCTGCCGCGGATAATACTGCCGCCGCTTAAAGTGATCGCGCTGTTTTCATTGTTTGGCGGCATCGGTTATGCTATTGCGGTATATGCAGCGTTTCGAATGTCGCCCGCTGCTCATGCTTCGGTACTGCTTCCCGGTGCGCTACCGTTTGAAACGGCCATTATTGCATGGCTCTGGCTTGGCCAGAAACCTCTACGCCAGCACCGCACCGCACTCATCATCGTCTTTGCCGGTATCGTACTGACTGCCGCCGACTCATTTTCACGCGGTCCGCAACTTACCCGCTTGCAGATTCTTGGTGACCTGCTTTTTCTTTGCGGTTCATCGTCGTGGGCGGTGTTTACCCTGCTTCTTAGCCGCTATCCCGTCCGGCCGCTTGCTGCAACGGTAGCTACTACGTTGGGCAGCGCGGTAGTCTACCTGCCGGTCTGGTGGTTGTTTCTGCCCAGTACGCTTGCGCAAGCACCTGTTGGCGAGATTGCGATTCAAGCAATATACCAGGGTGTACTGGTGGTTTTTGTCGCGATGCTGCTCTATACCTTCTCGGTACGTCGTCTCGGGTCCCAGACAGTGGCATTGCTCATGGCATTTGTGCCCGTCATATCGGCGCTCGCCGCAGTGCCTCTTCTGGGCGAGCCGCTAACTCTGCTTACTCTGGGGGGATTAATAGCCGTGACAGTGGGTGCTGTGCTTGGAACACGGACGCCACCATTAAAAGAAGATTGAGAACGTGAATGCAAATAAACTAAACATGCTTCGACAAAGGCATACTCCTGAATCCGGCGATTGGACGAAGTGGAGTGAGTTGCAATAGAGTCATGCGCCTAAAAAATTATGCAATCCGCCCCGTAGCGAACTCAACCGGAAGGGGTTCAAGTGATCTCGAAAATTGTTGCGGGTCATGGCGTTGAATGGATAACTCAGCGATCAACCGCCGGATTCGGGATAATGTGCCCGGTATTTAATTGCATGAATGCCGATTTCAAAGGTTTATCCCGGATTTGGGTTTAGTGCAGCAGCACAATTGTATGCGGGTTCGCAAGCATTACCCTGTAAAGTAAGTAATCAATTCAACCATGACAAACCCCGCACCTTCTTCGACTTCCCCCACTGGCGTCGTGCCCGGCATCTCATCGCTAACCCTGCCTTCCACCTGGGCGGCGCAAGCTGAATCGCAGCTTTCCGATGGAGAAAGGGCACTTGCCTGGATGGAGATCGATCTCGATACTCACCTGCATTTTGCATCCGGATTGATAGTCATTACCAATCGACGCATACTCGCAAGCACAGAGAGCGATATGATTTGGCGGGAGTGGGCATACCGGGAGGGGCTGACGCTGGTACGTTACGATCACTCCGGCGTTGGCAGCCTTGAGCTTCTTGATGCGGATTCGCTTCTTGCCCGCTGGCGTTATACGCTTGGCGGCGACATCGCCGCCAGACGTCTGATAGAGCATTTTACGCAGCAACTCGGCTATCAATTGACCGGGGTGCCGCTCCCGCCACCCTCGGAGACGCTGTGTCCTAAATGCCAAAGGGTGCTTGACGCACCGTTATTGTCCGGTCAGGAAGAGTGCGCGTCATGCAGCAGTGAAGTCCATGCCCCGCCCTCGACGTGGACGCTGTTCCGTTTGTGGCGGTTTGCCAGACCCTACAAAGGGCGGCTACTTGCCGGATTTCTGCTGACATTGGGCAGTACGGCGGCGACGCTGGTACCGCCTTACTTGACCATGCCGCTAATGGACAACGTACTGATTCCCTATCAGAACGGCAAGCCGATCGATAGTGGGCTAGTTACCTTTTATCTTACTGGTCTGCTCGGTGCCGCAATTCTGGCGTGGACGCTGGGTTGGGCCCGCACTTATATACTGGCGCTGGTATCCGAACGTATCGGTGCCGACCTGCGTACCGCCACCTACGAACATCTCCTCAAGTTATCGCAAGAATATTTTGGCGGTAAACGTACCGGCGACCTGATGGCGCGTATCGGCTCGGAAACCGATCGTATCAATGTTTTCATTTCGCTGCACCTGCTCGATTTCGCTACCGACGTGCTGATGATCGGCATGACAACGGTAATCCTGGTCTCGATCAACCCCTGGCTGGCGCTGGTTACCCTGCTACCCTTGCCGATCATCGCATGGCTCATCCACCTGGTACGCGACAGATTGCGCACGGGATTCGAGAAGGTTGATCGCGTCTGGGCCGAGGTTACCAGCGTGCTTGCCGACACCATTCCCGGCATGCGCGTTGTCAAGGCCTTTGCGCAGGAGAAACGCGAGGCCATGCGTTTTCGCATGGCAAACGACCGCAACCTGGAAGTTAACGATCGCGTCAATAAGGTCTGGTCGCTGTTCACGCCAACGGTGACACTGCTTACCGAAGTCGGGCTCCTCGTGGTATGGCTTTTCGGTATCTGGCAGGTATCGAAGGATGAGATTACGGTTGGCGTACTCACCGCTTTTCTCGCCTATATCAGCCGTTTCTACCTGCGGCTCGATTCGATGAGCCGCATGGTATCGTTTACGCAGAAAGCAGCCGCAGGGACTAAGCGTATCTTTGATATTCTTGATCACATTTCCAGCGTTCCGGAACCGGTAAACCCGGTGCATCTACCCGTTGTCGAAGGCCGTATCGAATTGCGTAACGTCGGATTCCGCTACGGTACCCGCAGTGTGACGCGTGACATCAGCATTGCTATCGAGCCGGGCGAGATGATCGGACTGGTGGGCCATAGCGGGTCCGGCAAGAGTACGATAGTCAACCTCATCTGCCGCTTCTATGACGTTACCGAAGGCGCGATCTTGCTGGATGGGGTGGATATTCGTTCGCTGCCTATCGTCGAATACCGCAAGAACATCGGCCTAGTACTTCAGGAACCTTTCCTCTTTTTTGGAACAATTGCCGAGAACATCGCGTACGGTAAACCCGACGCGAAGCAGGAGGAGATTGTTGCTGCAGCCCGTGCCGCTCACGCCCATGAATTCATTCTTCGCCTGGCACATGGCTATGATTCTCTGGTGGGCGAGCGGGGGCAGGCGCTCTCGGGCGGCGAACGGCAGCGCATTTCGATTGCTCGCGCGCTGCTTATCGATCCGCGCATTCTGATCCTCGATGAAGCTACCTCCTCTGTCGATACAGCCACTGAGAAAGAAATTCAGAAAGCACTCGAGAATCTGGTGCGTGGCCGCACAACTATCGCTATTGCTCATCGTCTTTCCACCCTGCGCGATGCCAACCGGTTGATCGTGCTTGATCGTGGCCGCGTTATCGAGACCGGCAATCACGACGAACTGATGGCGCGGGAAGGTCATTACTACCGTCTCTACCAAGCCCAGGCACGCAACATCGATACCGAGGATGATTTGCGCAGATTGATTGTCGATCGCAAAACAGAGGAGGGCCGCGAATGATCAACAAGCCCTGCTTTCAGCTGAGCCGGAACGCCTTCGGGCGGCTGGTATTTACTGGGACCGATGGTGTCGTGCGGGAGGGTATCATCCCGGTACGGGCGTTCCCGATTACTTCCCCGGATCGCGGCATTGCGCTGGTCGATCAGGGCGGCCATGAACTGGTATGGATCGACCAGCTAGAGGATCTCGCGGACGAGTTGCGAAGACTTGTTGAAGTGGATCTCGCCAGTCGGGAATTCATCCCCGAAATCAAATGCATCCACGACGTTTCCAGTTTTGCTACACCGAGTGTCTGGAGCGTGGAAACGGACCGGGGCAGAACCTCATTTATCCTCAAGGGAGAGGAGAGTATTCGCCGCCTGAGGCCGCCCGCCCTGTTAATATCCGATCGCCATGGTATTCACTTTTTGATCCGCGACCGTTTTGCGCTCGATCGCTCCAGCCGCCGGATTCTGGATCGTTTCCTGTAATGCAGGGTACCTATCATGCTTGCTCATTTCAGTTCAGGCATGCCGGCGAATAAATAAATAAGGTAATCCCCCGGCTATGCCGGGGGACTCATTAAGGTTTGACCGTGTGAAGCGGTCAGCCTGATTCTTTTAGCTCGACCAAAAGCTAGGAGAATCAAATGAGAGATTACCAGAGTCTGAACCATACGACATGGGACTGTAAGTACCCTGTCGTGTTTATAGCGAA
>Ga0157370_10003028_pt1 | contig 19944 bp, 15 predicted proteins | sample C35metaG_FD_113463 | JGI IMG/M metagenome (GOLD analysis project Ga0157370, IMG submission 113463) | Corn rhizosphere microbial communities from Kellogg Biological Station, Michigan, USA - C3-5 metaG | ecosystem: Host-associated > Plants > Roots > Rhizosphere > Soil | place: USA: Michigan...
CCGAGGTCGCCGTGACCTGCGTCGAGGTGCTGCCGGCGACAACCGGTGGCTGCGGCGCGTAGTCCTTTTCCCAGGCCATGAACAGGAGGTATGCCACGGCCAGCAGGGCGAACAAGAGGAAGGTGCGCGTTTGATTCATCGCGTAGCAGATCCGGGTAACGCCACGACTCGAGGGTCTCGCCGCGGAGGCTGGAAAGGAAAGGTCAACGCTCGATTGTGGAGGTGTCGTCGGCCCGCTTCAATGGTTCGGCCACGTCGGCGCCGGAAGCCATCAGTTTTTTCCACAAACCGTCGATCTCACGCAGCAACTCGGCGCCGGGTACGCCGGCAGCCTGCTCGCGCGCCATCACCATCAGGTCGACCGCCGGCAGCTGGTGACGTACGCGACGGAACGATTCGCGCAACAGCCGCTTGATCCGGTTGCGCTCGACTGCACGCCTGGACACCCGCTTGGAGATCGCCAAGCCAAGCCGGGCGTGACCAAGCCCGTTCTCGCGATAGCGCAAATGAAAACAGCGGCCGCCTGCGCGTCCGCTGCTGGTTCGCAAGGCGGCGAAGTCACCGGGCCGACGTAACCGCGCGTCGCGCGGCAATCCGGCGCTGGACATGGCGCTCGTCCGGATTACGGGATGAGGCGCTTGCGGCCCTTGGCACGACGGGCGTTGATGACTTTGCGGCCGTCGGCGGTCGCCATGCGGGCACGGAAACCGTGCGTGCGAGCGCGCTTGAGCTTGCTGGGCTGGAAGGTCCGCTTCATGGTCTGCTCCGAAGGGAATGTGGATAAAAAGGTTGGAGAGTATGTCCGGTTCGCGCCCAGACTGTCAAATGGGCGCAGTACGCGAGTCCCGCGCATCCGCGCCGCTGCCGCGCCCGCGGGGCCGCGGAGCCTGCTGCTAGACTAGTCCATCACCCCGCGCGCAAGCGCCCCAGCTGTGGCTGATTGAATTCATGAGTGATCTGTGGCGGCGCTGCCTTGAGCGCCTCGAAGGCGATCTGAGCGCCGAAGACCTGCATACCTGGCTGATGCCCTTGCAGGCGCGCGACGATGCCGACGGCCTGCAGCTGTTTGCGCCCAACACCTATACGCTGGACACCGTGCGCCAACGCTATCTGCCACATATCGAGCAGGTCCTGCTGCAACTGCTGGGCAAAGCCTGGCCGGTCCGCCTGGAAGTCGGGTCCAGCTCGCCGCGATCAGCGACCGTCAGGCCGGTGGCGCCGCCTCGACCCGGGCCGGCAAGGGCCCCGGCGCAAGTCTTCCCGCACAACCTGGATCCGCATTACACGTTCGAGACCTTCGTCGAAGGCAAGTCCAACCAGCTCGGCAAGGCGGCCGCGATGCAGGTGGCCACCAACCCGGGCCGTGCCTACAACCCGTTGCTGCTGTATGGCGGCACAGGCCTGGGCAAGACCCATCTGATGCACGCGGCAGGCAACCTGATGCTGGAACGCAATCCCGCCTGCAAGGTGCTGTATCTGCGTTCGGAGCAGTTCGTCGGCTCGATGATCGAAGCCTTGCGCGCAAAAGGCATGGACGAGTTCAAGCGGCGTTTTCGCACGGTCGATGCGCTGCTCATCGACGACATCCAGTTCTTCGCCGGCAAGGACACCACCCAGGAAGAGTTTTTCCACACCTTCAACGCATTGTTCGAATCCAAGCAGCAGATCATCCTGACCTGCGACCGTTACCCGAAAGAGGTCGACAAGCTCGAACCCCGACTGAAGTCGCGCCTGGGGTGGGGGCTCAGCGTGGCGATCGAACCGCCGGATTTCGAGACGCGCGCGGCGATCCTGCTGGCCAAGGCCCACGACAAGGGCGTGGCGCTGGACGAGAGCGTGGCGATGCTGCTGGCCAAGCGCATCCGTTCCAACGTGCGTGACCTGGAAGGCGCACTCAACACCCTGGCCGCGCGCGCCAATTTCTACGGCAAGCCGATCACCACCGATTTCGCCGAGGAGACCCTGCGCGACCTGCTGGCCACCCACGCGCAGGCCATTACCATCGCCAACATCCAGAAAACCACGGCGGAGTACTTCAACGTGCGTCTGCAGGATCTGCTGTCCAAGCGGCGGGTGCGCTCGCTGGCGCGGCCGCGGCAGATTGCGATGACCCTGGCCAAGGAGCTCACCGAACACAGCCTGCCCGAGATCGGCGAGGCCTTCGGCGGGCGCGACCACACCACGGTGATGCACGCCTGCAAGACGATCCGCAAGTTCGTCGAAACCGACTTGCGCATGCGTCAGGACTGGGAGCAATTGATCCGTACGTTGACCGGCTGAAGCGTCGACAGGAATGCGCAACAATGCCACGGGCAAGCAGGGGTCCAAGCTGTGGATAATAGGTGGATAGTTTGCAACATGAAGTTATCCACAAACCACGCACCGCCGGGCAAGCCATTGCTGCACAGTTAAAATCTAGTGTAATCGATTGATTTAAAAGGTTTGTTTTGCGAAAACGCAGTTCTCCACAACGCCAACAACAACCACTACACTTCTTTTAAAGACAGAACAGCAGGTATAGGGAAGCCCATATGCAATTCAGCATCCAGCGTGAAGCCTTGCTCAAGCCGCTGCAGCAGGTGGTCGGTGTCGTTGAACGACGCCAGACGCTGCCGGTACTGGCCAACCTGCTGTTCAAGGTCGGAGATGGCATGGTCTCGATGACCGGCACCGACCTGGAAGTGGAGATGGTGGCTACCACGGAAGCGGACAAACTCGCCGATGGCGAGATCACCATCCCGGCGCGCAAATTGTTCGACATCGTGCGTGCGTTGCCCGACGGGGCACGCATCGAACTCAAGCTCAACGGAGATCGGGTTGCGCTGAACGCGGGCCGCAGCCGGTTCACCCTGACCACGCTTCCTGCCAGCGAATTTCCCACGGTCGACCAGATCGAACTGGTGGAAAAGGTCAGCCTGCCCGAAGAAGTGCTGCGCGACCTGATGGAACGCACGGCCTTCGCCATGGCCAACCAGGACGTGCGTTACTACCTCAACGGCATGCTGCTGGATCTGCAGGAACACACGTTGCGTTGCGTAGCCACTGACGGCCATCGGCTGGCCATGAAGGAGACCGTGCTGCAGAGTTCGGTCAGCACGCGGCGCCAGATCATCATTCCGCGCAAGGGCGTCAACGAACTCATCGGCCTGCTGGAAAGCGGCGACGGTGTAGTGGAGCTGGAGTTTGGTCGCAACCACCTGCGCCTGCGCCGCGGCGGGGTGACCTTCACTTCCAAGCTGATCGATGGCCGTTTCCCGGATTACGAGGCGGTGATTCCCCTGGGTGCGGACAAGACGGCGACCCTGGACCGCGAGGTTCTGCGCGGTGCACTGCAGCGCGCGGCGATCCTGTCGAACGAGAAATACCGCGGCGTTCGTCTGGAACTGTCGCCCGGCAAGCTGCGCATCGTGGCGCACAACCCGGAGCAGGAAGAGGCAGTGGAAGAAGTGGAGGCCGATACTCACGTGTCCGATCTGGCGGTCGGTTTCAACGTGGGCTACCTGCTCGACGCGCTGGCGGCGCTGCGGGGTGATCAGGCGAGGCTCAGCCTGCGCGATGCCCAGTCCAGTTGCCTGGTGCAGGAAAACGACAACGAGCACTCCCGCCACGTGATCATGCCGTTGCGACTCTGACGCCAGCCGCATGGCCAGATTTTGCGGGATGTCGATTTGAGGCGCCGGGGTTTCCATCAGGAACTCCGGCGTTGCTGTTTGTGGATGAGCGACGCATGAGGCTGGAGCAATTGCGCATCAGCGGGCTGCGCTGCTTGACCGAGGTGAGCCTCGCGCTCGATCCGGCGATCAATGTTTTTGTGGGCGCCAACGGTGCCGGCAAAACCAGCGTGCTGGAGGCAGTGTTCCTGCTGTCCCATGCGCGCTCGTTCCGCAGCGGCGCCAGGGAGGCGCTGCTGCAACGGGATATGGAGCAGTTGTCGGTCTTCGCCGAATTGCGTCACGCCGACGGTCGCGGAAACCGGGTGGGTCTGGGCCGGGGGGGTGGTTTCCGCTGGGACGCCAGGGTGGACGGCGACAGTGTGGCGATCGGGCAACTCGTGCGCGAATGCGCCGTCGTTTGCTTCGAACCCGGCTCGCACGCTCTGATTGCAGGTGCGGCAGAAGAGCGACGAAGGTACCTCGACTGGGGAGTGTTCCACGTGGAACAGGACTTTCTGTCGACGTGGCGTCGCCATCAGCGGGCGTTGAAGCAACGCAACAGCTTGCTGCGACTGGGAAACGGTGTGGTGGACGACCTGTTCGTACCTTGGGAGGCCGAGCTGGCACAATCCGCCCAGCAGATCGACGCACAACGAAGCACCTATCTGGACTTGCTGCGGCCAAGGCTGCAAGCCAGCGCGACCAGCTTGCTGCCGGAGCTGGGCGCCATCGAACTGCGCTACCGTCGGGGCTGGTCGGACGAGCGGGACCTGGCCGTGCAATTGCACGAACAACGGCCCAGGGATCTGGCGCGCGGACACACCACCCTGGGTGCTCACCGCGCCGACTGGTCGGTGTCGTTCGAGCATGCGCCGCAACGTGAACATCTCTCCCGTGGCCAAGAGAAACTCACCGCGCTGGCATGTGTCTTGGCGCAGGCAGACCTGTACTCGGCGCATCATGGCGAATGGCCGATTGTCTGCCTGGACGATCTGGCGTCGGAACTGGACCAAGCTCATCAGGCATCCGTGGTCGCGCAACTCCAGGCGGCAACGGCCCAGGTGCTGCTGACCGGCACGGAGTTGCCATCGATGCTGCATGGGCAGGCGGCACGAGTGTTCCACGTGGAACAAGGCGAACTGACGCGCCTGCTATAATCGGAAGGTTGCATCCCCGCAGGCTTGCATAACCCTGTCCGGCCTTTCACGGCGCCGTGTCGGGCGGGTCGCTGGCGCCAGGAAACGGTCATCGCATGAACGAACCCTCCAACGAATCCCATTACGATTCCAGCAACATCAAGGTCCTCAAGGGCCTGGAAGCGGTGCGCAAGCGCCCCGGCATGTACATCGGCGATACCGATGACGGCACCGGCCTGCACCACATGGTGTTCGAGGTGGTCGACAACGCGATCGACGAGGCGCTGGCCGGCTATTGCGACAAGGTGGTGGTCACCATCCTCGACGACGGTTCGGTCAGCGTCAGCGACAACGGCCGCGGAATCCCGGTCGACATCCATCCGGAGGAGGGCCGTTCCACCGCCGAGGTGGTGATGACGGTGCTGCACGCCGGCGGCAAGTTCGACGCGAACTCCTACAAGGTGTCCGGTGGTCTGCATGGCGTGGGTGTGTCGGTGGTGAACGCGCTGAGCGACCATCTCTGGCTGACCATTCATCGCGACGGCCACGAGTACCTGCAGGAATACGCGCTTGGCGAACCGCTGTATCCGCTGAAGGAAGTTGGCCCCTCAAGCCGGCGGGGCACCCTGGTGCGCTTCCTGCCCAGCCCGGCCACCTTCACCAGCAACATCGACTTCCACTACGAGATTCTGGCCAAGCGCCTGCGCGAGCTGGCCTTCCTCAATTCCGGCGTCACCATCGAGCTGACGGACGAACGCGGCGAAGGGCGCCATGACACCTTTGCCTACGAAGGCGGCATCCGTTCGTTCGTGCAGCACCTGGCCCAGCTGAAGACCGCGCTGCACCCGAACGTGATCAGCCTGGTCGCCGAACAGGACGGCATCACGGTGGAGGTGGCCATGCAGTGGACCGACTCCTATCAGGAGACCATGTTCTGCTTCACCAACAACATTCCGCAGCGCGATGGGGGCACCCATCTCACCGGGTTCCGCGCCGCACTGACCCGTTCGTTGCAGAACTACATCGAGAAGGAAGGTCTGGCCAAGAACGCCAAGGTGGCCTTGTCCGGCGATGACATGCGCGAAGGCATGATCGCGGTGTTGTCGGTGAAAGTGCCTGACCCGAAATTCTCCTCGCAAACCAAGGACAAGCTGGTCTCGTCCGAGGTCAAGACGGTGGTCGAGCAGGTCGTCAACGAGAAACTGGGCGAATTCCTGCTGGAGCACCCGAACGAAGCCAAGGCGATCGCCTCCAAGGTGGTCGACGCCGCCCGTGCCCGCGAAGCTGCCCGCAAGGCGCGCGAGATGACCCGTCGCAAGGGCGCGCTGGATATTGCCGGCCTGCCCGGCAAGCTGGCCGATTGCCAGGAGAAGGATCCGGCGCTGTGCGAACTGTTCCTGGTCGAGGGCGATTCCGCCGGTGGCTCGGCCAAGCAGGGCCGCAACCGCAAGACCCAGGCCGTGTTGCCGCTCAAGGGCAAGATCCTCAACGTCGAGAAGGCGCGCTTCGACCGCATGCTGGCTTCGGCCGAGGTGGGTACGCTGATCACCGCGCTGGGCACCGGCATCGGCAAGGACGAATACAACCCGGACAAGCTGCGCTACCACCGCATCATCCTGATGACCGACGCGGACGTCGACGGCTCGCACATCCGCACCTTGCTGCTGACCTTCTTCTACCGCCAGATGCCCGAGCTGATTGAGCGCGGCCACATCTACATCGGCCTGCCGCCGCTGTACAAGGTGAAGCAGGGCAAGCAGGAGCTGTACATCAAGGACGACACCGCGCTGAACGACTACCTGATTTCCAGCGCCGTCGACAATGCGTCACTGACCTACAGCCCGGACGCCCCGCCGATCACCGGTGAGGCACTGGAAAAGCTGTTGCGCAGTTATCAGCACGCACTGGATCAGATTGCCAAGCTCGCGCACCGCTTCGATGCGGCGGTGTTGAACGCCTTGCTCGAACATACCCCGCTGGAACCCGCGCTGTGGGCCGATTCGACGGCCTTGCTGGGCTGGCTGGACGCCGCCACTCGCCGGCTGGCCGCCAGCGGCCTGGGCAAGCCGCACTACAAGATGCTGCTGCGCCCGGCGCAGGGTGAGCAGCCGGCCGCGATCGAGGTGGTGAAGGAACAGCACGGGCTCAGTCACACCTGGTTCCTGCCGCAGCCGTTCTTCAGCAGCAACGAGTTCCGCCCGATCCTGGCGATCAGCCAGCAGATCGCGGGCATGATCCAGGCCGACGCGGTGACGCAACGAGGCAACGCCTCGCGCGGCGTGCTCAGCTTCGCCGAGGCACGCAACTGGCTGCTGGAAGAAGCCAAGAAAGGTCGCAGCATCCAGCGCTTCAAGGGCCTGGGCGAGATGAACCCCGAGCAATTGTGGGACACCACGGTGAATCCGGACACCCGGCGCATGCTGCAGGTCGGCATCGAAGACGCGATCGCGGCCGACCAGATGTTCTCCATGCTGATGGGTGAGGCGGTGGAACCGCGTCGCGAGTTCATCGAGGCGAATGCGCTGAAAGTGGCCAACCTCGACGTCTGAGCGATGCAGGCGACATCCGCGAGCCTGCCGTGACATGTCGAACCTGGCCGGTCGGTGCCGGTGCTGCGGTTCGTCCGGCTGCGGGCAGACGCGGTCGCAGTGATCGTGTCGATCACGCGATCATAACATAACACATTGATTTATAACGGCCTTTTATGCGGCGCTGCGACTTGTTATCCGCAAGCCGATCGGGTTACGCTTTCCAACCTGTTCGCGTGCAACGTCGTACGCCGACCTTGAGATGAGGATCGCCATGAAGCATGTTCGAGGGTTCACCATTCTGGCCTGCGCGGCCTTTGTGCTGGGTCTGGCCAGCACCCCTGTGCTGGCAAAGCACGAAGACAAGTCGAAGCAGGCGACGGAATACCCGGACAGCACGCGCGAGGCGCCCAAGCTCGACCTGAAGAGCGAGAAGGACCAGAAACATCTCCAGGAAGGCCTGGATGCGATCAACAAGGGCGATATGGCCACGGCCGAAACCACCCTCCAGGCCTTGGTCGACGGCAGCAAGAGCAAGTATGCCCAGGCGATGGCACTGCGCGGCCTGGCCCTGATCAAATATCGCGCTGGCGACTACAAGGCGTCGATCGCGCTGTTGCAGAAGGCGCTGGCCAACGGCGTGTTGCCAAACGACGACTACTTCACCGTGGAATACATGCTCGCGGTCGCCCAGCAGGCCGACGGGCAATACCAGGCGTCGCTGGACACCATCCGGAAGTGGCGCGCCGAAGGCAAGAAGGAAACCGCCGAGTCCTATGCCGTCGAAGGGAACGACCTGTATCGCCTGGACAAATATCCTGAGGCCATCGTCGCCGTGAAAAAGGCGCAATCGCTGACGGACAAGCCGGACCCGCAATGGAACCAGATCCTGATGGCCAGCTATGCCGCCTCGGGCCAGGGCGATCAACTGGTACAGGTGGCCAGGCAGAATCTTGCCGCGCACCCGGATGACCCGAAGGCGCTGGAAACGGCGATCCAGGCACTGCAGCAGGCAGGGAAATATCCGGAGGCGGTCCAGATCATGGAAAACGCGCGCGCCAAGGGTCAGCTGACCGGCGAGGCAAATTACGTGTTGCTGGCATCGCTGTACTACAACCAGGCGCTGTCCGCCGACGATGCGAAGCCAATGGCCAACAAGGCGGTGTCGGTCATCAAGGAAGGCATGAGCAAGGGCATCATGCAGCCCAGCGCCGACAACGATGTACTGCTGGGCAAGGCCGAATATGTTGCCGGCGACATGACGGCGGCAAGGGCTGCGTTCAACAAGGCGCTGCCGCAGGCCAAGGATGGAGAAGCTGCCCTGCAGCTCGCGAACATGGAGTTGACCGCCGGCAAATACGGCCAGGCGAAAACCATGGTCCAGCAGGCACTCGACAAGGGCGTGAAGCAGAAGGGCAATGCTTATCTGGTGCTGGCCGAATGCGAACGTGGCCTGCACGACAAGGCGGCGCGTATCGCCGCGTTGAAGCAGGCCGAACAGCAACCGGAATCCGCCGCGCACGCCAAAGAGCTGCTCAAGCAACTGGGCGCATCCGGAAAGTAGCTGCGAAGGCACCCGCGGTGATAATGGACGTCCATATCCGATACCCTCAGGTGCTATACAAAAGTCATGTCGTGTTGTACCGTTGAAAACCTTTCCCTGCGTTTCCCCAGCAGCATGTTTGTCCCGGGTACCTTCCAGTCATCCAGATGGTTCCCGGCAACGTCCTGCGGCGACGCGGTCTTCCAATTGATCAGCTTCCAGATAGTGACAGATGGCCTCAAGTAACGAAGAAACCGGGCGCGAGCCGTTTAGCTGGAAGCGGACCTGGGCACTCGCAGTGGCCATCGGGCTGCATGCGTTTGCCTTCCTGCTGATTGTGGCCCCGATGGCGCCACCCAACCAGAATCACAAGGAAAAGGAAAAAATCGTCCAGGTGAGCTTCATCGAGCCGCCGCCGCCGCCGCCGCCGCCACCGCCGCCGCCGCCGGAACCGCCGACGCAGCCGCCGCCGAAGATCATCCAGCAGGTCAACCCGCCCCCGACACCGCCGCCGCCCATGCCGCCGCCGCCGGTGAACGAGGTTTCGGCCAATGCGGTGCAGGCGCCGCCGCCGGCCCCGCCGGCCCCGCCGGCTCCACCGCCGGATATCGCGGCGGGTTCGGACCTGAGCTACGGCAACCGGCCCAGTCCCCCGTATCCACCCATGGCGGCGCGACAGCATCATGAAGGCACGGTGATTTTGCTCATCCTGGTTGGTCTGGATGGTTCCCCCAAGACGGTCGAGGTGGAAAAGTCCAGCGGATTTCGGGAGTTGGATCGGTCAGCCAAGGAATGGGTGATTCGCCACTGGAAGTTCAATCCCGAGGTGAAGGCCGGCAAGAAAGTGGAAGGCTATGCTCGTGTTCCGATCACCTTCAATCTCAGTGGCTAGCGCAATTTCGACTTCAACCCGCTGTAATCCGGATCCAGTCGATTACAGTTACAGTTCACGCTTGACTTTCCTAGGGTAGCGTTATGTTCCTACAGACTCCTGCAGCAACCGGCAACACCAACGCCGAAGCCATGAAACAGATGGGCTTCAGCAACCTGATGCAGAACTTCGACTGGCTCGGCTGGGTCGTGTTCGTGACCCTCGTCGCGATGTCGTTCCTGTCCTGGTACTTCATCATCGCCAACGGCATCCGCAATGCCACCGTGAAGGCTCGCGCCGACAAGGTCATCGACGGATTCTGGGGCAACGGTTCCACCCAGGACGCGATCCGCGAACTGGAAGCGCAGCCCAAGAGCGAGCCGTTCTCGAAGATCGCGCTGGAGGCTGCCTCGGCAGTCGCGCATCATCAGCAGAGCACGGCCGGCACCACGGGCCGCCTGGCCGAATCGTTGAGCCGCTCGGAGTTCATCGACCGCGCCCTGCGTCAGGCCGTGGCCCGCGAGAGCCTGCGTCTGGAAGGCGGCATGACCCTGCTCGCCACCGTCGGTTCGGCAGCACCGTTCGTCGGTCTGCTCGGCACGGTGTGGGGCATCTACCACGCCCTGATCGGCATCGCCGCCAGCGGCAACGCCTCGATGAACGCCGTGGCAGGCCCCGTGGGCGAAGCGTTGATCATGACCGCGTTCGGTCTGTTCGCCGCGATCCCCGCGTTGTTCGCGTACAACTTCTTCAGCCGCTCGAACCGCGTGGTGTATGCCCGTTTCGACGAATTCGCGCATGACCTGCACGACTTCTTTGCGACCGGTTCGCGCGTCGAAAGCTCGAAGTGAGGAATTGACCGATGGCAGTCAGTCTAGGCGGCAATTCCGGCGGCCCGATGTCGGAAATCAACGTCACGCCGCTGGTCGACGTGATGCTGGTGTTGCTGATCATCTTCATGATCACCGCGCCCTTGATGTCGCATACCGTCACGATCGAACTGCCTATCGCCAACCCCAAGGCGAAGACTCCGGAGCTGAAGACGCCGCCACTGGATCTGGCGATCAAGGCGGATGGCAGCATGTATTACAACGATCATTCGGTCACCGATGCCGAGTTGCGCGCCAAACTGCTGGTGGAGGCACAGCTGACACCACAGCCCCAGCTGCAGATTCGCGCGGACCGGGAAGTGCAGTTCAAGATCGTGAAGAAGATCATCAGTGACGCCAAGGGTTCGGGCATGGTGCATGTCGCCTTCATGACCACCGACGCGCCGAAGGGGTAACGCGAGATGGCATTTTCGACCAATACCAGTGGACCGATGTCCGAGATCAACGTCACGCCGCTGGTCGACGTGATGCTGGTGCTGCTGATCATCTTCATGATCACCGCGCCGGTGCTGGCGCACAAGATCGAGGTGGATCTTCCGCAGCCGAACAAGGACATCACGCCGCCGGAAAACCCGCCGAGCCCGATCAATCTGAAAATCGATCAGAGCGGTGCGTTCTACTGGAACGGCAGCCCGGTCGACGAGTTGGGCCTGAAGGCACAGTTGGCCGTGATCGGCCAGCTGACGCTGCCGAACCAGCCGGAAGTCCAGATTGCCGCCGACGACAACGTGGCTTACGAGTACGTGGCGCGCGTGCTGGCGGATGCGAAGAGCTACAACCTCGTGAAGATCGGATTCAACGAAGCGCAGTAGCCATCGCGGCAACTGACGGCCACTGCAACGAAGACCCCCGCTTTCGCGGGGGTTTTTGTTGGGAGCGAGAGATTCTTCAGCGCAGGATCTGCAGATAGTTGCGCACGGTGGTGGCCAGTCCCTCATACAGGGCTTCGCCGATCAGCGCGTGACCGATCGACACCTCGGCCAGGCCGGGGATGGCGGCCTTGAACGTTCCCAGGTTCGCCTGACTGAGATCATGCCCGGCGTTCACCGCCAGCCCGGCCTGCTGTGCCCGTCGCGCGGTGTCGGCGCAGGCGCCGAGCGCCGCGCCAGGCTGACCATCGGCGAACGCCTGCGCATACGGTCCGGTGTAGATCTCCACGCGCTGGACACCGATCACCGCGGCGAGATCAAAACCCTCGCTGCCGGCATCGACGAACAGGCTGACGCGGCACCCGACATCGCACAGTGCGCCCACCAGCGGTCGCAATCGGGCGATATCCCGGCGCAGATCGAAGCCGTGGTCGGAAGTGATCTGGCCATCGCCATCCGGCACCAGGGTTACCTGGGTGGGCCTGACCTGGCGTGCCAGCTCGATCAGCCCCGGGTAATCGCCGCGCGGCTTGGCGAACGGATTGCCCTCGATGTTGTATTCCACCCGCCCGCGCAGCATCGCGGCCAAAGCATATACGTCCGCGGGGCGCACGTGCCGCTGATCGGGTCGCGGATGCACGGTGATCCCGCCGCAGCCAGCATCGATGCAGGTCTGTGCGGCATGGCAGATATCCGGTTCGCTGCCGCCTCGTGAATTGCGCAGCACTGCGATCTTGTTGAGGTTGACGCTGAGCAGGGTCATGACGGAAGGACATCCGATGGCAACAGGTTCGGCGGCGGCGACGTGATGATGAAGATGCCGGCGAGCCGGGCGGTTCAAGACAGTGCGCCAATCAACTGGTGGTGGCAAGCACCTCCAACCGTATCGTGCGCGGCGAACCGCGCCACGCCAACGCGGCGATCAGGTCGGGGGCGATGGCAAGGCGCTGCAACTGCCATGCGTCGACATCTTCGTCGTCGAACCGCAACAGGCGAAGCTGAGCCTGGGTAGAGAGAACCCGCAGCCGCTGCAAACCGTAGCCGATGCCGCGCCCATGTGCCTTGAGTACCGCTTCCTTCGCCGTCCACGCCTCGAGGAACGCCGCATCGCGGGCCTCCTCGGGCAGGGCGGCCAAGGCGTCCGCCTCGTCGCTGCCGAAAAAGCGCCGGGCGATCGGCAGCGCGCGCGGCTGCGGGCGTCGTCGCTCGATATCGATGCCGGGCGAGATCCCGCGGGCGACCGCGATCAACGCGTGTTCGCCGCTGTGCGACCAGTTGAAATCCAGTGGCGAGCCGTGCGCAGGACCCAGCCGGGGCCGGCCGTGCTCGCCCTCGACCAGGGTCACCTCGTCGGCATCGATACCGAGATAGGCCGCCAGGGTCCGGCGCAGCGGATGGCGTCCCTGCGCCGGTCGATAGTCGAGATGCCAGACCTGGATCGCATCGTCGTCAAGCCGTGCGGCGGCATCGATCAGGCTTCCGGGGTGGGCGGCGATCATGCCCGCATGGTGCCGTCGTCCGTCGGGATCCACAAGCGAACGATCGCGATCCATCGATCCGCGCGATCAACGCGGCAGGCTCGACACCCCCATCAGGAACTCGTCCACCGCCCGCGCGCACTGGCGTCCTTCGCGAATCGCCCAGACCACCAACGACTGCCCGCGGCGCATGTCGCCAGCGGCGAATACCTTGTCGACGCTGGTGTGATAGCTCGCATGGCCGTCCGTGGCGGCCCTGGCATTGCCGCGCGCGTCCTTCTCGACACCGAAGGCATCAAGCAAGGCCTGTGACGGCGAGACGAAACCCATCGCCAGCAGCACCAGATCCGCCTGGATCTCGAACTCGCTGCCGGGCAGCTCGCGCATCTTGCCGTCCCTCCACTCAAGTCGCACGGCGGTCAGACTGCGCACCCTGTTCTTGCCATCATCGTTGAAACATTTGGTGGCAACCGCCCAGTCGCGCTGGCAGCCCTCCTCGTGCGAACTGGAGGTGCGCAGGCGGATCGGCCAGTACGGCCAGGTCAGCGGCTTGTTCTCCTGCGCGGGTGGTTGCGGGAGCAGCTCGAACTGGGTGATCGCCGCGGCGCCCTGCCGGTTGGCGGTGCCGACGCAGTCGGAACCGGTATCGCCACCGCCGATCACCACCACCTGCTTGTCGCTGGCCAGGATCTGCTGCGCCAGCGTGTCGCCCGCAACGATGCGATTCTGCTGCGGCAGGAACTCCATCGCGAAGTGCACGCCCTCCAGGTCGCGTCCGGGCAGCGGAAGATCGCGCGGGGTTTCCGCCCCACCGGCCAGCACCACCGCGTCGAAGTCCTGCTGCAGTTGCCCGACCGTCACCCGTGCCGCAGCGACGTCCGCGTCGGGCGTGGCGCCCACCAGGACGCCCGTGCGGAACTCTACGCCCTCGGCACGCATCTGCGCGATCCGGCGATCGATATGGTCCTTCTGCAACTTGAAGTCGGGAATGCCATAACGCAGCAAGCCGCCGAGGCGGTCGTTCTTCTCCAGTACCGTCACCGCATGCCCCGCCCGCGCCAGCTGCTGCGCGGCCGCCAGGCCGGCCGGGCCGGAGCCGACCACGGCCACCTTCCAGCCGGTTTGCCGCGACGGCGGCTGCGGCAGCACCCAGCCCTCGTCCCACGCCTTGTCGATGATCTTGTGCTCGATCGACTTTATCCCCACCGCGTCGTCGTTGATGTTCAACGTGCATGCCGCTTCGCATGGCGCCGGGCAGATGCGGCCGGTGAATTCGGGGAAATTGTTGGTGGAATGCAGTACCTCGATCGCGCGCTGCCAATCCTGGCGATAGACCAGGTCGTTGAAGTCCGGGATGACGTTGTTCACCGGACAGCCGCTGTGGCAGAACGGAATGCCGCAATCCATGCAGCGAGCGGCCTGTGCCTTCGCCTCGCCGTCGTTCAACGGCGGCGTGAACTCGCGCCAGTGCTGCTTGCGCTCGCGCGGCGGCTCGCTGGTTTCCAGCACGCGGGGGTATTCGAGAAAGCCGGTGATCTTGCCCATGATTGGCCTGTCCTCCTGCCGGTTCAGACGGTCGCCTGTGCGGTGGATGCGGGTGCGGTTTCCCGCGTCGATTCGCCCAGCGCGCGCTGGTACTCGTGCGGCATCACCTTCACGAAGTGCGTGCGCGCATTGATCCAGTCGTGCAGGATCGCCTTGGCGCGGAAGCTGCCGGTGTAGCGGAAATGCGACTCGAGCAGCCGACGCAGGATCGCCTCGTCGGTTTCGCCGGGCGTGCCGCGTGCCGACGCATGCCACAGTTTGCGTGGCACGCGCAGCTCCTGCTCGAGGTGGGACAGCAGCGGTTCCAGCGCCACCATCGCCAGGTTGCAGCGCGACTGGAACTGCACGTCCGGGTCGTAGACATAGGCCACACCACCGGACATGCCGGCGGCGAAGTTGCGTCCGGTTTCGCCCAGCACCACCACGGTGCCGCCGGTCATGTACTCGCAGCCGTGGTCGCCGACCCCCTCGACCACGGCGGTGGCGCCGGAGTTGCGCACGGCAAAGCGTTCGCCGGCAACGCCGTTGAAATACGCCTCGCCCTCGGTGGCGCCGTACAGCAAGGTGTTGCCGGCGATGATGTGTTCCGGGCCGAAGCCATGGAAATCGTTCGGCGAGCGCACGATGATGCGTCCGCCGGACAGGCCCTTGCCGACGTAGTCGTTCGCCTCACCGACCAGGTCGAACGTGATGCCGCGTGCCAGGAACGCGCCGAAACTCTGTCCGGCCACGCCATCGAGCTGCACGTGGATGGTGTCGTCCGGCAATCCGGCATGGCCGTACCGCCGCGCCAGAACGCCGGACAGCATCGCACCCACCGAACGGTTGACGTTGCGTACGCCGACGATGAAGCTGCAGCGCTCGCGATGGTCCAGCGCGGCGCGGGCCTTGTCGATCAGCGCGTGGTCGAGCGCACCGCCATTCCGGCCCAGGCCATGCTGTTGCTGCTCGACATGCCGCCGGGCGACCTCGGCCGGGACGTCCGGACGATGGAATACGCGCACAAAATCCAGCCCGCGCGCCTTCCAGTGCCCGATCCCCTGGCGCATGTCGAGCAGGTCGGTGCGCCCGATCAGATCGTCGAAGCGGCCGATGCCCAGCTGCGCCATGATCTGGCGCGCCTCCTCGGCGACGAAGAAGAAAAAGTTGACCACATGCTCGGGCTTGCCGGCGAACTTGCGCCGCAGCACCGGGTCCTGCGTGGCCACGCCGACCGGGCAGGTGTTGAGGTGGCATTTGCGCATCATGATGCAGCCTTCCACCACCAGCGGCGCGGTGGCGAAACCGAACTCGTCGGCGCCGAGCAGGGCGGCGATCACCACGTCGCGGCCGGTCTTCATCTGGCCGTCCGCCTGCACGCGGATGCGCCCGCGCAGGTGATTGAGCACCAGGGTCTGCTGGGTCTCGGCCAGGCCGAGTTCCCACGGCGTGCCGGCATGCTTGATCGACGACCACGCCGCGGCGCCGGTGCCGCCGTCATGCCCGGCGATCACCACATGGTCCGCCTTGGACTTGGCCACGCCCGCCGCGACCGTGCCCACGCCGACCTCGGACACCAGCTTCACCGAGATCGAGGCTTCCGGGTTGCAGCTCTTCAGGTCGTGGATCAGCTGCGCCAGATCCTCGATCGAATAGATATCGTGATGCGGCGGCGGCGAGATCAGGCCCACCCCCGGTACCGAGAAGCGCAGCTGCGCGATGTACTCCGACACCTTGTGTCCGGGCAACTGGCCGCCCTCGCCGGGCTTGGCGCCCTGCGACACCTTGATCTGGATCTGGTCCGCCGACACCAGGTAGGCGGCGGTCACGCCAAAACGCCCGGACGCCACCTGCTTGATGCGCGAGCGCAGTGAATCGCCGGCTTGCAACAACGTGTCGCTTTCGATGCGGTCGGCGCCGAGAATGCTGCCCAGCGTTTCGCCTTCCCCGATGGGCACGCCGCGCAACTCATTGCGATAGCGCGCCTCGTCCTCGCCACCTTCGCCGGTGTTGGACTTGCCGCCGATCCGGTTCATCGCCACGGCAAGGGTGGCATGCGCCTCGGTCGAGATCGAACCCAGCGACATCGCGCCGGTGACGAAACGCTTGACGATCTCTTTCGCCGGTTCGACGTCGTCCAGCGGGATCGCCGCCGAGGCATCGATGCGGAACTCGAACAGACCGCGCAGCGTCATGTGGCGCCGGCTCTGGTCGTTGATCAGCTGCGCGTATTCCTTGTAGGTCGCGGCGCTGTTGGCGCGGGTAGCGTGCTGCAGCTTGGCAATCGTGTCCGGCGACCAAAGGTGCGCTTCGCCGTCGCTGCGCCAGGCGTATTCGCCGCCGCCATCGAGTGCATCCGGGGAGCGCGTCGCATCGCCGTAGGCGGCCGCGTGCAGGCGCAAGGCCTCGGCCGCCACCTCGAACAGGCCGATGCCTTCGATCGTGCTGGAGGTGCCGCTGAAGTACGTGTCCACCAGATCGCTGTTCAGGCCCACCGCCTCGAAGATCTGCGCGCCGGTGTAGGACATGTAGGTGGAGATGCCCATCTTCGACAGCACCTTCTGCAGGCCCTTGCCGATCGCCTTGATGTAGTTGCCGATCGCCTTGTCGGCGGTGATGCCGGCCGTGGCAGCCTGGTTGGCCAAGGTCTCCAGCGCCAGATACGGATGGACCGCCTCGGCGCCGTAGCCGGCGAGCAGGGCGAAGTGGTGCACTTCGCGCGCCGAACCGGTTTCCACCACCAGGCCGCTGCTGGTGCGCAGGCCCTTGCCGACCAGGTGCTGGTGGATCGCCGAGGTGGCAAGCAGCGCCGGTATCGCCACGCGCTCGCGGCCGGCCTGTCGATCCGACACGATCAGGATGTTGTGTCCCTGGGCGATGGCGTCCGTCGCCTGGGCGCACAACGACGCCAGGCGCGCCTCGATGCCGGCCTTGCCCCAGCTGGCGGGGTAGGTGATGTCGAGTTCGAAGCTGCGGAACTTGCCGCGCGACGGTCGCTCGATGTCGCGCAGCTTGGCCATGTCGGCGAAGTCGAGGATCGGCTGCGAAACCTCCAGCCGCAACGGCGGGTTGATGTTGTTGATGTCGAGCAGGTTCGGTTTCGGTCCGATGAAGGACACCAGCGACATCACCAGCTGTTCGCGGATCGGATCGATCGCGGGATTGGTGACCTGGGCAAACAACTGGCGGAAATACTGGTACAGCGGCTTGTGCTGGTCCGACAGCACGGCAAGCGGCGCGTCGTTGCCCATCGAACCGACCGCCTCCTGCGCATCCACGGCCATCGGCAACAGCTGGAATTTCAGGTCCTCCAGGGTGTAGCCGAAGGCACGCTGGCGCGCGATCAGGTCGCCGGCGTGGCCCGCATCCGCGGCCACCCCGGGCAGGTCGTCCAGGCGGATCCGGATATGCTCGATCCATTGCTTGTACGGCCGCGCATTGGCCAGCTGGTCCTTCAGCTCCTTGTCGTCGATGATGCGCCCGGCCTCCATGTCGATCAGCAACATCCTGCCCGGCTGCAGCCGCCACTTCTTGACGATGCGGGGTTCGGCGATCGGCAGCACGCCGGCCTCGGAGGCGAGGATCACCAGGTCGTCGTCGGTGATGATGTAGCGCGCCGGGCGCAGGCCGTTGCGATCCAGCGTGGCGCCTACCTGGCGGCCGTCGGTGAACGCGATCGCGGCGGGGCCGTCCCACGGTTCCATCATCGCCGCGTGGTATTCGTAGAACGCGCGGCGGTTGTCGTCCATCAGGGTGTGACGTTCCCACGCCTCGGGAATCATCATCATCATCGCGTGCGACAGCGGGTAGCCCGCCATCGTCAGCAGTTCGAGGCAGTTGTCGAAGGAAGCCGTGTCGGACTGGCCGGGATAGATCAGCGGCCACAGCTTGGCCAGGTCGGCGCCGAGCACCGGCGAGGAGATCGCGCCGGTGCGCGCATTGATCCAGTTGACGTTGCCCTTGACCGTGTTGATCTCGCCGTTGTGCGCGACCATGCGGTAGGGGTGCGCCAGCTCCCACGCCGGAAAGGTGTTGGTGGAGAAGCGCTGGTGCACCATCGCCAGCGCCGACACCGCGCGCGGATCCATCAGGTCGGCGTAGTAGGTGCCGACCTGGTCGGCCAGCAGCAGGCCCTTGTAGACCACGGTGCGGGTGGACATCGAAGGCACGAAATATTCGCGGCCGTGCTTGAGCTTCAGCGCGCGGATCGCGTGGCTGGAGGTCTTGCGGATCACGTAGAGCTTACGCTCCAGCGAATCGGGCACCATGATGTCCGGACCGCGCCCGATGAACAGCTGGCGGATCACCGGCTCGCGCGCCTTCACCGCGGGCGACATCGGCATCTCGCCGTCCACGCGCACGTCGCGCCAGCCCAGCACCAGCTGGCCCTCGGCGCGCACCGTGCGCTCCAGCTCCTGCTCGCAGGCCTTGCGCGAGGCGTGCTCCTTGGGCAGGAAGATCATGCCCACGCCGTACTCGCCCGGCGGTGGCAACTGGATCCCCTGCAGCGCCATTTCCTCGCGGTAGAGCTGGTCGGGCAGCTGGATCAGGATGCCGGCGCCGTCGCCCATCAACGGGTCGGCGCCGACGGCGCCGCGATGATCCAGGTTGCGCAGGATCAGCAGGCCCTGCTGGATGATCGAGTGACTCTTGCGGCCCTTGATATGCGCGACAAAGCCCACGCCGCAGGCATCGTGTTCGTGCCCTGGATGATACAAACCCTGCGCGTGCGGCTGATCCATGGTCTGAGTTCCCGGAACAAGGGGGGAGTCTCGACTATAGTGCGTTGCAGCAAATGGAAGCAAGCAAAATCAAATGGACGTATATATGGCCGAATCGGGAACTGTGTCCGATAACCCCTCCGGCACGGGAGCGGGTGCCATTCGCCAGGGCTTCTCCCGGCGCGGGCGCGCCGGAAGCCCTGGACGGGGCGCCGACCTATTTGATCAGCCGCTCGTCGACCAGATTCTTCACCACGCCGGGGTCGGCCAGGGTGGTGATGTCGCCGAGCTGGTCGGGCTGGTTTTCGCCGATCTTGCGCAGGATCCGGCGCATGATCTTGCCCGAGCGGGTCTTCGGCAGGCCGGGCGCCCACTGCAGGTAATCGGGGGTGGCGATCGGGCCGATCTCCTTGCGCACCCAGGCGATCAGTTCCTTGCGCAGCGCGTCGCTGCCGGTCTCGCCGGCGACCAGGGTGACGTAGGCGTAGATGCCCTGGCCCTTGATCTCGTGCGGGCAGCCGACCACGGCAGCCTCGGCGACTTTCGGATGCGCCACCAGCGCGCTCTCCACCTCGGCGGTGCCGAGGCGGTGGCCGGACACGTTGATCACGTCGTCGACGCGGCCGGTGATCCAGTAGTAGCCGTCCTCGTCGCGGCGCGCGCCGTCGCCGGTGAAGTAGTTGCCGGGGTAGGCGCTGAAATAGGTCTCGATGAAGCGCTGGTGGTCGCCG
>Ga0157370_10003030_pt1 | contig 19939 bp, 20 predicted proteins | sample C35metaG_FD_113463 | JGI IMG/M metagenome (GOLD analysis project Ga0157370, IMG submission 113463) | Corn rhizosphere microbial communities from Kellogg Biological Station, Michigan, USA - C3-5 metaG | ecosystem: Host-associated > Plants > Roots > Rhizosphere > Soil | place: USA: Michigan...
AACAGCGCCAGCACGATTTCGAAGGTCTGAACGGCGTTCATGGGAGCTCCCAAACAACGAGCCGAGCTTAGGTCCGCTCGCCCATTCCCGACAGTGGCCGACCCGGGGTGCCGACTGGCCGCTTGCTGCAGCGAGACCGTAACTCGGTTGCGTCCCCTATGGCTCCTGCCGGGACATCAGCCTTTGCGTCTTAGCGCGTCCACTCGCTGCGCGAACGCGGGCGATTGCTGGCGGCGACCAGGGAAAAAGAAGTGATATCCGGGGAAAGGCGGGCACCAGGCTGCAGCGGCACCAAGATCGCAATTTCGATGGAGTCCATTGCAATCAAATCCGGACTTATCGGAGCTGTTCGTGAGATATATCTTTGCTTCAAAGTCTTGCTACAAACCTGCTACAGAATGGCAGCTTTGCGGCTATAAGTCCTTGATATGACTTAGGCGAGAAAACCTGTTGGGCTCCTGCGCTTCAGCCAATATCAGTCGTAATCATCCTGTAGACGCGCGAGGTAGATCGCGTAATCCCCATTGCCATGGCGGGCGATCGCGCGCTCGAGCCCTGCATCGTCGATGAAGCCGCTGCGCCAGGCGATCTCCTCGGGACAGGCGATCTTCATTCCCTGCCGCCGCTGGACGGTGCCGACGAACTCGGCGGCCTCGAGCAGGCTGTCCGGCGTCCCGGTGTCGAGCCAGGCATAGCCGCGGCCCATCAGCTCGACCTTCAGCTCGCCTTGAGCAAGGTAGGCGCGATTCACGTCGGTGATCTCCAGCTCGCCGCGCGCAGATGGCGTGATGCTCGCCGCGATGTCGACTACCTGCTCGTCGTAGAAATAGAGCCCGGTGACTGCCCAGTTCGATTTCGGGCTCGAGGGCTTCTCCTCGATGCTGACTGCGCGCATCTGCGCGTCGAATTCGACAACGCCGTACCTCTCCGGGTCCGCCACCTGATAGGCGAAAACGGTCGCCCCGGACTGACTCTGCCGGGCGCGCGAAAGCACGTCCGTCAAGCCGTGGCCGAAGAAGATATTGTCGCCGAGTACCAGACATGACGGCCCTCCGGCGACGAAATCCGCGCCGATGGTGAAGGCCTGCGCAAGACCCTTGGGTTCGGGCTGGACCGCATAAGAGATGCTCATCCCCCATTGCGAACCATCGCCGAGCAGCTGCTGGAACAGCGGGCGGTCATGGGGCGTCGTAATCACGAGTACGTCGCGAATGTCGGCGAGCATGAGCGTCGTCAGCGGGTAATAGATCAGCGGCTTGTCATAGACCGGAAGCAGCTGCTTGGAGACGGCGAGCGTCATCGGAAACAAGCGAGTGCCGCTCCCGCCCGCCAGGATTATTCCCTTCATTCCTGCGATACCCTCGTATGGATGGAGTAGTCTACGAGCCGGCTGACGACCTCCGGCAGCGATGAGCGCCAGCTAGGCAGCCGCACCCCATGAATCCGCTCGAGCTTCGCGCAATCGAGGCGCGAATTTGCAGGACGCGTGGCCAAAGTTGGATAATCGGCGGCCGCGATGTGCCTGACCGAGGCGCTGGGGCCGTTCGCCTGTGCGGAAGCGGCGAAGATCGCTTCAGCGAACTCCGCCCAGCTCGCGTCTTCGCGCGCAGTCATGTGGAAGATGCCGCATTGGGCCGATCGGGCTCCGGCACGGAGGTTCGTTGCAACGGCGAGAATCCCGTCGGCGATGTCGAGCGCGTTCGTGGGATTGCCGCGCTGATCTGAAACGACACCGACAGCGTCACGATCGCCGGCCAGGCGAAGCATCGTTTTGACGAAGTTGCCTCCGAATGGACTGTACACCCACGCGGTGCGCAGGACGGCGCAATTGTCATGTTCGGCCAGTACCGCCTGTTCGCCCGCCAGCTTCGAGGAGCCGTATACGCCGGTGGGGTTGGGCGGATCGGCCTCGACATAGGGTGATTCTTTCGTGCCATCGAACACATAGTCGGTGGAGAGGTGAATCAGCGGCACCCGGAGCCCCTGCGCCGCGCGAGCGACGGCCCTCGCACCCGCTTCATTGATCGCGAAGGCCAGCTCGGGCTCGCTTTCAGCCTTGTCCACTGCCGTGTAGGCAGCAGCTGAGACAACGACGTCCGCGCCGGCGGCCTCGATCGCCGAAATGATCGTCTCTTGGGTTGCAGCCAGGTCGAGTTCCGGGCGGCCGAGTGGAACGATCTCGAACTCGCCGCCGCGCGCTCTCTCCTCGAGCGAGCGGACGACCTGTCCGTTGCGGCCGGTGACGACCATCCGCACCGGTTCAGCCCTTCGCGGTCTTCAGGAGGCCCAACCGCTGGCCTGCGTAGCGCTCGCGAAGCGGCCGCCACCACCAGTCGTTATCGAGATACCATCGGACGGTTTTCTCGATGCCGGTGTCGAAATTTTCAAGGGCCCTCCAGCCGAGCTCGGTTTCGAGCTTGGTCGCGTCGATTGCATAGCGGACGTCATGCCCCGGGCGGTCGGTGACGAACTCGATCAACTCACCGCGCGGGCGGTTCGCTGGCGACAGCTCGTCGAGAACGGCGCAAATGCACCGGACAACATCGATATTGCGCCGTTCGTTGCGGCCGCCGACGTTGTAGGTCTCTCCAACGCGCCCCCGTTCGGCAATGAGATCGAGCGCCCGGGCATGGTCTTCCACGTAAAGCCAGTCGCGGATGTTCTCGCCCTTTCCGTAGACCGGCAGCCGCTCTCCGGCGAGGCCGTTCAGGATTGTCAGCGGAATCAGCTTCTCGGGGAAGTGATAGGGCCCATAATTGTTCGAGCAGTTGGATACTACGACCGGGAGGCCGTAGGTCCGCTGCCAGGATTTGGCGAGGTGATCCGATGAAGCCTTGGACGCCGAATAAGGCGAGCTTGGGTCATAAGGCGTCTCTTCATTGAAGAGCCCGCCATCATCGAGCGAGCCGTAAACCTCGTCGGTCGACACGTGAAGGAAGCGGAAATTCTCCTTTGCGGACGAATCGAGCTCCGACCAATAGTTGCGTGCGGCTTCGAGCAGTGTGAACGTCCCAATCACGTTCGTCTGGATGAAGTCGGCAGCACCGGTGATCGAGCGGTCGACGTGGCTCTCAGCGGCAAGATGCATGATCCGGTCGGGCCCGAAGCTGGCGACTGCTCGCGCCATCGCCTCTGAATCGCAGATGTTCGCATGCAAGAAGCGGTAGTTCGGCTTACCGTTGACCGCCTGCAGCGACGCGAGGTTGCCAGCATAGGTCAGCGCATCGATATTGAGAACTTCATAGTCCTTTTCGAGCACCAGGTGCCTTACCAGCGCCGAGCCGATAAAACCCGCGCCCCCCGTAACGATCACCCGCATCGACTATCTTCCATCGTGAAATAGCGCGGCAATTGCGCGAGCGTCGGCTGCTGGCGGTCCTTCCGGGAGAGGGTCTCCGGGTCGGCAATGTCGGGCCATTGGATGCCGATCACAGGATCGTTCCACGCAACCCCCTTGTCGTGCTCGGGACTGTAATAGCTGGTCACACGGTAGCCGATGACCGAATTCGGCTCCAGCGCGCAAAAGCCGTGCCCGAAGCCTATCGGTATCCAGAGCTGGTTGATCTCCTCGGGCGAGAGAACGACCGAGATCCAGCGCCCGAAGGTTGGCGAATCCGCACGAAGGTCGACCGCAACGTCGAACAGCTTGCCTGCAAGGCAGCGCACCAGCTTTCCCTGTGCAGCGGGGTGCGCCTGGAAGTGGATTCCGCGAACGGTACCCGCACGCACGCTGAACGACTGGTTGTCCTGGACGAAATCGGTTGGGCCGGCGCGTTCTTGAAGGGTGCTCAGGCGCAGCGTTTCGGCGAAATAGCCACGCTCGTCTCCAATTCTCTTGGGAACGAGTTCGAGCGGTCCTTCAATCTGGAATGTACGCAGTTCCAACAACAACCTCCGGCAAGACGCTAAGCGTGAAAGGAAACAAGAGTAGCGGAGGAGACGAAAAGCTGCGAGCCCCAGCTGGCAGGGCCAATTCTACATCGACCCAATTTGGGAACTGACGGAGCCACGGGCCCGATGCCCCATCAGATGAGGGTTCGCGCCGACACTCCTCAGACGGCGGTCTCGAGGAAGTCGGCAAGTGCCTCGGTGCCGCCGATCAAGTGGTCAGCGATAAAGACCTGCGGGGTGGTCGTCACGCCGAGCTCATTTTCGAACGCGTCCACCTGCTCGCGGCTGGTGAGCAGATGTTCCTCGATTTCAAAGCCCCTGTTCTCGAGCATCCGCTTGGCGAGGAGGCCATAGGGGCATTCGTGCGTCGGAAGCTTCATCCGGTACAGGACGGCCTTGCGCTGAGCCATTGACACTCGCTTTTTTGGTGTTCGCTCGGCCAATGCGCCGCCGCAGCCAAGGTTGCTTGCGCTCGCGATGGACCGTGCCTCACGCTATGCGGGCCGAATATGAACCCGCTTTACGAGCAAATGCCGACCAGCATCTTCGAGCGCATGTCGTTAGCCGCGGCGAAATCCGGCGCGGTCAACCTTGGGCAGGGGTTTCCAGATTTTGGTTGGCCCTCCGAAATCCTCGATGCCGCCGCCCGGGAGCTCAAAGAGGGCTCGAACCAGTATCCGCCGTCGCGCGGACTGCCGACTCTGCGCGAGGCCGTCGCGGCGCATTACAACCGCCATTTCGGACAGGCGCTAACTCCAGAGCACGTCTGCATCACGAGCGGCGCTACCGAGGCGCTGGGTGCAGCGATCCTGGCGACGGTGCAGCCCGGCAGCGAGGTCATCATCTTCAGTCCCGCTTACGACAGTTATGCGCCGATGATCCGCAGGGCAGGGGGCATGCCGATCGAAGTCGCGTTGAAGCCGCCGCAATGGCGGATCGACCGTGAATGGATTCAGGCCGCCGTGAGCCCCAAGACGCGAGCGATCCTGTTCAATAATCCTCATAACCCAACCGGACGGTTGTTTGGCGCTGATGAGCTGGAGGCAATCGCTTCCATTGCGCGGGAGCACGACCTGATCGTGATCAGCGACGAGGTGTGGGAGCATGTGCTGCTTGACGGCCGCCGCTTCACGCCGATCGCGACGCTTCCAGGCATGGCCGAGCGGACGATCAAGATCGGCTCGGCGGGGAAGATCTTCTCGCTCACTGGCTGGAAGGTCGGCTGGATGGTCGCCGAGCTGGCACTTGCGACCGTTCTTGCCCGAGCGCATCAGTTCCTGACCTTCTCGACAGCGCCGAACCTGCAGGCCGCAGTCGCTTTGGGTCTCAATGAGGGCGACGCATGGCTGGAGCCGATGAGGATTCGCTTCCAGCGCTCGCGCGACCGTCTGACGGGCGGCCTTCGCGAAGCAGGCTACGCCGTGCTCGACGCAGCCTCGACCTACTTCCTCTGCGTCGACATCGCGGCGTCAGGAGTCAAAATGGACGACACAGCCTTCGCTAATGCGGCGGTTGAACGCGCTGGTGTCGCACTGATCCCGCTGTCGGCCTTCGCCGAACATGATCCGCCGAGTCACTTTGTCCGCCTCTGCTTTGGCAAGAAGGACGAGACGATCGATGCTGGAATTGCCGCCATGGTGCGGGCAAGGGAGCTTCTCGCATGACCCCCGCCAAAGAGACTGCCGAGCTTCTGAAGCAGTTCGGGATCAAAAGCTCGGGCGAGCTCGCAAGCTATTCACCGATCGACGGGGCGGAGATCGGCCGAGTGCAGGTCGGCGATCCCACCGTGGCATGCTCCAAAGCGGCCGAAGCATTTCTCACGTGGCGCGCGGTCCCGGCGCCGCGTCGCGGAGAATTGGTGCGCTTGCTTGGCGAGGAGTTTCGCGCGGCCAAGGAGCTGCTGGCCCGACTGGTCACGCTCGAGGCCGGCAAGATCATGGCCGAGAGCCTCGGCGAAGTGCAAGAGATGATCGACATCTGCGACTTCGCGGTGGGGCTTTCGCGGCAGCTCTACGGCCTGACCATCGCCAGCGAACGGCCGAGCCATCGGATGATGGAGCAATGGCATCCGCTCGGGCCGGTGCTCGTGATCAGCGCCTTCAATTTCCCAGTCGCGGTATGGGCATGGAACGCTGCGCTGGCGCTGGTGTGCGGCGATTGCGTTGTCTGGAAGCCGAGCGAAAAGACGCCGCTCTGCGCCGAGGCGGTGATGGCGCTGGTGCGCCGCGCTCTGGATCGGTTCGGCAACGCGCCGGAAGGCTTGGTGCAGCTGGTGCAAGCGGGGCGCGCCATTGGCGAGGCGCTGGTCGAGGATCCGCGGATTGCGCTGGTCTCGGCGACAGGCTCGACGGCAATGGGGCGCGAGGTCGGTCCAAGGGTCGCGAAGCGCTTCGGGCGCGTACTTTTGGAGCTTGGCGGAAACAATGCCGCAATCGTCTGTCCGTCGGCAGATCTGGAACTCGCCGCTCGAGCGATCCTCTTCTCAGCGGCGGGAACGGCGGGGCAGCGCTGTACGACGCTGAGGCGTCTCATCGTTCACGAGAGCGTCGCCGACGAGCTGGTTGCGCGCCTTCGGCGATTGTTTGAGCAAGTGAAGGTCGGCGATCCGCGCGAATCGGACACGGTGATTGGTCCGCTGATCGATGAAGCTGCTTTTGATGCGATGGCGGTTGCTCTTGGCGACGCAATCGAGCGCGCGGATGCGGTGCCGGGCGGTTTCTACGTCCGTCCCGCACTCGTCGAGCTCGGCATGCAGGAGGGCAACGCCCTCAAGGAGACCTTCGCGCCGATCCTCTACGTCGTCCGCTATCGCAACTTTGATGAGGCTATTTCACTCCAAAACAATGTTCCGCAGGGACTTTCATCATCGATCTTCACGAATGATCTTAAGGAAGCCGAGCGGTTCATGTCCGTAGCCGGATCGGACTGCGGGATCGCCAACGTCAACATCGGACCCTCGGGCGCGGAGATCGGGGGTGCTTTCGGCGGCGAGAAGGAGACGGGCGGCGGTCGCGAGAGCGGGTCGGACGCGTGGCGCGCCTACATGCGGCGCCAGACCAACACCATCAATTACGGTTCAGATCTGCCACTCGCTCAGGGGGTCCGTTTCTACATCGGCCCATAAAGCAAGCTTCTCTTCGGCGATCATCGCTGGCCATGCCCGCCGGAATTTGTGCAGCCATGGTTTGAGCGACTTGGCCTCGAGAGGCGCAGAAACGAGATAGCCCTGTACCAGGTCGCAGCCGAGCTCGCGCACCGTCCGGAGTTGGTCGATTGTCTCGACCCCCTCGGCAGTTGCGAAAAGCCCGAGGCCATGGGCAAGCTCGGTCACCGCTTGAACGATCAGTCGCGAGTCACGCGATCGCGGCACGTCGGCGACGAAGGCCTGGTCGATCTTCACTTCGGTGAATGGAAGCTGGCGAAGCTGCATTAGCGACGAATAGCCGGTCCCGAAATCGTCGATCGCCAGGCCGATGCCCTTGATCCGGAAGCGCGTCAGCGCATCCATCAGCTTGACCAGCGGCTGGGTCGCGCCCTCGGTGAGCTCGAGCACGATCCGGTCGAGCGGCACGTCGAGGCCGCGGCACATCCGTTCGACGAGGTCAGGAAAATCGAGGTGCTCGAGACTGAGCGCGGAGATATTGAAGGCGATGCAGATGTCGAGGCCATCTTCGCGCCAGTCGAGCCATTGCCGCAATATGGTCCGCAAGCCCCACAAGGTAAGCTCGTCGATGAGGCCATGTTCTTCGGCGAGCGGGACGAACATCGACGGCTTGACCGGCCCGAGCTCCGGATCGTCCCACCGGACCAGCGCTTCGACCTGTTTCAGCGCGCCGTCTCGTAACGATACCTTTGGCTGGTAGACCATGTGGAGGTGCTGTTCACCAAGCGCCTGCTGAAGCCCGTTGACGACCTGCAGCTCGGCGATCGCGTTCACAGGACCAAGGTCGCTTTGAGCTTGGCGAGCAGCTCCTCAAGCTCTTCGAGGCGTACGGGCTTTTCGACCGGCCCCGCCATGTTGAGGCCAAGCGCTTCCCCGAGGCGAAAGGCGGATTCGAGCACCCGCCGGTCGAACCCACTGACGATCAGCACGGGTCCGCGATAGCCCTGCTCGGCCAGAAAACGGGTAAGCTCGACCCCATCCATCCCCGGCATGCCGAGATCGAGGGCCACCATTTCGGGACGGTTGGTGAGAAATGCGTCCTGGAAGGCATTATCGCGATCGGTGACGATGGGGTCGAAGCCGACCGATCTGGCCGCGTTCGCAAGGAACTCGGCAAGCCTGGGTTCGTCATCGATCAGCAGCAAACGCGGCTGCGACATTAACTTCTCTCCCCCAAGGGGCGTACTCAGCAACAACGCTCCAGATCAAGCTTTCTCAACGCCTTTTTAACCGCACCAGCAATAAAGTCCCAATTTGGCGCGATTTGCGTCGTCTGGAGGCAATTTTCGGCATGTTCGCATCGCTGATCCGGCGGAAACTTGGGCCCCAGTCGTTCGGCAGCAGCGACGCCGCCTTCGAGTCGACCACAGTCTCCCTCTCGACGGGTGTGCCACGGCCCGCCGAACGCCGTGAAGAAGAACGCTTTTCGGCGATGCTTCGCGTCGGTAAGCTCACCGACGCTTCGGGCAGCGAACAGTTGATCAAGGTGAAGAACCTGTCCGCGGGTGGGGTGATGGCGATCGTCATTCGCGCTCCGGAGGTGGGTGAGCAGGTCAATATCGAGCTTTCGTCCGAGCGAATCCCCGCTTCGGTCGTCTGGATCCGCGACGGCATGGCCGGGTTCAAGTTCGACCAGAACGTCGACCTTGGCGAGTTGCTTGCCGGGCGCAAGCCGCGCCACGGCTTCCGTCCGCGCCCGCCCCGGCTGGAAATCCCGTGCAAGGCATCGGTTCGTGTCGGGAAGACCTATTATACGGTCGACGTGCACGACATTTCGCTAGGCGGCATCAAGGTTGAGCCAATCGACGAATATTGCGTCGGCAAGAAGGTCGTCGTCGCGGTCGAGAGCCTTCGCCCCGCCAAGGGCGAGGTGCGCTGGTACAGCGAACGACGCGCCGGAATCGTCTTTGATCAGCCGCTGGACTTCAGCGAGCTGTCGGAGTGGGTCGGCAAACGGCTCGAACTCGCAAGCCTGAAGGCGTCTTACAAACCGCAATAGTGGAGCCTATCTCCGCTCCATAATCAGCAGGAGCGGTAACATGGCAGAACAAGTCGCAATCCTCGCCGGTGGATGCTTCTGGTGCACGGAGGCCGTGTTCCTCGATGTGATCGGCGTGAAGTCGGTGGAGAGCGGCTATACCGGCGGAACTAAGGCGAGCCCGACCTACAAGCAGGTTTGCGGCGGCGATACGGGCCATGCCGAGGCGATCAAGATCATCTTCGACCCCGACCAGATCAGCTACGGCGAGTTGCTCGACATATTCTTCGCAATCCATGACCCGACCCAGCTCAACCGCCAGGGCAACGACATCGGGACGCAATATCGCTCGGCGATCTTCCCCCAGGATGACGAGCAGGAACGCGCCGCCCGGGAAGCGCTCGCCCGCGCCGATCAGGAACATGGCGGACGCGTCGTCACGACGATCGAGCCGAAGGGGGAATGGTATGCGGCCGAGGGTTATCACCAGGATTACTGGGCCAATGAAGGGCAGCGGAACCCTTATTGCATCGCCCACATTCCGCCCAAGCTTCAGAAGCTTCGGAAAAGTTTCCAGGCGAGAGCAAAAGGCGCCGCCGCGACGGCTTAGGCCGCGGCTCGCCGCAATCGGTCGTTGATCGCCACGCCGAGACCTTCGTCGGGAACGGGCGAGACGGCGATTCGCGGCTTTGGCGATTCGTCCGCTGTGTGAAGGAGATCGAACAGCCGCGCCGCGGCCTCGATCAGGTCGCCAGTTTCGCTGAGATTCGAATCGCCGGCGATTCCTCCAAAACCGATCAGATATTCGTCGGAGTTTGCGGACTTCGCGCCCAGGCGGAGCGGCTTGGATGGCGCGTAGTGGCTTGCGAGCTGTCCAGGCGACTCGATTTTTTCGCTACTGACGGGTTCGGCATCCACCTCGATCGGTCCGGGCCGAAGGAGGCGAGGGGACCCGCCGGTGACAGCAACGATCGTCGATTCGAGGCCTTGCTGGGTCGCGCCACCGTCGATGATCAGGGGAATGCGCCCGCCGAGGCTTTTCAGCACATGCTCGGCCCGGGTCGGGCTGATCGACCCGCTCGCATTGGCGGAAGGGGCGGCAAGCGGCCGGCCCGAGGCCCGCAGCATCGCCTGCATCGCCTGATGTGCAGGCGCACGCAGCCCGATCGAGGGCAGCCCGGCGCTCACGATTGAGGCGATTCCCGACTCCGCGCGCAAGGGCACGACAAGGGTCAGTGGCCCCGGCCAGTGCCGTTCCGCAAGCTCGCCTGCTTCCGGACCGAACTCGCCGATCCGCTGCGCGGCGGCAAGATCAGTCACGTGCACAATCAACGGGTTGAAGCTTGGTCTTCCCTTGGCTTGGTAGATCAAAGCGACGGCCTCGGGGTTCGTCGCGTCGGCAGCAAGCCCGTAAACCGTCTCGGTGGGAACGGCGACCAGCTCGCCGGCGACGATCAAGCGCGCGGCTTCAGCGATACTGGCTTGGGAAAATGGGAGGACGCGCGTTTCCACATGTTCGCGCTACTGCATTGGGGGCTTTGCCGGAATACTAGGCCTGCTCGCGCTCGAGCAGTTCGGTCGGATCGATTCCGAGGCGCTGCATCCGCGCCCGGATTTCCGGCCATTCTTCCTTGAGGAAGCGATTGCGTTCGGAATTGCTGAGGCGAACTCGGGCGCCAGCGGCGACGAACATGCCAACGCCGCGCTTGACGACGATCAGTCCCTCGTCCTGAAAGCCCTGGTAGGCCTTGGCGACGGTCAGCGGATTCGCCTGCTCCTCCGCCGCCAAAGCGCGCACCGAAGGAAGTGGGTCGCCGTCATTATATTTGCCCGCGAGGATCGCGTCGGCGATCGTCTCGCGAAGGCGGACATAAACGGGTTTGTCGTGCTGCGTACGAAGCGTCATGGTGTAGTAATACAGCGGCTCGCGAGAGATTTCAACATCTTACTGATCATTTGTTAGGTGGCGGTTCCATCGGTTGCAAATCGAGCCCAGCTCCGGCCGTTCGCGCTCCTCAAGTTCGTGCACCGGGCGTCCGATGAAGAAAAAGCCCGCGATCCGCTCTCCGGGACCGCAGAAGGCGGCATTCACCTTCGGCGAGTAAGCGCGCCAGCCGGTTACCCAGGCCACCACATAGCCAAGCGCATGAGCGGCGAGCAGCAGGCTCATGCCCACCGTGCCGCACGACAGCTGCTGCTCCCACAGGGGAATCTTGTGATTCTCGACCGGCGCGGAGATCAACACCACGAGCTGGCCGGCATAATGGGCGAATTCGTCTTCCTTCTTGAAGTGGGCTGCTTGCGGCTCCGGCTTTTCCTCCTTGAGCGCGTCACTCAGCAGCGCGGCAAATGCATCTCGCTGATCCCCGGCGACGGTGACGATACGCCACGGCGTCAGCTTGCCATGGTCCGGAACGCGCGTCGCGATGGTCAGGATGCGCTCCAGCTCTTCGGGCGTCGGACCAGGCCCCACCAGCTCGCGCGGTTTGGCCGAGCGGCGGGTTTCGAGCAGCGACAAAGCGGACGATCGATCGTTGAGCATGGCCGGGCGCATCTAGGCATCTCCCGCTTGCGCAACAATCGGCTTCACAAGCGGAATTTGCCCGTTACGAGATCAAAGCGAACGCGCGGGCTGCGCGAGGGGAGAAAATATGGTCGATACGCCCGGGGCGGAAGCACCGTCCTCGCCTGACATCACGCACGTCGACACCACCGCACAAAAGACCTGGTTTGGTCACCCGCGGCAGCTTGCGCGCCTGTTCTCGGTCGAGATGTGGGAGCGGTTCGGCTTCTACGGCATGCGGGCGCTGCTCGTCCTCTATCTCACCAAGCATTTCCTGATTGCCGACTATCATGCGAACGGACTCGTCGGGGGCTATCTCAGCCTCGTCTACTTGACGCCGGTCATCGGCGGCTGGCTGGCGGATTATTACCTCGGCTCGAAGCGGTCGGTGAAATGGGGCGCGCTGGTCATGGCGGCCGGCTATTTGCTGCTGTGCTTCGGCGGCCAGGAGGCCAAGCCCTACGCGACGATCGACGGGCAACGCTACGAGGTTCAGGTCGAACGCAGCGGCTCGGTGCTCGATACGACAGCGTCCAAGCAATGGATCGTCGATAACGGGCAGCACCTGACTATTCACGGAATGCCGGACGGATCGGTCCAGCTGCTCGCCGATAATGGCCAGGTTGCCAAAACCGTCGCCAAAGACGCGTTCCAGCCTGGAGCCGAGCGCTCGCCCTTCTACCTGATGCTGATGCTGATTGCGCTCAGCCTGATCGTGATCGGCAACGGCTTCTTCAAGCCGAACATCTCGACCATCGTCGGGACGCTCTACCCCAAGGGCGACCCGCGGCGCGATGCAGGATTCACCATTTTTTACATGGGCATCAACGTCGGCTCGATCGGCTCGCAGCTGCTGTGCCCCTGGTTCGCGGACATGTGGGGCTGGTGGGCCGGCTTTGCCATCGTCGTGGTCGGAATGCTCATCGGCTATTGCCTGATGCAGTTCGACGGCGGTCGGCTCGACGGCTATGGCGAGCCGCCGGCGCGCACCGGACCCGACCGCGCGCCGCTTATCTATATCCTCTCCCTCCTGTCAGTGCCGATTTTCTGGCTCATCTTCCGCAATGTCATGAATTCGCCCGAAGCGCCGGCGGGCAGCGGCCTCTGGGGCTATATTGTCGCCACACCATTCCTCGGGAAGATCCTCTTCTTGACCTTCCTCGCGGCAGTGATCGGGATCCCGATTTGGTCCTACCGCGTGGGCGACAAGGTCGAATTCCAGATGATGCTGGCGGCAATCATCCTAGTAGTGTTCAACGTGACTTTTTGGACGTTGTTCGAGCAGGCTGCGTCGTCGCTGACCCTGTTCGCCGACCGGAACACGACACTCGAGCTGTTCGGAATTTCGATCTCCGCCCCGCAGACCCAAAATTTCAACCCGATCACCATCGTGATCTTCGCGCCGATCCTGAGCTGGTTCTGGCTTGCCCTCAACAAGAGAGGCTGGGAGCCCTCGATCCAGGTGAAGTTCGGGATCGCGCTGCTGCTCGTCGGCCTCGGTTTCGTCGTTCTGTCGTGGAGCACCGGGACCGCCAACGCCGATTTTCGGGTAGCATTATGGTGGCTCGTCCTGACCTATTTCCTCCACTCGATCGCCGAGCTCTGCATCTCGCCGGTTGGCCTCAGCATGATCACCAAGCTGTCGATCGCACGCGTCGTCGGAATGATGATGGGCGTGTGGTTCCTTTCGATCTCGATCGGCGAATATCTCGCGGGCGCGGCGGCGCAAGCCGCCTCGGTGCAGACGGTTGGAGGCGAGGTCACCAATCCGCAGCTGGCGCTTCAGACCTATGCTCACACCTTCATGGTCGGAGGCGAATGGACCATGGTTGCGGGAGTGATCCTTCTGGCAATCTCGCCCTGGCTGAGGAAGCTGATGCACGGCGTCAAGTAGCGGCAAGCCCCAGCTCGCGCTAAAGCACCGCCATGACGCGCAAGTTCTTTGGCACCGATGGGATCCGCGGGACCACCAATCGCGAGCCGATGACGGCCGTCACCGCGCTTCGCGTCGGTCAGGCCGCGGGGGCGCATTTCCTGCGCGGCGAGCACCGTCACCGCGTCGTCATCGGCAAGGACACGCGCCTCTCCGGCTACATGATGGAATCGGCGATGGTCGCCGGCTTCACCAGCGTCGGCATGGACGTCGTACTGCTGGGACCGATGCCGACTCCTGCGGTCGCAATGCTGACCCGGTCGATGCGCGCCGACCTTGGCGTGATGATCTCGGCGTCGCACAATCCGTTCGCCGATAACGGCATCAAGCTGTTCGGGCCTGACGGCTACAAGCTCAGCGATGATGACGAGCACGCGATCGAGCGGCGGCTCGAGAAAGAGCCGAAGCTCGCCAAGTCCGAACTGATCGGCCGCGCCCGGCGGATCGACGACGCCCGCGGGCGTTACGTCCAGTTCGCGAAGGACACGTTCCCGGAGCACCTCAGGCTCGATGGACTGAAGGTCGTGGTCGATTGCGCCAACGGTGCCGCTTATCACGTCGCGCCCGATGCCTTGTGGGAGCTCGGGGCCGAGGTAGTCCCGATCGGAGTCTCACCGGACGGCCTCAACATTAACGACCAGTGCGGCTCGACCCATCCGCAATTGCTCCAGGAAACGGTGGTAGCGAGTGGGGCTGATATCGGTATCGCACTCGACGGCGACGCCGACCGACTGCTCGTAGTCGACGAGAAGGGGCAGATGATCGACGGCGACCAGCTGATGGCGCTGATTGCCCTGGGTCTGCAAGCGCGCGGCGAGCTCAAGGGCGACGCGGTCGTCGCGACAGTGATGTCCAACCTCGGCCTCGAGCGGAAACTGGGTGAGGCGGGCCTCCAGCTGGTTCGAACCAAGGTCGGTGACCGCTATGTGCTCGAGGAAATGCGGAAAAGCGGCTGCAACGTCGGGGGCGAGCAGTCGGGTCACATCATCCTTGCCGATCACGCGACGACCGGAGACGGGCTGGTCGCGGGCCTTCAGGTCCTCGCCGCGCTGGTCGAGGCGAAGATGCTCGCCAGCGAACTGCTTCGCCAGTTCGAGCCTCTGCCGCAGCTGTTGAAGAACGTGCGCTTCAACGGCGGCAGCGAGCCCCTGGAGGCGGACAGCGTCCAGAAGCGCATCGCCGCAGCCGAGGCCGAGCTCGAGGGCCGCGGACGCCTCGTCATTCGAAAGTCGGGTACGGAGCCGCTGATTCGGGTAATGGCCGAGGGTGATGATCCGGCGCTCGTCGAGCGTCTGGTCGACGATATCTGCGAGGCCGTCCGGACCGCGGCGTGAACCTTTTCTTGGTATTTGGCGGCCTAACCCTGAGCTCGTGCACATGGACAACTTCGCCCGCAGGAGCGGGTCGAAGGCGGGTGGAGTGACGCCGACGGCCAGGATCCTGATTATCGCCGGCTCGGATTCGGGCGGCGGCGCGGGGATTCAGGCCGACATCAAGACCGTGACGATGCTCGGCGGTTACGCGATGACGGCGATCACTGCGGTTACTGCCCAGAACACCCTCGGAGTGACCAATGTCCACCCCGTCCCGGCCGAGATGATTCTAGCACAAATCGAGGCGGTTATCGGGGATATCGGAGTCGACGCGGTAAAGATCGGGATGATCGGCGGAGCGTTCGCCGCCAACCAGGTCGCGGCCTGCCTCGAGCGGCTCAGGGCCGAGCAGCCGGGCCTTCCTGTCGTGTTCGATCCGGTGATGGTCTCGACCAGCGGATCGCCGCTGGCCGACGATGCGACGATCGCCGCATTCGGGCGGCTGATGGATGTCGCGACCATTACCACCCCGAACCTGCCCGAGCTCGGCCGGCTGGCATCGGAGGAAGACCCCGTCGCCGCCGCGCTTCACCTGGTTGGAGAGCATGGCTGCGCGGTGCTGATCAAGGGCGGCCACGAAGAAGGCGACGCGCTCGCCGACGCCCTTATCGAAGAAGATAATATGACGAGCTGGCAGGGTCAGCGAATTGATACGATCAGCACGCACGGCACCGGCTGCACGCTCGCAAGCGCGATTGCTTATTTCCTCGCGTCAGGATCAAGTCTCGCCGATGCCGTCGCGCAGGCGCGCGAGTTCGTGCGCGTCGCGCTTCGCGATGCGCCTAAGCTGGGGCAGGGTTCCGGCCCGCTCGGTCATGCGAACGTCCGTCTCGACGTAGGCGCGGGACCCAGGCTCAACCAGGTGACCGTCACTGGGACGAACTACGAGCGCTCAGTCGAATTCTATCGGCGGATCGGCCTCAGGCAGATCGTCGACAGCCCGGAGACGGGCTATGCGCGCTTCGAGGCGGCCGGCGGAGTGACCTTCTCGGTCCAGATCGATCCCGACGAGAAGATCGTCGCGACCACGGCGGTTTATTTCGAATGTGACGACCTCGATGCAAGAGTCGAGCAGCTTGCCAGGAGCGGCGTCACCTTCGAGCACGGGCCGAGGAACCAGCCGTGGATGTGGCGCGAGGCGCGCCTTCGCGATCCCGACGGCAACATCATTTTCTTCTACAAGGCGGGGGAAAACCGCCGTTTTCCGCCGTGGCGGATCGCTAATCCACAAAATTCCTGATTGCCCTCTGGCGACTCAGCCAAGCACTTCATAGGCTTGGCGCAAATGCCCCGGCGCTGTTCCTTTAAGCTCGAGCTCGATTTTCCTCAGCCCCTCGCCGGAGTCGATGAGGCGGGCTGCGCCCCGTTGGCTGGGCCGGTCGTCGCCGGCGCCTGCATCCTGGACCGCGACAAGTTCCCGCGCGGAATCGATGATTCCAAGAACCTGCCGATCGAGAAGCGCGAGGCGATTTACGCGAAACTCGTCAAATGTTCGGCGTGGGGCGTCGGCGTCGCCAGCGTCGAGGAAATCGACCGCTTGAACATCTATTGGGCGAAGATGCTGGCGATGACCCGTGCCGTCGAGGCGCTCGGACTCGAGCCGGCCTGGGTGCTCGTCGATGGACCTCAGTGCCCGAAATGGCAGCGGCCGTCGAAGGCAATCGTCGACGGCGACGCCAAATGCCGCTCGATCGCTGCCGCCTCGATCATCGCCAAGGTCACGCGCGACCGGATCATGGCCGAACATGCGCGCGAATATCCGGGGTACGGGTGGGAGACCAACCGCGGCTACGGCACGCCCGAGCATTGGCGAGCGCTTCGATCGCTGGGGCCCACGCCGCTTCACCGCCGGAGCTTCCCGAAGGTCCGAGCAGCCATCGACGTAACCGCGCAAACGGAGCTCGTTTTCGAAATTCAGGCAAGCGAGTCCTTCGAGTCACACCTACCATAGATTGAGTCCGCACCGGTGGTTTAGACTCAAGATGTTGTGGTGGAAGCGGGTCCTGCCGACCGATCATTCCCGTCCCGATCAGCGCCGTTAACCCTTCTCTCCTTGACCGGGAGTCCGGCCTGACTCACCCTCTCCCGCTCTTGGTACAGGGGCAGAGTAATCCATGAACCTCATCGCCCGCATCGCGGAGCAGCCGACGTCCTTTCGCCCGGCGAAAGCGGCGAAGCGAGAACTCCCGCTTGACACGATCCTCCAGGGCGATTGCATCGCGGAGATGGCGCGTCTGCCGGATAAGAGCGTCGACATGATCTTCGCGGACCCGCCCTACAATCTGCAACTCGGCGGCGACTTGTTCCGGCCCGAGGGCAGCCGCGTCGATGCCGTCGACGATGAGTGGGACAAGTTCGAGAGCCTCACGGCCTATGACAATTTCACCCGTGAATGGCTCGAACAGGCGCGGCGAATCCTAAAGGACGACGGCACGATCTGGGTGATCGGAAGCTACCACAACATCTATCGGGTCGGCGCACTGCTGCAGGACGCTGACTTCTGGATTTTGAACGACATCGTCTGGCGCAAAGCCAACCCGATGCCGAACTTTCGCGGCACCCGCTTCACCAACGCGCATGAGACGCTTCTCTGGTGCGCCAAGGACGAGAAGGCGCGTTACACCTTCAATTATCGCGTAATGAAGGCCTTGAACGACGATCTTCAGATGAGATCTGACTGGCTCCTACCGATCTGCGCCGGCGGCGAGCGGATCAAAGGAGAGAACGGATCGAAAGCGCATCCGACGCAAAAGCCTGAGGCGTTGCTCTATCGGATCCTCCTCGCGTGCACCAAACCGGGCGACGTCGTCCTCGACCCCTTTTTTGGGACAGGAACGACTGGGGCGGTCGCGAGGCGTCTCGGACGGCGGTGGCTCGGGATCGAGCGCGAAATCGCTTATGTGAAGGTCGCGAAGGAGCGCATCGCTTCGACGCTGCCGCTGGACGAGAGCGCAATGCAGACGCTGCCCGAAAAGCGGGAGCAGCCGCGCGTCGCCTTCGGGGTGCTGGTGGAAAGCGGGCTGGTTGCGGCCGGATCGACGCTGACCGATGCGAAGCGCCGCTGGAGCGCGACGGTGCGGGCCGACGGGTCGATTTCGAGCGGCTCATGCACGGGCTCGATCCACAAGGTCGGAGCCGCCTTGCAGGGCGCGCCTTCGTGCAATGGCTGGACCTTCTGGCATGTCGCGAAGGGTGGGACGCTGACTTTGCTTGACGCCCTGCGCCAAGAGCATCTCGCAGTCTTGTAATCTTATTGCCTTGATTGGGAGGGGCGGGGTGATCGTCGAGGCCGAGCGGGGTCTCTCGAATCCACCGTCACTCAAGCCTCCCCCATCGAACGTGAGGCCTCTAAGGAAGAGCCGATGACCACGCGCACGCTCCTCCGACCAACTGCCTTCGTCGATTCCCCCTTCGGCCAAGAGGACAAGGTCGCGCGGCTCGCGGGCGGCATGAACTGGTTCGCCGCGGTCGAACTGATCTGCATTGAAGGTCATCAGCGGGTGTCGACCGAGCTGGCGCCGGTCGAAGGAATTGGAGGCCGGTTCGATGACGACATGGCAGCTCAGTGGAAGGCGCTGACCGGTCCCCGAGCGCCGCTGCAGCTTGGCGAACGCACAATCCGCCTCGACCAGCCGCAGGCGATGGGCATCATAAACGCGACGCCCGACAGCTTCTCCGACGGCGGCCGGTTCGCCGATGCTGCTGCCGCGGCTGAAGCGGGCGGTGAAATGGCGGCGCGGGGCGCTGCAATTATCGATGTCGGGGGCGAATCCACGCGGCCCGGGGCACGGGTCGTCTGGGAAGGCGACGAGATCGAACGAATCGTTCCGGTCATCCAGCAGCTCGCTTTGGGCGGCGCCGCGGTTTCAGTCGACACGCGCAAGGCTGACGTCATGACGGCAGCGTTCGAAGCAGGCGCGCGGATGATCAACGACGTGTCGGCGCTGACCTTCGATCAGCGCTCGGCCGAAGTCGTCGCCGCGTCAGGGGCGCCGATTGTCTTGATGCACCACCAGGGCGCACCCGAAGTGATGCAGGACGACCCACGCTACGATGACGTCCTCGTCGAAGTCTATCTCTGGCTGGAAGAGCGGATCGCAGCGGCGCAGGGTGCGGGGATCGCGCGCGACAAGATCCTGATCGACCCGGGCTTCGGCTTTGGCAAAAGACTCGCGGACAACCTCGAGCTGATGAACGGGTTGGCGCTGTTCCATTCGCTCGGCTGCCCGATTGTCATTGGGCCGAGTCGCAAGCGCACGATCGGTGCCCTATCGGGCGAGGCGCCGGTCGACGCGCGACTCGGCGGAAGCATCGCCTTTGCGCTCAAAGCTGTCGAACAGGGCGCGCAGATCGTCCGGGTTCACGACGTGTTCGAGACGGTACAGGCGCTGCGCGTTTGGCGCGGCCTGCGTGACCGGGCGCTGACGCCGAGGCTTTAATTCCGTCCACGCCCGTTATGTCCGCAACGGGTTGCCGTTTCAGTGGGTTTTCGCACCGCCTCGCCTCGCCAATGGTAAAGTGTTGAGTCGACCTCCTGAGAGCACCGTAAAAAGCGGGCATAAGCAGCTATTGCGAACTTACCTTGCGAGCGGCTGGGCAGGAAAGGCCGTCGTGCCGACCGGCACCGTTGGACGCTTGCCGGCGTTCCATCCCGCCCAGCTCGTCAGGGCTCCAATGATGAAGCCCGTCAGCCACACGCTGCCACTCGGCACGTGCCCGATGAGTGTGTCGAGCTGCCTCAGCACCGGAAGGTCGTTCGCTAGTCCCGTCGCCAGCATCTCCACGCCGATGAGGCCGGCGGTGACTAAGAACGGCTTGGCCCGCTCGCCAGTCCGCCACCAGATCACGATGCTGATAACCAGCGCCAGCGCCATCGACCACAAGATCGTTTCCATGATGTGCGGGAAATCCGCTGGTCCGTGCACCTGGAATCGGGGAATATAGAGGCCCATTATTCGGCTGAACGGCGATTCGAACAGGATTAGCGGCGTCGACAGCATATAGCCGGCATGGACCCACACCTTTCGGCGGAACCTGA
>Ga0157370_10003031_pt1 | contig 19936 bp, 22 predicted proteins | sample C35metaG_FD_113463 | JGI IMG/M metagenome (GOLD analysis project Ga0157370, IMG submission 113463) | Corn rhizosphere microbial communities from Kellogg Biological Station, Michigan, USA - C3-5 metaG | ecosystem: Host-associated > Plants > Roots > Rhizosphere > Soil | place: USA: Michigan...
CGACTCCCCAATCGGTCAGAAATTTAGTCAAGGAAAGGCCCTCCGAAAGTGCTAGAGCCGGTCATGAAAAACCGGCCTGTGTGTCAGCTAATGCACGATCGCGCTACCGAGCGCGTTGGCGCAGATGTCATTGGGCTGAGGCGCGATTCTCGGCACAGCCCGGAACAAGAGGTCGCGCAGTCTATCGAGGTTGTCGGCGAAAACCCGGAACGCTGCCTCAACCGAGACCGGTTCAATACCCGGAATCCCCTCCAGTCCCACGTCGTAGTCGGTAACGAGCGCGATTGTGAGGTAGCAGAGCTCGAGCTCGCGGGCGAGCCAGCATTCGGGGTAGGCCGTCATGTTGACCACGTCCCAGCCGGCAGCGGCGAACCAGCGCGATTCCGCGCGGGTGGAGAAGCGCGGCCCCGCGATCACGACCACCGTCCCGCCGTCCACCACGTGTATGCCGAGCTCCTTGGCGGCATCCACCACGGTCGCGCGCAGGTCGACGCAGTACGGCTCGACGGCGCCCACGTGCGTGGTCTGCGGCCCGTCATAGAACGTGTCCTCGCGGCCCCGTGTGCGGTCCACGAACTGGTCCGCGACCACGAAGGTGCCCGGCTCGAGCTCGGGCTTGAGCGAACCGCACGCGCACGGGCCGAGGATGCGCTGCGCGCCCACCTCGCGCATCGCCCACACGTTGGCCCTGTAGTTGATGCGGTGCGGCGGCAGCTCGTGATGGTCGCCGTGCCGCGGCATGAACGCCACGCGCGTGCCGTCGATCTCACCGATCCTGATCCGCGCCGACGGCGGCCCGTACGGCGTGGCGATCGCCACCTCTTCGACGTCCTCGAGGAACTGGTAGAAGCCCGATCCGCCAAAGACGCCGACGGTGTGCGGCGCGTCGGTCATGTGCCGGGCGGGGTCCAGATTTTCGAGCGTGCCTTCTCGCGCTCTTCGGCGGCAGTTTCGGGTTGCGGGTTTCCAGTTTCGGCCTCGGGCTCTTCTGTGGCCTGTGGCCTGGGGCCTGTGGCCTGCTGCGCATACGCCATCTGGAGCTGTGACAGCGGCTCCTTAACCGCTGCCTGCTCCTCTGCCGGCAGCAGCGGCACGAGTGCCCTCACGCCCTCGATGCCCTGCTTGGCCTGCTCGAGATCCTTCTCGCCCTCGTCGCCCGCCAGCCCGAGCTTGCGTGCCGACACGTTGATCAGCGTGATCACGGTCTGGAGCAACACGTCCTTCACCGTGATGCGCTTCATCTGCTCCTCGAGCGCCGCCCTCAGTTCCTCCTCCGTGGGCTGGCCCTGTGCGTCCTGTGGCTCGTCGGTCATGTCCTCACCCCCTCGCCTGCATAGCTTCGCTGAGTGGCCGCAACCTCTGCGGCGTAGACCTCTTCGATCGACGCGCCCGCCTCCAGCGCGCGGCGCTGGCGCTGGGCGCCGTTCTCGGACCCCAATACCGGCTCGATGCCGCCGAGCGCGACCCGCGCCGGCGCGGTCCAGGCCAACAGCCGGTCCCCGAGCGCCGCGGCGGGATACTCCTCGCCGCGCTCGAGATCGATCATCCGGCCGTCCAGCCCGTAGCGGATCGCGCGCCAGAAGTTCTCCTCGATCAGGCGGCGCGGCTGGGGCTCCGGGAGGATGCCCTCGTCGTAGTCCAGGGCCGCCTGCGCGACGCACGCGGTGATCAGCGACACGAGCGCGGTGGATTCCTCGGCGGTGGTCTGCGCGTCGCAGATGCGGAATTCCACGGTGCCGAAGGAGTGGTGCGGGCGCACGCTCCACCAGAGCTGGGTGGCCTCCACGATCGAGTTCGTCTTGAGGAGGAAGTCCACGTAATCCTTGTATGCGTCGAAGCTGCCGAATGCATCCGGCACGCCGCAGCGCGGGAAGCTCTTCGTGAAGATCTGCGTGCGGACGCTGTGGAGGCCGGAGTCGCGCCCGTCGAGGAACGGCGAGTTGGCTGAGATGGCCAGCAGTTCCGGCAGCACGGTCCGCAGCCGGTCACACACCGCGATCGCCCGGTCCGCCCCGCGGATGCCGACATGCACGTGCACGCTGAACGTGTTGTTCCGCCAGGCCACGTATTTGAGCCCGTCCGAGACCCGGCGGTAGTGCTCGGTGTCGATGATCTCCTGCTCCTGCCACGGGCTCCACGGGTGGGTGCCGGTGGCGGCGAGCAGCACGTCGTGCTCCGCCGCGCGATGGAACAGGCGCGCGCGCACCTCGCGCTGATGGGCGAGCGCCTCGGCCAGGGTGGCGCCGCGGCCGGACCGGATCTCGATCTCGGACGAGATCAGCTCGCCGGCGATCGACTCGCCGAGCACACCGTCATTGGCTGCGGCCGAGTCGCGCAGCTCCTCGAAGCGCTGGGCGAGCGAGCGGGTGCTCGGATCGAGGATCCCGAACTCCTCCTCGATCCCCACGGTGAAGTCCTGGGAGTTCTCGAAAGTCTCCCTTATCCCGGCCGTGTCCACGGTGCGGATTGGGGTGGTTAGGTGAGGTAGAAGTAGAGCGCGTACAGCAGGTCCACCGCCGGGCTCGACGTGTGGACCGTGACGTCCGGCGGCACCTGGAGCAGCGCCTCCGAGTAGTTGAAGATGATCTTCACTCCCGCCTCCACGAGGTCGTCCGCCACCTTCTGGGCGGCGTCGGTCGGGACGGCGAGGACCCCTACCACGATGTCCTCCTCCTCCACCACGCGGTCGAGCTCCGAGTAGGAGCGGACGGTCAGGCCCGGCTTGCCGTCGGGCCCGATCGAGTGCCCCACCTTGCTCTCGTCGGTGTCGAAGATGGCGACCACGCGGAAGCCGTGGTCGGCGAAGATGTCCGAGCTCGCGATCGCCTGGCCGAGGTGGCCGGCGCCGAACAGCGCGATGTTGTGCTGGCCCGCGGTGCGCAGGATCTTGCGGATCTGCGAGACCAGCGAATCGACGTTGTAACCCACCCCGCGCTTGCCGAACTTGCCAAAGCCGGAGAGGTCGCGGCGGATCTGCGTGGAGTTGACGTGCGTGTAGTCGGCGAGCTCCTGTGAGGAGATCGTCTCCTTGCCCATCTTCTTGGCCTGTGTGAGCACCTGGAGATAGCGAGAGAGCCTTGCGGCGACGCCGAGCGACAGCCGCTCACCCCGCTCGGCCATCTCCAGCCCGCCCTGAAGCGAGTCGTTGAAGGTCACGACTCCACTCTATCGAGCGCCCGCCTCAGAGCATCCGAATCGACGAAGAACTCGAAGGTTTCGACGCCGTCGAGCGCCACCACGGGAATGCGCTCGCCGTACTCGCGATTGAGGCCCGCGTCCATCGTGACATCGACCTCCTTGAGCTCGAACTCACGGTCCTTGCGCACGCGCTCGATCGCCTGGAACGCGTCCTCGCAGAGGTGGCAGCCGGGCTTGCCGTACAGGGTTACGACGGTCATGCGACGGGCCGCGCCGAGGCGTCCAGATCCAGGTAGTCCGGGTAGGCGAGCGGCCGCGCGAAGCGGGAGGCGCCGGCGATCATCGCGGCGTTGTCGGTGCAGAGCGCCATCGGCGGGATCCAGAGCTCCGCGTCGAGCTCCTGCGCGCGGGCGCGCCACTCGCTGTTGGCGGCCACGCCTCCGCCGATCGCGAAGCGGGCGAGCCCCTCGCGCTCGATCGCCTGGCGGGCGCGCTCCACCAGCACGTCCACGATCGCGCGCTGATACGACGCGGCGAGGTCGGCCTTGCGCCGCGCGGCCTCCTCCTCGCCGAGATCGCGCACGCGGTAAAGCAGCGCGGTCTTGAGGCCGCTGAAGCTGAAGTCGAGCCCGTCGCCCGGCAGCGAGCGGGGGAACTCAAAGGCCTCGGGGTCGCCGTCGCGCGCGAGCCGGTCGATCACCGGGCCGCCCGGGTACTCCAGACCGAGGATGCGCGCTCCCTTGTCGAACGCCTCGCCGGCGGCGTCGTCGAGCGTCTGGCCGAGCACGGTGTGGCCGGCCGGGTCGTCCACGCGCGCCACAAACGTGTGGCCGCCGCTCGCCACAAGACATAGGAACGGCGGCTCGATCGGGTTGTCCCCGAGCGTGCTGGCCAGCACGTGGCCGTGCAGGTGGTTGACCGGGGTGAGCGGCAGCCCGCGCGCCGCCGCCAGCGCCTTCGCGCTCGACACGCCCACGAGCAGCGCGCCGATCAGTCCCGGGCCGCGCGTTACGGCCACGCTCGTCACGTCCTCCAGCGAAGCGCCGGCAGTCTCCAGCGCGTCGGCCGTGACGGCGTCCACGAGCTCGAGGTGCCTGCGTGAGGCGATCTCGGGCACCACGCCGCCGTAGCGCTCGTGCAGCAGCCCCTGCGAGGCGATCACGTTCGAGAGGATCTGGCCGTCTTCGGTGACGAGCGCCGCGCAGGTGTCGTCGCAGCTCGTCTCGATCCCGAGGATCACGCGTGCGCCGGGCGGGCGCCTTCCGCTTCCTCCACGGCCTCGCCGGAGTGCGCCGTGCGCCACATGATCACGGCGTCCTCCTTGTTGTCGTGGTAGTAGCCGGGACGTAGGCCCGCGGACTTGAAGCCGAAGCGCTCGTACAGCGTGATCGCGCCCAGGTTGGACTCGCGCACCTCGAGCGTGTACTGCTCACCGGGCCGGTCCGCGATCTCGAACAGCTTGGTGAGCAGCGCGGTGGCGATGCCCTGGCGGAGCTGGCGGTCGTCCACCGCCACGTTCATCACGTGCCAGACGCGGTCGTAGCGCGAGCACACCAGGTAGCCGGCCACGCGTTCGTCGCGAGTGGCCGCGAGGCAGATGCCGCTTGGCTTGGACAGCTCGAGCACGAACATCGCGAGCGACCATGGCGTTGGGAACGCACGCCGCTCGATCGCGATCACCTGGGGCAGGTCCGCGTACGTGAGCCGCCGGATCTTGAACTGGTCACTCATCTCTGTGGCTTGGCGTCTGGCTCTCGCAAGTAGTTCGGCAGGACGGCCTCGGGCGGGACAGCCGGTACGCGGGTGGCGAGGCGGCAGATGTGCAACCCGCGTACCGCGTGGCATCCGGCGGGCTCTACCTGTATCCCGCCCGCCTCTAGTTCGTCTCGAAATCGTAGCGAGCCATCGCCAGCCGCCATAGCGCTGACAGACGCCTCTCGGAGGCGTTCGATCACCTCCGCCGGGCTGGCGCTGAACGGCGGCCATACCTCCTCGTCGCCGCGGTAGAGAGCCGCGAACAGCTCGCCGCGCTTGGCGTCGATCAGCGGGAGGCGATTCTGGGCGTCGATCCCCTGGGCCAGCGCGGCCAGCGAGGAGACCGGATGGACCGGGATGTCCTCGGCGTGCGCGAGCGCCCTGGCGCTCGTCACGCCGATCCGCAAACCGGTGAAGGTGCCCGGCCCGACCCCCACCGCGAGGGCGTCGATCTCGCCGTATGAGAGCCCGCCGTCGGACAGCACGCGTGCGATGCCGGGCATCAGCTCGCGCGCGTGGCCGGGCGGGCCGAGCAGCGCCTCCTCGTCCGGGATCAGCTCGAATGCGTTGCCGTCGTCGCGCAGGAGGCAGACGCTCGTGGCCGCTGTCGAGGTGTCGAAGCCGAGCACGTTCACTCGATCTCGATCGCCCTCCGGTCGCCGCCCAGGTGCTCGATCGTCACGCGCGCGGCCGCGCGCCCCAGCTCGGGCGTGGCGATCTCGGGCCACTCCACGAAGCCCACGCGCTCGGGCGTGAGGTAGTCGTCGAGCAGCGCGGGATCCTCTCCGGACAGCGAGCGCAGCCGGTAGAGGTCGATGTGCGCGACCTCGACGGCCCCCCCGCCGTAGACCTGGCCGATCGTGAACGTCGGGCTCGTCACCTGGTCGGTCACGCCGAGCGCGCGGGCCGCCCCGCGAACGAAGGTGGTCTTGCCGCTGCCCAGTTCGCCGGCCACGAGCACGAGGTCGCCCGGCCGCAGCCGCTCCGCCAGCTCGGCGGCGGCGGCCTCGGTCTCGTCAGGGGAGTGCGTCTCGCGCCTCACGGCCCGAGAACTCTAGGTCCGGTCTAGCCGAACAGGCCGAGCTGGGACGCGGCCACCGGCTCGGCGGAACCGCCCCGCGATTCCTTCTCCCGCGGCTCCGATGTCTCCGGCCGTGCCGCCTCGAGCAGCGCAGGCAGTTGCTTGAAGTCCTCGCGCAGCGTCTCGAGCATCGACGTGCTGCGCAGCCCCGCGGCGGGGTGGAAGATCGGGTAGAGCCTGATCGGCAGCCCGGCGATCACGTGGTCCTGCGGCGTGCCGTGCACGCGCGTGATGCCGTCCTGCCGGCGGGTGAGCAGCTTGGTGGAGAAGTTGCCGAGCGTGCAGATCACGCGCGGCTCGATCAGCTCGATCTGCCGCGTCAGGAACGGCTTGCACGCCTCGATCTCCTCGGGCTGCGGGTCGCGGTTGCCCGGCGGGCGCGACTTGAGCACGTTCGCGATGAACACGTCCTCGCGCGTCATTCCGATTTCCTCGAGCAGCTTTCCGAGCAGCTTGCCGGCGGCGCCGACGAACGGCTTGCCCTGCTGGTCCTCGTGGAATCCCGGCGCCTCGCCCACGAACATCAGGTCCGCATCTGCGTTGCCGGAGCCGAAAACGACCTGGGTCCGAGTGGCGTGCAGCGGGCAGCGCTGGCACGCTTGGACCTCGCGGAAGAGCTCGATCAGCTCGTCTCGGCGCTCTGAGGCGGGCCGTCCCATCTGGGAATGAAACCCTAGCCGCGAGGGTAGATAGAATTCGCCGTGAGGCCGTTACCTGAGATGGAACGGACCGCAATATGAGCGAACTTCGAATTGGGGTTGTCGGTAGGGGCCGTCTTGGCACGGCCATGAGCGCCGCGCTGAGGGCGGCGGGGCGCGAGGTTGCCGGGCCGCTCGGCCGCGGCGAGACACCCGAGCGCGTGGACGCGATCGTGCTCTGCGTGCCCGACACCGACATCTCCGCGGCCGCCGCGGCGGTGGCCGGCTGCGCCCCGCTCGTGGGTCACACGAGCGGTGCAACCGGACTGACAGCGCTCGAGCCGTCGGGCGCCAGCGGGCGCTTCGGCATCCACCCGCTCCAAACCTTCAGCGGCTCCGAGCAGGACGCGCAGCGCTTCCACGGCTGTCGATGTGCCGTGGGCGGCGCGGGCGCCGGAGCGCTCGACGCCGCCCTCGGCCTCGCCCGCTCGCTCGGCATGGAGCCGTTCGAGCTGAGCGACGAGCAGCGGCCCGCCTACCACGCCGCGGCCTCGATCGCCTCCAACTTCCTGGTGGCGCTCGAGGCCGCGGCGGAGGAGGTTGCTGCCGGGGCCGGGCTCGATCCGGCGGAGGCGCGCGCCGCGCTGGCACCGCTCGTGCGCACCACGGTGGACAACTGGGCGGCGCTCGGCCCCGAGCGCGCCTTGACCGGTCCCGTTGCCCGCGGCGACGAGCTGACCGTGGCCGCCCAGCGCGAAGCCGTGCGCGCCGTCGCGCCTCAGCTCGAGGCGCTGTTCGACGTGATGGTGGAGCGGGCCAAGGCGCTCGCCGGCCAGGAGGTGCCGGCGTGATCACCGTCCGCACCGTGACCGAGCTGCGCGAGGCGCTCCGCAGCGCGCCGCGCCCAGTCGGGCTCGTGCCCACCATGGGCGCCTTCCACGAGGGCCACCTGTCGCTGATTCGCGCCGCGCGCGAGGAGAACGACACGGTGGTGGTGTCGCTGTTCGTGAACCCCACGCAATTCGGGCCATCGGAGGACTTCGGCGCGTACCCGCGCGACGAGCGGCGCGACGCCGCCCGGGCCGAGGAGCTGGGCGTGGAGGTGCTGTTCGCGCCGCCGGTGGAGGAGGTCTACCCGGACGGCTTCGATACCGCGGTGGAGGTGGGCGGCCTGACCGACACGCTGGAGGGGGATCCGGCGCACCGCGGTCGCGAGCACTTCCGCGGCGTGACCACCGTCGTGAGCAAGCTCTTCAACATGGCGCAGCCGGACCGCGCCTACTTCGGGCAGAAGGACGCCCAGCAGGCGCTCGTGATCCGCAAGCTGGTGCGGGATCTGAACATCCCGGTGGAGATTCGCGTTTGCCCCACCGTCCGGGAGGAGAGCGGACTTGCGATGAGCTCTCGCAACGCCTACTTGACGGGCGAGGAGCGCGAGCGCGCCGCGGCGCTGTCGCGCGGGCTGCGCGCCGCCGAGGAGGTCGTCCGCGCCGGCGAACGCGACGCCGGCAGGGTGCTCGCCGCCGCACGCTCGGAGCTCGACGCCGCCCAGATCGAGCCCGAGTACCTCGAACTTCGGTCCGCTGAGGACCTGACGCCCGTCGAGCGGGTGAACGGCTCGACGCTGCTGGCCGTTGCCGCCCGCGTGGGGCGGGCGCGGCTGATCGACAACACAATGCTGGGAGGCACATGAACCGCCAGATGCTCAAGTCGAAGATCCACCGCGCGCGGATCACCGACTCGGACCTGCACTACGTCGGCTCGATCACGATCGATCCCGACCTGCTCGAGGCCGCCGACATACTCGAGCACGAGCTCGTCCACGTACTGGACGTGGACAACGGCGCCCGCTTCGAGACCTACACGATCGCCGGCGAGCGCGGCTCGGGCGAGATGAAGGTGAACGGCGCCGCGGCCCGCCTCGTGCACACCGGCGACACGATCATCGTCGTGTCGTACGCGTCCTACGACGAGCGCGAGCTCGGGACATACGAGCCCACGGTGGTCCACGTGACATCAGGCAACGAAATCATCGAAGTGAACGCAAACGTCGACCTCTTGGAGGTGGCCGCATGAGCTCCGGCTCCCGCATCACGCCTGGCCCGCCCGCGAAGCGCCAGCGGGTCACACTCACCAAGCTCGCGGAGAAGAAGGCGCTCGGCGAGCCGATCGTGATGGTCACCGCCTACGACTATCCGAGCGCCCAGGTGGCCGAGGAGGCCGGCGTGGACGTGGTCCTGGTGGGCGACTCCGGCGCGATGACCGTGCTCGGCTACCCCAGCACCGTGCCGGTCACGATCGACGAGATGCTCATGCTCTGCTCGGCGGTGCGCCGCGGAATCAGCACCCCGCTGCTCGTGGGCGATCTGCCCTTCGCCTCGTATGAGGCTTCGAACGAGCAGGCCATCCTGACCGCCCAGCGCTTCATCAAGGAGGCCGGCTGCGACGCGGTCAAGCTCGAGCGCGGCGGCAGCTCCGTGGAGCGCGCCCGCGCGATCGTGGCCGCCGGCATCCCGGTGATGGGCCACGTGGGCCTGACGCCCCAGACCGCGACCGCGCTCGGCGGCTACCGCTCACAGGGCCGCACCGCCGACCGCGCGCTCGAGGTGGCGCGCGACGCCATCGCCCTCCAGGAGGCCGGCTGCTTCGCGATCGTGTTCGAGGCGGTTCCCACGCTGTTCACCGAGGCCGTGCACAGCGAGCTCGACATCCCGATCATCGGCATCGGTGCGGGCCCGGCCACCGACGGCCAGGTGCTCGTGTTCCACGACCTGCTGGGCATCTTCGACGGTCACGCGGCCCGTTTCGTGAAGCGCTACGCCAACATTCGGCAGGCCATGATCGATGGGGTCGCGTCGTTCGCTCATGACGTCCGGAACCGCCGCTATCCCGAGGCAGAGCACGGCTACACGATGGCGCCGGACGAGGCCGCGCGGCTCAAGGAGCTGCTCGACCACGACCTGCACCAGCGCGAGCCATTCTCAGGGGACTGGTAACGGTTAACGCGGCGCGCATATCCTGCGCGCTTTGTGCGTGAGCTTGACCCCAACAGGCTTGGCGACCACCTAGATCGCCTCTACCGCGCCGCGTGGGCTCTCACCGGCTCTCGCGAGGACGCCGAGGACCTGGTTCAGGACACGTACGCGAAGATCCTCACGCGCCCGCGCTTCCTGCGTGGCGAGGAGGATCTCTGGTACCTGCTGCGCACGCTGAAGAACGTCTTCCTGAGCCAGCGTCGCACCCTCGCGGCCCGCAGCATCTCGGTGGTGCTGGACGAGGAGACCGATCCGGTGGAGGCGCCCAGCTCGGTCCAGCCCGACCAGGCGGCTGAGTCGCGCGAGGTCTACGCCGCGATCTCGGAGCTGCCGGACGACATGCGCGAGGCGCTCGTGGCGATCGACATCGTCGGCCTCTCCTACGAGGAGGCGTCCAAGGCGCTGAAGGTGCGCCAGGGCACGATCACGAGCCGGCTGTTCCGGGCGCGCCAGCGGGTGGCTCAACAACTGGGAACCAGGAACTAGGAACTACCCGCGTACGGCAGGGCGCCCTTGTCCTGCCAACCCGCGAGCTTGAGCAGCTGGGCGCGGGTCACGTTCTTGCCCGACAGGATGCAGGAGTGGCCGCGTCGCTCCCACGTGACCACGGTCGCGCCCTTGACGGGGACGCTCCGGAAGCGAGTTCCGTGCTTCATCGTGACCTCGGCCGAGCCGGGCACGCCAACGGGCTTCCCTGTGACGATCGTGTAGCCGATCCGCCGATTGCCCTTGCTGTAGAAGACGGTGGTGGCTTCGCGGCCATCGATCCTGTCGACGCGTGAGCCGGTGGCCCGCCAGCCGTACTCGTCCTGCCAGTACGGGTAGGGGACGCCGTCGACATCGAGATCGAGGGCGCCGTCGAAGCTGTGTCCCGGTGCGGGGCCAAGCGCCGGCTTGAGGGTGAAGGCGGCGGCGGCCGACAGCGTGGGACCGCTCGCGCCGCTGCCGACGATCAGAGCCAGGGCGATCACGATCGCGGCGGCCGCGCTCGTGAGCGCGCCGATCACGCCGACGCGCCTGGCCTTGCGCTTGGAGCCCTTGCCCTCCTGGAGCGCCTGCACGCGCTCGCGCAGCGCCATCGGGGCGCTATCGCCGAGGCTGCGCACGACGCCGACGGCGGCCCGCTGCTCGGCCAGCAGGGCGCTCAGCTCGGGCGACTCGTCAGCCTGCGCCTCGAGCTCGCGGGCGCGCTCAGGCGCCAGCGAGCCGTCCGCAAGCCGGGCGAGATCCCGCTCTATGTCTGGCTGTGGGCGCACTCCTATAGAGAGATGACGCTAGGAGGCCGCCGATTCATCCACATCCGGCGGCCTTCGAGAGCTGGATGTTAGGCCGCTTTTTGGCTCTCCGCGAGGGGTCAGCCGAAAGGGTGGCGAAAAGGCGTGCACCCGTGTTACCTTCGCACGCATGTGGGGGTGGCGAGACGGCCCATGCGCCCCCGACCTTTGGAGAGCCTGAACTTGTATCTAGACCTCTGCAAGAGGACAAAGCCTTGACCCGTACAGCCACAGTGGGCGTGAAGGGCGCTCCCGGCTTCGGGTCATGCGGGTCGTGGCCGGCGTGGACGGCGTCGGGTCTGCGACCACGGCATCGAGGGTGTTGACACCCTAGCGTCCGCTTTCGATGCCACGTGCGGAGGGGCGTCCGGTCCTCAGGGCCGGACGCCCTCCTCATTTCTGGGCCTGGTCGCGAACTCGATTTCCTTGATGATCTGGGCCGGAGCGCCCGCGGCGATCACCCCGGAGGGCAGGTCGCGAGTGACCACGGAGTTCGAGCCGATCACGCAGCGGTCGCCGATCGTCACGCCGCTCGTGACGACGCAGTTCACCCCGAACCAGCAGTTGGAGCCGATCTTGACCGGGCCCTTGGAAGTGAAGCCCTGCCAGGTGATCGGTATGTCCGGATCGTCGAAGCGGTGCGCCGCGTCGCCCACGAAGCAGTGGTTGGCGAACATCACGTGATCGCCGATCTCGATCCGATCGACCGCCGCCAGCATCGTGCCGAGATTGAGGAAGCAGCCCTCGCCGATGCGGACCATGGCCTCATCGCCGATCGTGATCCAGCAACCGGGCTCGAGCAGCGTGTGGGGCCCGATCTGGAGCCGCCCGTCGTCTAGCGCCTCGAGCACGTTTCCCTGCACCGGGAAGCGGATGAACGAGCGCCGGCGGGCCATGTGCCGGTGGATACGCAGCCGGTTCCAGGGCAGCGAATTGCGTTCGTACCAGCGCCATTTCTGCCACCACAGCTTGTAGACCCCCACGCCGGAAGCTTCTCAGACTCCTCGGAACCACCCTTTTGCCTGTAAAGACCCCACGTTGGTGGGCGATCACCTGAACGGGGCCTGACGCCCCCGTCATTTCTCTCAATGCGCCTCGTAGCCACAAATCGCCTCACCCCGGAGATGGTGCTCGGCCGCGACGTCGTGACCGGCGTCCACGGCCGGATTCCCCTGCTCCGCGCCGGCGTGAAGATGCGCGACGAGTACCGCCGATCCCTGAGCGAAGCCGGCATTCACGCCGTCTACGTGGAGGACGAGCTGGGCGCGGGCATCCGCGTGTCGCAGGCGCTGAGCGAACAGACGCGCGAGCAGGCCACCAAGGCGCTCGTCCGCTCGTTCGGCGACGTCCCGTCGCTGGCTGCGCGCGGCAAGGCGCTCCCCGAGAAGACCGTGGACGAGCTGGCAAGCGTGGCGGAGCTGATCGCACACGACCTCTCGAGCGCCGACGACGCCGTTCTCGCGCTTAGCGACCTGGCGGCCGCCGACCAGTACACCCTCCAGCACTCGATCGACGTGTGCGCGCTCGGCGTGCTGATCGCGCGCAACCACTTCCAGCGCTACGGGCACCCGGCTCCGCTGGGCAAGCGCAGCCACAATCAGATCTCCCGCCAGCTCACCAAGCTGGGTGTGGGCCTGCTGCTGCACGACATCGGCAAGCTCAGCATCCCGGCCTCGATCGTGAACAAGGCCGGCCCGCTCGATCGCGAGGAGCGGATCCTCATGCGCACCCATCCGCAGGTCGGCATCGACCTCCTGCCCGGCGACGTGGTGGGACCGCTCGCCAAGTCGGTCGTGCGTTCGCACCACGAGCGCTGGGACGGCTCCGGCTATCCGCAGCAGCTCGCCGGCCTGAACATCCCCGAGTTCGCGCGGATCGCCGCCGTGGCCGACGTGTTCGACGCGGTGACGAGCCAGCGCCCCTACGCCTCGGCCCAGCCCGCGCACGTGGGCGTGCGCGTGATCGGAGACGGCTCCGGCACGCAGTTCGACCCCACGATCGTGGACACGTTCCGCAAGGTCGTAGCTCCCTACCCTGCCGGCAGCGAGCTGGTGCTTGCCGACGGGCGCCGTGCGGTGGTCGCTCAGGTGCCGGCGGACCGTCTGGACCTGCCGCTCGTACGCGTGTACACGAACGAGAGCGGCCAGCCGGTGAATCCCGAGGAACTCGACCTCGCCATCCATCCCGAGCTCGCGCCGCGCGGCGGGCTCGCCCCCGCTGCTTAGCCGCTCGGTCGCTGCGCTCAGGCCGCCGCCGGGACCTTCTTGCGGCCGGAGCTGCGCTTGCGCTTGGGGACCGCCGGCTTGACCAGCGCCGCCAGGAAGCGGCCGGTATACGACTCCTTGACCGCCGCGACCTCCTCCGGGCTGCCGGCCGCGACGATGGTGCCGCCCTCCTCGCCGCCCTCGGGACCGAGGTCGATCAGGCGGTCCGCCGTCTTGATCACGTCGAGGTTGTGCTCGATCACCACGACCGTGTTGCCGGCGTCCACCAGCCGCTGGAGCATTTCCAGCAGCCGCTGTACGTCCGCGAAGTGCAGCCCCGTGGTGGGCTCGTCGAGGATGTAGAGCGTGCGCCCCGTCGCGACCTTCTGAAGCTCGGTGGCCAGCTTGACGCGCTGAGCCTCGCCGCCCGACAGCGTGGTGGCCGGCTGGCCGAGGCGGATGTAGTCGAGCCCTACGTCGTGCAGCGCCTGCAGGCGCCGCTTGATCTTGGGGATGTGCCTGAAGAACTCGAGCGCCTCCTCCACCGGCATCTCGAGCACGTCGGCGATCGTCTTGCCCTTGAACCGGACCTCGAGCGTCTCGCGGTTGTAGCGCTTGCCGTGGCATTGCTCGCACGGCACGTACACGTCGGGCAGGAAGTGCATCTCGATCTTGATCTGGCCGTCGCCCCGGCAGACCTCGCATCGCCCGCCCTTGACGTTGAACGAGAAGCGCCCCGGCTTGTAGCCGCGCGCCCGCGCCTCCTGCGTGCGCGAGAACAGGTCGCGGATCTGGTCGAACACGCCGGTGTAGGTGGCCGGGTTGGACCGCGGCGTGCGGCCGATCGGCGACTGGTCGATGTTGATGATCTTGTCGACCTGGTCGAGCCCCGTCACGCGCTTGTGCGCACCCGGCCGCATCTTGGCCCTGTGGAGGCGGTTGGCGACCGCCTTGTAGAGCACCTCGTTGACGAGCGTGGACTTGCCTGAGCCGGACACGCCGGTGACGCAGCAGAAGACGCCCAGCGGCACCTTCGCGTCGATCTTGCGGAGGTTGTGCTGGGCCGCGCCCTCGATCTCGATGTAGCCGCTCGGCCGCCGGCGCTTCTTCGGCACTTCGATCGCGCGCGTGCCGGCGAGGAACTGCCCGGTGGCCGACTCCTCTACGTTCATCACTTCCTCAGGCGTGCCCTGCGCGATCACGTACCCGCCGTGCTCGCCGGCGCCCGGCCCGAGATCGACCAGGTGGTCCGCCGCGCGCATGGTGCCCTCATCGTGCTCGACCACGATGACCGTGTTGCCGAGATCGCGCAGACGCTCCAGTGTGGCGATCAGGCGCTCGTTGTCGCGCTGGTGCAGGCCGATCGACGGCTCGTCGAGGATGTAGAGCACACCGACGAGCGACGACCCGATCTGCGTGGCAAGCCTGATCCGCTGCGCCTCGCCCCCGGACAGCGTGCCCGCCGCCCGCTCCAGAGACAGGTAGCCCACACCCACGCTGTCGAGGAAGCGCAGCCGCTCGTCGATCTCGCGCAGCACGAGCCGTGCGATCTGGCGCTCGGTGTCCGAGAGCTCGAGCTCATCGAACCACTCGATCGCCCGCTTGGCCGACATCCGCGTGAGCTCGTGGATGCCCAGCCCGCCGACCTTGACCGCCAGGCTCTCCGGCCGCAGCCGCGCGCCCTTGCACTCCGGGCACGGCCGCACCGACATGTACTCCTCGATCTTCTCGCGCGAGTAGTCCGAGTCCGTCTCCCTGTAGCGCCGCTCGAGGTTGGTGACGATGCCCTCGAAGCTCGTGGTGTACGAACGCCTGCGGCCGTAGCGGTTGCGGTACGAGATGTAGAGACGGTCGCCGTTGGTGCCGTAGAGGAAGCACTCACGCACCTCCTCGTCGAGGTCCTCCCACGGGGTCTCCATGTCGATCTCGTAGCGATCCGCGATCGCCTGAGTCATCTGCTCGTAGTAGTTGGACGCGCTGGTGGACCAGGGCAGGATCGCCCCCTCCGCGAGCGACAGCGACGGATCCGGCACCACCAGCTCCGGGTCGATCTCCATCTGCGACCCGAGGCCGGTGCAGCGCGGGCAGGCGCCGTGCGGCGAGTTGAAGCTGAACATCCGCGGCTCGAGCTCCGGCATCGAGGTGCCGCAGTTGAGGCACGCGAAGCGCTCGGAGTAGGTCTTGATCTCACCTGAATCGACCAGCTCGACCTCGACGATCCCCTCGGCCAGCCCCACCGCCGTCTCAATCGAATCCGCGAGCCGCTTGCGCAGGTCGGCGCGCATGACGAGCCTGTCCACCACGACCGCGATGTCGTGCTTGAACTTCTTGTCGAGCGCGATGTCCTCCTCGAGCCGGCGCAGCTCGCCATCCACCTTCACGCGCGTGTAGCCCTCCGCGCGCAGCTCGTCGAAGAGCTTGCCGTACTCGCCCTTGCGCCCGCGGACCACCGGCGCGAGGACCATGAAGCGGGTGCCCTCCTCGAAGGTCATCACCTGGTCCACGATCTGCTCCGCGGACTGGGCGGCGATCGGCTGGCCGCAGTTGTAGCAATGGGGATGGCCGATCCTGGCCCACAGCAGGCGCAGGTAGTCGTAGATCTCGGTGACGGTGCCCACCGTGGAGCGCGGGTTGCGCGAGGTGGTCTTCTGATCGATCGAGATCGCCGGCGACAGACCCTCGATGGAATCCACGTCCGGCTTGTCCATCTGGCCGAGGAACTGGCGCGCGTACGCCGAGAGGGACTCGACGTAACGGCGCTGGCCCTCGGCGTAGATCGTGTCGAAGGCAAGGCTCGACTTACCGGAGCCTGATAACCCGGTTATGACAACCAGCGCGTTCCGCGGCATCCTCAGGTGGAGGTCCTTGAGGTTGTGCTCGCGGGCGCCGGCGATGACTAGTTCGCCCTGTGGCCTCACTGGAAGAACAGTCTAGGCATACGAACGGATGTTCCCCAGCCGGTTTTGCGCGCACGGTGCGGTAATCCGCACACCGGTCGGCGGGGTGGCGCGATTGTCCGGCCCTCCCAGGCTGGCGAAGATTCGCGCATGTTCCAGGCCCAGGACTTGCCCAAATCGCGCCGCGGCGACGTGATCATGAACAACGTGACCGGCGAGCGCGCGATCGTGCTGGTGGGCACCGAGGAATCGCGCGACGGCCGCACCGTCTGCTTCCTGGGTGTGCGCCCTGGCGGCGCGGTGGTGGGCGAGCACGTCCACTCCTCGATCACCGAGCGCTTCCGCGTGGTGTCGGGGCGACTCACCGTGTGCGTGAACGGCGCCGAGTCGATTCTCGGCCCCGGCGACGAGGTGACGATCAAGCCCGGAACCCCGCACGACTGGTGGAACGCGGGCGACGTGGAGACCCAGATCGTGGTCGAGATCGACCCCGGCCGCCGTTTCGAGCTGATGATCTGCACGCTGTTCGGCCTCGCCAACGACGGCCTGACGAACGACAAGGGCCTCCCCCACCTTCTCCAGCTCGCCGTGATCGCGGACGAGTTCCGCGACGTCGTCGAGTTCTCGAAGCCCCCGCGGATCGTCCAGCGCCTGATGTTCGCCGTGCTGGCGCCGATCGGGCGCGCGCTGGGCTACCGGCCGATCTACGACCGCTACATGCGCCCCCACGGGCACGTGGAGGTCATTCCGGACCTGATGGCGTTCGTGGAAGAGCCCGCCCGGGCCGAAGCTGCTTAGGCCCGGCCGCCCACCCGCGAGTACACGTCGTCCAGGATCGCGTCCTGGTCGTCGAGCTGGAAGTTGTCCGCCAGATAGCGGGCAGCCTCCTCACGCGGCGTGCCGTTCAGCGCCATGTTGAGCGCGACGAGCCTCGCGCCCTCCGGACCCGCGCCGCCCAGCGCGCTGCTGGCGGGTGTCTGGTCTCGGGTGTCGGGTGTCGGGATCTCCGGCTCGGGCTCGGGTTCCGGCTCCGGCTCCGGCTCTGCCACGTCCTCCACCGCCGGAGCGCCATTGCCCGCGCTCACTCGCTCCGCGACGCTGGGCCAGTTGCCGGCGGCGGCCGGCTCGTCGATGGCGGCCGGAAGCTCCGGCTCGGGCTCGGGCTCCATCGGCCGAACGCTGAGCAGCTCGCTGCGAATCGACGCCAGCTCGCTCTCGAGGTCGCCGGCGCCGCTGCGCATGCTGCTGACCATGCCGGTGGCGCCCTGGTGGATGCCCGAGATCAGGGCTTCGAGCTCCTTCTCGAGCGCGGCGGCGCGATCCAGCATCTTGGCCGCCGTCTCCTGCACCTTCTGAAGCTGCTCCGCGGACTCCTGATCCGCCCGCTCGCGGGTCTCGCGCGCGCGGCGTGAGGCGTCCTCGCTGACGCGGCGTGCCTCGGCCGAGGCGCGCTCCTCGATCTGGGCCGCGCTCTCCTCGGCGGCTTCCACGATCTGGCGCACCTGCTCTGCGGCAGCACCAGCCACGCCGGCCGGCGTGGCCTTGAGCTGAGCTTTGAGCTCCGCAATCGCATCGGCCAGCTGGCGCAGGTGGAGGTCGACCTCCTCCGGCTCGTAGCCGCGCCGGGCAACCGTGAAGTCCTTGCGCTCGATGTAGTGTCGGTCCAGCTCCACTCTTCCTCCCGTCGGCAAAGGGGCTCTCAGAGTACCGGACGGCTTAAGTGGGGCTGTGCCGCCGCGCTCACCCCGCACGAGGCGGCGGGCGAACTCTCCGGCGCGGTGGCGAAAACCGCGTATGTGCACGCGAAAGTTGCCGATCCCGGCAAGCTAGCTCGCGGATCGGTCAGACCCGGTTCAACTCGAACCAGACGGACGATCCCTCCTCGTTGGCCACGCCCCAGCGGGCGGCCAGCCGGTCCACCAGGTAGAGGCCCCAGCCCGACGGCGCCTCGAGCGCCTGCTCGGGCGGCGGGGGCGGCTCGAAGCCCTCGCCGTGGTCGTTCACCTCGACCCGCACGGCGTCGTGGGTGAGTGTGACCGTCACCTTCACCGGCTCGTCGCCCGGGTCTCCATGCTTGACGCTGTTCGTGATCAGCTCAGTGACGAGCAGACGGACGGTCTCGAGCTGTGAATCGTCCAGCCGCTCGCCCAGGGGCGCGAGCGCCTCGCGCGCGGCTCCCGCGGATTCCGGCGTGGGCGGCAGCTCCAGCTCCAGGTCGACCGTGCCCACGCCCTCGACGTGGTGGCTGCGGGCACCCTGTTCGAGCCCGAGCACGATAATCGCGATGTCGTCCCGCGGCGGGCTGTCGATGCCGCCGAGCGCAAGCGACTCCATGTGCGTGGCCACCTCCGGAGGGCTTTGGCCGCTGCACTGCGCGAGCCCGACCGCGAGCTGTTCATACGAGAGCTGCCGCTCGGGGGCGTGCGCGTCGGTCACGCCGTCCGTGTAGAAGACCACCGTGTCGCCCGGCTCGAGCTCGATCTCGCGCCCGGTGAGCGGCGGGTCTTCCATGATCCCGAGAATCGTCCCCGAGCTGCCGAGAGTCTCCACGTCGCCGCCGCGGAGCAGCAGCGGCGGCGGATGGCCGCCGCTTGCGATCTCGAGCACTCCGCGCGCGGGGTCGAACACCGCGAGCGCCACGGTGCAGAAGCGCTGATCCGGGCCGTGGCGCAGGAGCGCCTTGTTGAGCACGCCGAGGATTGCCGTGGGCTCGCGGTCGTGGATTGCCGTGGCGCGCAGGGTGTAACGCGCCAGCGCCGTCACGGTGGCGGCCGCCGCGCCCTTGCCGCACACGTCACCAACCACGATTCCCCAGCGGTCCTGCCCCATCTCGAAGATGTCGTAGAAGTCGCCTCCCACCTCGTCGCCCTCGCCGGCGGGACGGAAACGGGCGGCCACGGCCACGCCGGGGATCTCCGGCAGGTTGGGAGGCAGCAGGCTGCGCTGCAGGGTGTCGGCGATCTCGTGCTCGTGCTGGTAGAGGCGCAGGTTCTCGATCGCCACGGAGGTGATCTGGGAGAGCTGCACGAGGATCGCCTCGTCGTTGTTGCTGAACGCGCCGTCGCGCTTGTCGGACAGGTGCAGAAGGCCCGTGTTGCGCCCGGAGCGATCCACGAGCGGCACCGCCAGCCAGCTGGCGGTTCCGGTCGGCGGGTCGGTGCGCGACCAGTTCGGATGAGCCTCGAGCTCCTCGCCGTTTAGGCGCACCAGCTCGCCCCCCGCGCAGACCCACCGGTGCAGTGGAGGCATCTCGTGCGGATCGCGCTGCTGTATCGGCTCGTCCGGCTGCGCGATCGTGTCGGTCACGAGGTCGCGCTCGCCCGTCTTGAGACTCGCCACGGCGCGCCCCGCGCCGATCATCTCGAGCGCGTTGAACGTGACCACCTGCGCCAATTCCTCCACTGTGCGGGCGGCCGCGATCGCCAGCGCGGCGTCCGCCAGTCCGCGCAGCTGGAGCCTGTGCTGCTGCTCGAGGCGCGCCGCCTCCTGCGCCTCGCGAAAGCCGCGCTGGGCCATCTCGAAGGTCGACAGGCTCTCCATCGCGAACTCGGTGGCGGCACGGGCCGCATTCGCGTGCTCCTCAGCCGAGCCGGCGAGCGCGAGCGCCTCGGCGAGAGACTCGTGGTGCACCGCCGCGAGGTCGAGCATGCTGAAGCCCTCGCTCACCGCCCGGCGCCCGAGCTCGTAGGCGCGCTCGAGCCCCTGCTCTCCCGAGGTGCCTGTTACGTAGTCATGGAACGCTGAGGCATACGCCGCGCGGAACTCGTCGCGCGGGTCCGTCACGTGGCGGGCCCCATGTATCGGGCGACCAGGACCAGGGCGTCGTCGGTTGTCTTGCCGTAGTCGGCCAGCAGTTGATCCGCGAGCTTCTGTGGAGAGTCGGTCAGATCCATCAGATCGAGATAGCCGCCGCG
>Ga0157370_10003032_pt1 | contig 19932 bp, 23 predicted proteins | sample C35metaG_FD_113463 | JGI IMG/M metagenome (GOLD analysis project Ga0157370, IMG submission 113463) | Corn rhizosphere microbial communities from Kellogg Biological Station, Michigan, USA - C3-5 metaG | ecosystem: Host-associated > Plants > Roots > Rhizosphere > Soil | place: USA: Michigan...
TTATTCTTTAATTTCAATTCTGTCATGATCCGTAGAAGGATTGGATATGACTAAAAACTCGATTTCTTCAGTAGATTCATTAGAGATAAAATGTTTTGATCCGGGCTCTATAGAAATAGATTCTCCCTGGTTAACAAAAAATTTCTCTTCATTCATGTAGAATACTGCAACTCCTTTCAGCATATAAAAAAACTGTTCTGCCACATTATGATAGTGTAGTTTTTCTGAAGTTCCCGAAGGCATCTTTTCCTGCTTTATGGATAGGTTATGTGTATTTTTAAGGATCCAGCTGTCACATTGGTTTCCCCACATATAATGTTCTGAATTTTCTTTAGAATGTATCATTTAAATAGATAGGCAATAAAAAGTAATGCAGGAGTAAATAACACGACTGATAAAAAGATAGTAGCAAATGAAATCCTTGGTTTAGCCTTATCATCTACAGCATATCTAAACATATAGTCCTGGATATTGGTAAAAATGACTGCCAGTACCACAAAAAGAATTCTCAATCCGATTTTCATAACTAAAAACTGAGCATTCATATTCTGTTCTGTAATTTCTACGGGGAAATTAGTATCTTCACGATGTCTCATACCATAAACGAATAGAGCATATAATCCCAAAGCCAATACAGGCATCAGAAAGGCATACATTCTTCCACCAAATCCATCAGCTTTTCCTTCCATATCAAAATGCACAGGAATTCTCTCTGGCAGGGTGTTATAGTTTTTTAAGGTAAACCACCACAGAAAAACCACCCATCCAAAATTAAAAATATCAAAAATTGTAAAGAGAATATTTTCCATTTCAGAGGAGATTTAATGAGAATTAAATTACACTTTTCAGCACTCTCAGTTTATGAGTGTGTTTATTCATTTCTTTATTGAAAATTCCAGTGGAATCCAGCGTATCTATTCTTACTTTTCCGGAAGCATGGATGATCTTTTGATTGTCCAGCATAATTCCTACGTGGATAATTTTTCCTTCCGCATTTTCGAAGAAAGCAAGATCTCCCGGCCGTGTCTCTTCTACAAAAGTAAGAGCTTCTCCTACCTCAGCCTGCTGTGAAGCATCTCTAGGTATTTTGATATTATGAATTTTATAAACCAATTGGGTAAATCCGGAGCAGTCTACCGCAAAAAAGCTTTTACCACCCCACAGATAAGGTACGTTAAGGAATTCTTTTGCTGTCAGTGCGATACTTTCTCGTACATCATGGCTTCGTCTGGAAGCTACCACCGGAAACTCCACTTCGGAACCCATAGAAAGTAAAGTCTTTCCATCGTTCATGAGTACGGAAGAAAAATCTTCAGTAACGACAGTAACTTTTCTTTTGGCCAGATCTTCATCTGTCACTGGTTTCAACTGTTTGGTATCCATCCATCCTTCATAACCATCATAGTGCATTTTTATTTTGGTCCAGTTTTTATCTACTTCCAAAATATCGGCACTTTCTCCAAACAATATTTCCGTAACAATTTCAGCTCTGTCAGAATTCTCTGCACGAACCGGCGCTACTGTAACAATACAAATTCCTTTATTCATTAACTCTCAATTTAAAGATTGAATAATTTAAAGAAAAAATACGAATTGTACACCCTTTAAATCTTATAATCTTTGGATATTTTAATTACTTTCTGCGAAGAAAGTTCACTCCATCACGCAAAGGTAAAATAAGATTTTCAAAATCTTCGTCTTTTGCTGCTAAATCATTTAGTTCCTGGATAGACTGTGTAGATTTCAGCTTTGGATTTTCTTCCAACACCTTTCCGTACCATAAAACATTATCAAACAGGATTACTGTACCCGATTTTGTATGCGGTTTAATCAGCCTGAAATATTCGGCATAATTTTCTTTATCGGCGTCTACAAAAATAAGATCGAAAAACTCATCTGTTTCTTTTAAATATTCTTTAGCATCCTGAAGTTTAAAATCAATCTGGCCAGCATATTCACTTGACTCAAAATATTTTTTGGGGAGATAGGCAAGATCTTCATTCACATCAAGAGTCGTAATTTTACCGTCTTTTGCCAATCCTGACGCAAGACATAAGGTTGCATATCCGGTGAATGTTCCTATTTCAAGAATACTTTTCGGCTGCATCATCTGGGAAATAATAGTTAATAACCTTCCCTGTTGATAACCTGAAATCATGTGAGGCTGCGTCGTCTTCTGGTAAGTCTCTCTTCTCAGTTTTTTCAGAATTTCGGATTCCGAAGAAGCGTGTGCTTCCAAATATCTGTCCATTTCAGGATTCTTTTCTTCAAAAAAACTCATACCATTTTAATTTAAAACAAATTTAAGGATTTTAAAGCTACTTTTTAAATTCAAAAGAAGATACAAAAAAAGAGAGAAATTAATCTCTCTTCCATATGTGTGTATTAGCTCTAAAAAATTATTATACGGCTATACAATATTGTCTTATACCAGCACAAACCCATCCTGGACAACACTTTGTTTGTGGGCTAGTACAAAATATCTGTGGATTACACCCATTAATAGCACCTTGTACAGTTTTCATTGCTTCTCTTGAAAGTTTTTTTAAATTTTTCATAATTATTTTAGTTTAGTATTAATTTCCTACTCTTTAGATTTTCGGACACCTCTTTTGTTATTTCCTTTAAAAGGGATTTAAATATACATATTCTTTTATTAATCAAACAATTATAAGGATATAATTTATCCAAAAAAAACAAATATATTGTAACATCAGTGAAAACCCCATATAAAATACCGTGAAAATACGGGTGTTATTTTTGTGGTATTAGTTATATGTTTGCAATAAGAATAAGGGGTAAAAACACTAAGAGAAACAAGATGATTGCAGGAGAGACACAAACTAACCATGAGAATCGCAAAACAGTTATACCGAGAGGTAGAACTGATGCTTCTGCAGCAAAAACTAAGAAAGAAATATCCACTTCATTTTTGCAAAGAATTATTTCGCTCCTGAAAAAGGAAGAATTAATTTGATTAAAAAATAAATCCCGGCCACCTTCGGGATTTATTTTTGCTTCAAACTTTAGGTATTACATTCCATCCCGGGATCATTATTTCCTCCAATATCCATTTGACAGAACTTTGTTAAGTTTATTCTACAAGTCACTATCAGAATTCATGATGTAAGCAATATTCAATCGCTTGAAACATCTATGAGCAGATATTCTTACTAAACAATCCTACTTCAGACTTTATCTTCAAAAGTCAAAATCCTCATAAAAAACAGGAAAAACACTTATGTATATCCATTCATGTGCTCCTACCTTTGATATAAGTTTTTCAACCATGAAACATTCAAATCAAGGAGGAACCCGAAAATCCTAAAACAGAGTAGGGATATTTTAAAAACAACCACATGAAAACAAAGACTTTATTATTAATTGGAGCAATAGTGGGACTTGTTATGATTTTTTCCCAGCTAAAACCTCAGGAAATGTCTTTTTATAAAGAAAAAGGCAATTATATTGTAGACAATAATTACATTCTTAAAGATGTGAAAAAAATTTCTGATGAAGACATAAAGAATTTATTAAGCTTACAGAAACTTCATCAGAACAGTTTGGGTACGAATTTTATTATTTACAAAATTAACAGACAGTATATAATCCGCGGATGTCTGATGAAAGCTAATATTGATTGGAAAAAATACGGAGATCTGAGACTAAAAGTTGATGAAATACTGAAAAAATACGGAGCTAAAGAATTGGGAACAGATTATTATGCTATTCAAAACAATCAGGTTGCTACTAATGCAGCATTATTGAGCCAGAAGGACATTGCCTCTTTAAGCAAATTAACGATAAGAGGAGCTGAAGAATACACCATCTGCCCGCCAACTATGGGAAGAAAGAACCTTACCAACGTGATCATAAAATCGTATAAAGTCAATACAGCTATTGATCCAAGAATCAATGTAAAACTAAACAATGTATTGGTGAATTACAAATAACCTAAAAAGGCTGTTTTTAGTCCGAAGACAGCCTTTTCTTAAATATTCTGCCATGAAAAGAAAGCTTCAGTTATCCGGAATTTTCATAATCCTGCTGGTGGTATTCACCATTGGTCTGAAAGGGACATTTGACGGCTACTACGGTTTTTATTATGAAAACAAAGACTATAAAAAACCACTGCTTTATAGGATTTCAGAAAATATCGCAGAGTCAAAACCCATCAATATATTTACTTCTTACACTGGTTTTGATACAGGATACGGTTTCTACGCACCGAATGTTGCCAGCGACTTTATTATGAGCTTTGAATTAAAAGATAAAAATGGAAATATCCTGGAACAGAAAAATCTGCCATACTTTAAAAACAAAGAAAGTAGAGTAAGATATACCACTGTCTTTAATATGTTTCTTGATAAACTTTCTGACAAAAATAAATACGATAAAAAATATTATCAATATCTGGATATTATTATCAGACAGATCGCAGCCCATGTCATGAAAGAGAATCCAAAAGCAGCGAGTGTTACCACAAAACTTTATCTGTACGATTACCCTACGATTAACAATTTCAAACAGGGAAAAACGAATGAAAATCTTATCTTAATTGATGAATTCAAACACTAAAGCGATGAAAAAACTGAATGTACTTTACACCAAAATTGAAAACTTTTTTTTCAAACAGGATCATCAAACGGAATTTTTAAGCTTCTTCCGGGTTGCTATAGGAATCGTTATCCTATTACAGTTTACAGCAGTATTGCCGGACTTTGACAAACTATTTTCGAGCAGCAGTATTATTCCACAGGATATTATGAGTGTTTTCAATCCTGACTGGCTGATAACGTTCTCAAAAATAGTCAGCTTTTTACAAAACTTCGGTATTGAAGAAGGTACCACGATTTTGATAACCAAAGTATCATTCATCATGCTGTGTATTAGTATTATCACCGGATTTTATTCCAGAATTTCTACAATTTTTTTGCTTATCTTGCAGATAGCACTGCTTAAAGGAAGTTCTTTCTTTGCTTATGGTGCAGATTTCTTTACGAGTATGTCTTTATTTTATCTGATTCTTTTTCCAGCGGACCAGCATTTTTCACTGAGAAATTTTATTTTCAGCAGAAAACCCGGGCAAACTAATAGTACTCCGGTTAAAAGATTATTTCAGATTCATATTTCCATTGCGTATTTCTTTTCCGGACTGGATAAAGCACTAGGCTTTAACTGGTGGAACGGGGAATCCATATGGAAAGCCATTCACCTTCCCTACTCCAACAGAGATTTGAATATCGATTTCAGCTGGCTGATAGAACATTCATATCTCTTAAGCTTCATCGGATGGAGTACAATTATCATCGAAATGTGCTATCCGTTTTTCATCTGGTACAAACCAACACAGAAAACATGGCTCTTCTTAACGGTTTCCATGCATATAGGAATTGCACTCGTTCTGAATTTATATTACTTTTCAGCCATTATGATTGTATGGAATATCACCAATTTCTATTTTGAACAACCTGTAAAAAAAGCTGTTATCTCATCAAAGAAAAAACTATCCACTCACTATATCCCGAAACAGGTTGGCTCATAAAAAAACAAATCCCGAATTGCTTCGGGATTTATTATGATATATGTTTTTAGTGATTATTTCTTAGGAGCGATATCCATCAGTTTCATAAACTCGTCCAGTTTAGGCATGATGATGATTTCCGTTCTTCTGTTTTCTCCTCTTCCTGAAACGCTCATGTTTGTTGCTTTCGGGTTGTATTCAGAACGTCCGCCAGCTGTCATTCTTGCCGGATCTACTCCAAACTGAGTCTGAAGAACTTTAGCAACAGAGGTACCTCTTAATGCAGAAAGATCCCAGTTATCTCTTGGTAAATTTGGAGAATTCAACGGAGCATTATCTGTATTACCTTCAATTAATACTGAATATTTATCGTAATCATTGATCACTTTCGCTACTTTACCTAACACCTCCTGAGCTGCAGGAAGAATATTATAATCTCCTGTTTTGTATAACATTTTATCAGAAAGAGAGATCATCACTACTCCTTTCAATACTTTCACCTGTACATCTTCATCAGATACATTATCCAAAGATCTCTTCAGTTTGTTAGACAATGCAAGGTTCAAGCTGTCATTTTTAGCATTATTGGAGATCAATTGCTTGATATAAGAATTGGAAGCATTGATTTCTCCTACCAGTTTATCAATATTAGCAGAACTTTTTCCTGTATTGGAAAGACATGCATCAAGTGATGATTTTAAAGCATCATGCTGGCTTTTCAGCAAGTTGTTTTCACCTGTCAATGCAGAGTTTTGAGATTTCAAATCCTGAATTTCTCTCTGTCTTTCTCCAATGTTTTCAATACACTGCTTATAGTTGGTGCTCAAAGCATCATACTGCTTTTTGCTGACACAAGATGTCATTCCCAGCGCCATGGCAGAAACTGCTAAAACTTTTAAAATCTTCATAAATAATCATTTTTAGACAACTCAAAGTTAGGGAAATTCAATTGAATTATATCGGTTATCTTTGCATAAAAGAAATTATCAACATATATGTTGAAAAAATTAACCTTTACCAATCAATTAAAAAATCTCGTTCACGAACCGGAAAACCGCACGTATCTTCTGGCGGTAAGCGGAGGTGCTGACTCTATGGTCTTAGCCTCTTTGTTCAGGGATTTCAGGCATGAAATTCAGAATTCAAAGTTCCGGTTTCAGGTAGCTCATATCAATTATAAACTTCGTGGAAATGATTCGGATCTGGATCAGAAAACGGTACAGGATTTTTGTGAGAAAAATCATATAAAATTTCATCTGTATCAAGTTTCGGAGAAAGATCAGAAACCTGAAAACTCTATTCAACTATGGGCGAGAGAACTCCGGTATGCTTTTTTCAAAGAAATTCAGGAAAAAGAAAGTCTGGAATTTCTGGTTACAGCTCATCATTTGAATGATCAGCTGGAAACTTTCATTATCAATCTTTCCAAAGCTGCCGGCATCAATGGGCTGAGCGGAATCCCATCGAATGATAATCATATACTTCGTCCTCTCTTAGACTTTTCAAAAAAAGAAATATATGAGTTTGCCAAGCAGAATACTATTGAATTCCGGGAAGACCTCTCTAATAAAAAGAATGATTATCTGAGGAATAAGATTAGAAATGAGATTGTTCCAATGCTTATGGAGACCAATGACCACTTTCTGGAAAACTTCAGAAAAAGTTCTTTGCTTCTGAATCAAACCAAAGATTTTGTTCAGAAAAAGATTCAGGAAATAGAAAATTATCTTACGATATTTAACAAAGACCATAAAGTTTTATCAAAGAAAAAGCTTGATCAGGAAAGTGATTTCGTGAAATTTGAAATCTTAAAAAAATACGGTTTCAATCAGGAAGAAGAAATTCCCAAAATTTTCAAAGCCGAAAACGACAGTTCTTTTTTCTCAAAAGAATATCAGTTGATTATCAACCGTGATGAGTTGATTTTCATGAAGAAAGGTGAAGAAAAGGAAACTAAAGAAGAAATACTGCTGATCGATCATTTTGATTTTTCCGAAAACCAAATTCACATTAATATCGTAGATTACATTGAAAGCATTGATGAAATCAATAAAGGATTTGAATGGCATTTTGATGCTGAAAAACTCCATTTTCCGCTGCGTTTGAGAAAACAAAAAGAGGGAGACGAGTTTTATCCGACCGATTTTTCGGGGAAAAAGAAAGTTTCTAAGTTTTTTAGGGACGAAAAATTATCTATTTTAGCGAGGCAAAAAATCTGGATACTGACTGACAGTAATGATTCTGTACTTGGGATCATCCCTTTCAGGCAGGATAGAAGATATACAAAGAATGAGAAGACAAAGTGGAGTCTCAAAATTTTTAATGAAAGGAACAATGAAATTTAGAAATTGGTTTTTATTAATTCTACTATTTTTAGCGACAGGAATTAATGCGCAGATCAAAAATCCTGTAAAATTTAAATTTACCATCAACGATCTTGGGAACAATCAGTACGAAGCGGTATTGAATGCTACAATGGAGAGCGGATGGCACATTTACTCAAAAGATTTACCGGAAGACACCGGAATTCCTACTGAGTATAAAGTGACAGGAAAGAATATCGAACTGATCGGGAAGTTTACCGAAGTGGGTAAAAAACATGAAGAATTTTCTGAAGCATTTGGAGGAACTATTGTTTTCTACTCCAATTCAGCTGGATTTAAACAAAAATTTAAATTAAAAGATCCGACAAAACCTGCAGATGTCACTTCTGAGATTACGTATCAGACCTGTCACGACAGAGTTTGCCTGGCTCCCAATACATTAGAATTCAACCAGAAAGTCACACCAAAAGGAGCAACGGAAGAGGCTGTAACTGAGGAAACAGCAGACCCTGTAAAAGATTCGGCGAAAACAATTGAGACTGTTACTGAAAATCCTGCAAAAACTGAAGCTACGATCACAGAAACTTCAAAACTGGATCCTAAACAGCTGAAAATTGAAACGATTGATTTCAAAAAACCATTGACGGATTGCGGTACAGCATCTACCAAGGTAGATGAAAACTATTGGACTTACCTATTCCTAGGATTTATCGGAGGATTAATCGCATTACTTACTCCTTGCGTTTTCCCGATGATTCCACTGACGGTTTCATTCTTTACCAAAGGAAGCAAGAACAAAGCAAAAGGAAAAAGAGATGCTCTTATTTATGGATTTTTCATTCTTCTGATCTTCGTTTTATTAAGTGTTCCTTTCCACATTATTGATGGAATTGCCGGAAATATCTTCAACGAGATTTCTACCAGTGTATGGCTGAATATTGCCTTCTTCATTATATTCATCTTCTTTGCCGGAAGTTTCTTCGGGTATTATGATATCACGTTACCAAGTTCTATCGCCAACAAATCTTCGAAAGCTGAAGAAGCAGGAGGAATTATCGGAATTTTCTTCATGGCATTGACGTTGGTGATTGTTTCTTTCTCTTGCACAGGACCTATTTTAGGAAGTTTATTGGGAAGTGCAGTAACAGGTTCTACAAACGTTCCTATGTTATTGACCTTTGCTTTGGCTGGATTCGGGCTGGCATGGGCTATTATTTTCGGATTACTAGCTTTATTCCCGCAGGCATTACAAAGTCTTCCGAAATCCGGAGGATGGATGAATACGGTAAAAGTAGTTTTAGGTTTCGTAGAATTGGCTTTAGCACTGAAATTCTTATCTAAAGCAGATCTTGTATCTAAAACATTTTTCTTAAAAAGAGAACTTTTCATCGCGATCTGGATCATTGTTGCATTAGGATTAGCATTATATTTATTAGGATTTATCAGATTCCCGCATGATGATAAAAAACCTAAAATATCTATCACAAGAAAAATATTAGGGGCATTGGGAATCGGTTTCGTGATTTACTTAATTCAGGGATTAATCCCATCCGACCGTCCGAAACTTCAATTATTAAGTGGGATTTTGCCTCCATTAAACGTAAGCTATTTCCATGATGAAAAAGACGGCATTCTTGGTATGCATCCGGAACACGACTTCTTCAAAGCAATAGAACTGGCTAAAAAAGAAGATAAACCCATCCTGATTGACTTTACCGGGTACGGATGTGAAAACTGTAGAAAAATGGAAGAATTTGTATGGAGCGAACCAGACATTTTACCTATCTTACAGAATGACGTAGTATTAGCTTCTCTATACGTAGATGACAAAGAGGAGCTTCCTGAGGATCAAAAAACTAAAATCGATCTTGGTGACGGACAGATCAAAAAAGTAAAAACAATTGGTGACAGATGGAGCTTATTCCAACAGGTTAACTTTAATAATAACTCTCAGCCTCACTATGTTTTAATAACTCCTGATGGAAAAGTAATCAACACTCCTGTTTCAGGATATATGCCAAAAGAGGATTTCAAAAAATTCCTGGAATGTGGTGTTAATTTCTACAAAAAGAATAAATAAATTATTTACATATCATTTAAAACTCACACTGTACGGTGTGAGTTTTTTTGTGCCCAGGCTAATAAATTACAAATTTAATTCAAATTTAACATCTATTTACAGTTATCAACCCTCAGTGAGGTATACGTGAAAATTAAACAACAAAATCACTAATTTTTAACACAACACTTCTTTTTAACACTTTCACAGACCTATTCAATCTGAACTTTATTTTACCTTTGTCCTTCATTTTCTGATCTTTAAATAAATAGTAACCATGAAGCTTATATAAAATAAAATACTGAATATCAATATTTTAAAATATTTTAAGAAAATTATATCAAAATCCGTCCTTAATATTGATAGTTCCCAACAGTATAGAGTTTCTATATAAAAGAAAAGTTATGATCAATCAGTACATTAATCAAATAAGAATTCGTGAACAGGAAGATAGGGAATCTGAGAACGAAAAAAAATTATTAAAAGAAAAAACAAAGGAAGCGCTGCTTATCAGTATTGCAAAAAAAGCAGATGTTAATCTGTTAAAAATGGAAATATCCAGTTATGGTCTTTTTAAAAGCAAAAAAAATCCTAACAAAAATTTACACGAAGGAGTTAGTTATTGTATAAGAATCCATACGTATAAAAAAAATGAATATAGTCTTTCAATACAACTTTTAGATGATAACAATACTTACATTGAACTCCAAAAATCAGATAGTAGAGAAGTGGTTAATAAAAAAATTCCGGTTGAATTTTTTTTAGAATCCAATTTTGAAAAGTTTATGATTGAACTTTTCCAATCTTTAGACAAAAATTATTCTGAAAATTCAATAATCAGCACACCAAAAACGTCGTGGCTTTCTGCATTTTTAAAAAAGTATATTAAAAGAAACGGGAATATTTAAAATCCGCCACGAAAACCATCAATAGATTCATGAATCTATTAATTACTTCGCAAACAAGGCATATGTTTTGTAAGATTTTTTCAACAAACACCGTTTAACATTTAAAAATTTTTAATCATGGCAGAAGTAATCGCACAAGAGAAACAAGGCGGCAAACAAAAGAAAAAAATGATCAGAGTAGACATGACTCCAATGGTAGATCTGGGATTTTTACTCATCACATTCTTTATGTTCACCACTAATTTTACAAAACCTAATGTAATGGATCTGGGGCTGCCGGCAAAAGATCATAATCCAAACCCGCTCCCAACTGATAATGTAATCGGAGATCAAAACCAGATTACCTTTATTTTAGGAAAAGACAACCGTGTATTTTATCATCAGAGCAATGCAAAAGATTTGAATACAGGAAACTTTAATGAAACAGATTTCAGTGGAATAAAGATCTCAAAAATCATTGCGGAAGCTTATCAAAAAGCTCCTGATCAGAAAAAATTCACTGTAATTGTAAAACCTACGGATGACGCCAATTACAAGAATTTTGTAGACATGCTGGACAACCTTGCTATCTCTAAAAAGGAAAGATATGGAGTAACAGATATCAAACCTTGGGAAACAAAGATTTACAAGGAATTAACTCAATAAAACACGAAGAGCATTTTTAAAATGCTCTTTTTTGTTTACATTTGAAAGAAGAAATGAGCCTGCAGCATATAGACGGCTGCATTATTTTTAATCTTTTATAATTTTGGAATCATGCTGAACTTTGAGAGAAAAGGAAACGGAAAAGAAACGTTGGTACTTCTTCACGGATTTATGGAAAATCTATCCATCTGGAGCGATATGGAATCTCATCTTTCCAAAGATTTTTCACTGCTCAAAATTGACCTTCCCGGCCACGGACAGTCTGAAATTCTTGCAGAAGTTCACACCATGGAACTGATGGCTGAAGAGGTAAAAAAAGTTTTAGATCAACAAAAATTAGAAAAAGTTCACCTTCTGGGACATTCGATGGGAGGATATACTTCGCTCGCCTTTGCTGAAAAATACCCCAACTCTTTAAAAAGTCTGACTTTATTTTTCTCTACTTATTTTCCGGATGACGAAGAGAAAAAACAACAGAGAATCAAAAGCTATAGAATCATAAAAGATGTATTTTCCCATTATGCAAGAGCCGGAGTTCCCAATTTATTCAATCCGAATGAAAGAGACATCCTTGAAGGCAAAATAGAAATCGCTCTTGAGACTGCACTTTCCACCAACAATATGGGCGCACTAGCCTGCGTAAAAGGTATGGTAGAAAGAACCGATAAAAAACATATTCTGGAAAATCTGGAAGCTAAAATTTTAGTATTGGCCGGAAAACACGATAATGCTGTAAAAACCGATATGATGATAAAGCATCTTCCGGACAGAACGAATATCAAATCTTATATCCTGGATTGCGGTCACAACGGTCACTGGGAAAAACCTGGTATCTGTGCAGAAATCCTCAATACGGAACTTCTTCACAATCTTCCTAAAAAGCTGGTTTTATAACCTCGCTTTCATAACAGATTAAAGCTGTGTTTAATAAAAAATCCTGTATATTAGTAGAGGATAATTTTTGCAATGGCTTTATTCTCATTCAAAAAAAAGAAATCACCGGCACTACCGGTTATCGGGCTTACACTTTCAGGCGGAGGAATGCGTGGGATTGCCCATATTGCCGTATTGAAAGCTTTGGAAGAATACAACCTGAAACCACACATTATCTCCGGAACAAGCGCTGGTTCTATTATTGGTGCATTCTATTCTTTTGGAAAAACGCCGGATGAGATGATGGAAATTGTAAGGCAAACCTCTTTTTTCTCAAGATCTTCTTTAAAATTATCAAAAAACGGGATTTTCAGTTCCAATTTTATTTTAAAACTGTTCAAAGATTATTTCCCGGAAGACAATTTCAGTATTCTGGAAATTCCTATGTACGTTGCTGCCACAGAAATGACTCATGGCATTGTAGACTTTTTTTCCGAGGGAGAACTTTTCGGTCCGTTACTGGCTTCTTCCAGTGTTCCTTTCATCCTTCCTCCGGTAAGAATAGGTGAAAAAATCTATGTAGACGGGGGTGTTCTGGACAATCTTCCAATTGAACCCATTATGGATAAATGCAACTTCCTTATTGCATCTCATGTGAACTCGATCAGTTATGATGAGTTAAAGAAAATGAGTCTGATGAAAGAATTTGACAGAATCCTTCACTTAGCCATCGCAAAGTCGGTGTATTCTAAAGCGAAATACTGTAATATATTTTTAGATCCGCCCAAAATGACGAAATACAGTCTTTTCAACAAACGATATATGGATGAAATGTTTCAGCAAGTCTATGACTATACCTGTCAGGAACTTGAAGAAAAAGGATTTCGTAAAAACTGATGGTTTTAAAACTCAGTCATTAATCTTTTAAAAGCCTTCTTCTTTTACTTTCTCTTTAAAGTTGACTATCGTTCCGGCTAAAGAATCTAAAGATTTTCCTCCGGCTGCATTAATGTGCCCTCCACCGTTGAAATACTTTCTTGAGAATTGATTCACATCCACATCATCTTTACTTCTGAAAGAAATTTTAACGAAGTCTTCATACAAATCTTCCATAAAGAATGCGGACATTTTCACTCCGGCAATGCTTAAACCATAATTTACAAAACCTTCTGTATCTCCTTTCTGGAAACCAAATTCTTTTAATTCATTTCTTGTAAGGCTTAAAACAGCCACCGTCCCATCGTTTACCACTTCTATTCTTCCCAGAACCAAAGCAAGCAAATGCAGGCGGGAAACGGTGTTGGTATCCCATGTATTGGATGTAATCATCGCAGGATCTGCACCATATTCGATAAGATTTGCAATAATTCTGTGCGTAGTGGCACTGGTGGAACGAAAACGGAAACCACCCGTATCAGTCATAATTCCTGTATAAAGACATTCTGCCATATCCTGGTTGACTAGTTTTTCATCATTCATTGCTTCAATGAAATGATAGATCATCTGTGAAGTTGCGGGAATTACCGTATCAGAATAAACAAAATCAAATTGTTCCGGCTGCTGGTGATGGTCAATAAGAATTTTCTTTCCCGGAGCTTTTACCAACCATTCTCCTAATAAACCGATTCTCGACGGAGAATTAAAATCCAGGCAGAAAATAACATCTGCTCCTGCAATCATATCAGAAGCCAGCTTTCTTTTATATTCAGCAATAATCACTTTTTTAGCCTCCGGCATCCATTTCAGAAATTTCGGAAAATCATTAGGTACGATTACCTCTGCCAAAATTCCTTTTGCTTTCAGATAATGCTTCAATCCCAGGCTTGAACCAATAGCATCTCCATCCGGATTATAGTGGGTAAGGATAACTATTTTGCTATCTTGGGTAAGTAATGTATTAATATCTAAAAGTTCTGCTGGTGTAAACATCCGGTGTTTATTTTTCGTTAAAATTAAAGTTTTCAAAGATAGAGCTTTTATATAAATCATTTAAATATTATTTTTGCACCGGAAAATGGTTTTCCCATGAGGGTTTATAAAATACCCGGCCGAAAAACATTCAATTTAATTTTAAAAAAAGATAATTAAAGTTTGCAACTTATAAAATTTTATATATCTTTGCAACCTGAAAATTAATAGATTAATTACGATTTAAACATATAGTAATGAGTAAAAGAACATTCCAGCCATCAGAAAGAAAAAAGAGAAACAAACACGGTTTCAGAGAAAGAATGTCTACGCCAAATGGAAGAAGAGTTTTGGCTGCGAGAAGAGCTAAAGGCAGAAAGAGTTTAACTGTAAGTGCTGCACGCGCTAAGAGATAATCTTTTTATTATCATATACAAATCATGCTTGAGAAGTCTCTTTTCAGGCATTTTTTGTTGTTAAAATTTACTAAAATTTAGGCTATATCAACATCTTTTTTCTATTTTTAAAAGTTCAAATATTTTTGTTAGAAACAGTCTTTAAAATTAAATTATGCCACATACAAATATCGCCGGAGATAATATCATAAGTTTACAAAACGCAAAGATTGCACAAAAAAACTTTACTGTACTTTCTGATGTAAATCTTAATATAAAGAAAGGTAGATTCTGCTATCTTATCGGAAAAACAGGTTCCGGAAAAAGTTCCCTTCTGAAAACGCTTTACGGACACATTCCATTAGCATCAGGACATGGAGCTGTTGTAGGATTTGATCTGGCAAAACTAAAACCGTCTGATATTCCTAACTTAAGAAGAAAACTAGGAATCGTATTCCAGGATTTCCAATTACTTTCTGACAGGACGGTTGAGAAAAACTTAAAATTTGTTCTTGAAGCAACAGGCTGGAACGATAAAGTAAAAATAGAAGACCGTATCAACGAGGTTCTAGGAAGCGTGAACATGAAAAGCAAAAAGCACAAAATGCCTCACGAACTTTCCGGAGGTGAGCAGCAGCGTATTGCCATTGCAAGAGCCCTTCTTAACCACCCGGATCTTATCTTGGCGGATGAGCCGACAGGAAACCTTGACCCTGAAACGTCCAACGAAATCATGACTTTATTAAAGCAGGTTGCCCTTGAAAATGGTGCTGCCGTAGTAATGGCTACACACGATTACCACATGATCCAAAACTTCCCTGGTGAAGCCATCAGATGTGAAGACGGAAAAGTTTCTGTATTGGATACCTCTGAATTATTCGAATAAGAAATTTGAATGATTGAGGAGTCAGAAATAACTAACTTCTAAAGTCTAATTTCTAACTTCTTCACTTAAAAACATGAAACTCTTTAGTGAGTTCAAGATATTGGTCCGAGTATTGTCTCGGACTTTTTTCTATTATAAAGTCTGATTCGTAGGTTTTCTTTTGTTCTGATGAAAATTCAAGAACCAGTCTTTTAGTCTTCGAATTTTCAATTCCTTTGATATTGACTCTACGGCTCAGAAACAATTCGTTTTCTTTTGCAATTGAAATAAAAACTTCCCCTGCCTCTATAGGAATAATGACTGAAAAAATTCCACATTCAGACAAAAGTTTAGAAGCCTTGGATATTAACTGCATAAAGTTTAATTCTACAGTCTGGCGGGCAATTTTATCTTTTTCGGATCCTGATTCCTCAAAATAAGGAGGATTGGAAACAATCAAGTCAAAACGCTCTTCGGTTTCGAAAGTTTTAAAATCCTGAAATTTATTTTTCAGCCTTGTATAGAAAGGTGAATTTTCAAAATTAAGTTGAGTAATTGCAGCGGCCTCTTCATTAATATCTAATCCTAAAAAATGAGCCTCTGCATTTCTTTGTGCAAGCATTAAAGAAATCAGCCCGGTGCCCGTTCCCACCTCTAAAACCTTGGCAGCATGTTCAACATCAGCCAAAGCACCAAGCAAAACACCGTCTGTTCCTACACGAAAGACGTCTTTAGACTGCTGAATTTGAAATTGCTTAAATGTAAAGGGTTTCACTATAAATTGGTAGGCAGTGTAATTATGAATGTGGATCCCTTCCCTACTTCTGATTTCACAGAGATCTCACCTTTATAATCCTCGATCATCTTTCTCACCATAGACAAACCAAGCCCCATTCCACTGCTTTTAGAAGTGAAATTCGGTTCAAAGATTCTTTCATACATATTTTCAGGAATCCCGACTCCGTTGTCCTGAACAGAGATAATCACTCTTCTCTGATGCTGCTCCACGTCTACATTGATGATCAGTTTTCTTTCATCACTTTCTGCCTGTTTTGCATTGGTAACAAGGTTTGTTATAATCCTGGAAAGATAAATTCTGTCCATATTGATCATAATATTATTCTTATTGGCATGCATAAAGATACTGTCATCATTGAATACACGGAGAATATCCTCAACCTCTGTATTCAGATTGATCACTTCATTATTTTTTTCAGGAAGCTTTGCAAATTCTGAGAAAGCTGAGGCCACTGTCGCAATCAGGTCAATTTGATCAACAATAGTTTTGCTCATCTGTTTTACTCGTTCTTTGATATTCGGATCTTCGGGATCAAATTTTCTTTCAAAATTCTGAATCGTAAGCTTCATCGGTGTCAGCGGGTTTTTCACCTCATGCGCAACCTGCTTGGCCATTTCTCGCCATGCTTCTTCAGAGGCTTTAAACCTAAGTCTTTCTTTCTGATCCTGGATCTGCAGAATCATCTTGTTATAAGCTCTCGCCAAAGCATTAAGCTCATCATTTTTATAATATCTGATAGGACGCATTTCATTTTCAAACAATGTAATACGGGTAATCATATCAGAGAATTTTGTAATGGTTTTTGCAAGACTGTTAGAGGTCACCCAGCTTATCCACACACTAAACAGAATAAGAAATATATCGACTAAAAGAATATATTTTACATACTGGTGAAGAACCTCCAGATAAGCAGATTCATTATGATATAAAGGAATATAAACAATACCTATCGGTTCCAGTTCATTATTTTTCAGCAAAAGATAGGAAGAGGTCAGCTTAGCGTCTTTGGCTGCATCATATCTCACCATATCTACTCTTGCATCAGTTGCCAGAATTCTATTTACAATTTCTATAGGAATCGTTTTCTGATCTACCAAAGCTTCATCCTTACTGGAAAGCAGATACCCCCCTTTCAAATCATAAATAACAATATCGTGCTGGTTGATATCCGCAATTTCAAAAATTTTGTTTCCTAAAACTTTCGGAAGATCCTGTGTTTCTACAAGAGTCTGGCTTACTGCATAGTCCAGATACCGCATGACAGCATTGGTTTTCTCCTGCATGTCAATAGTACTTTGCTGCATAGAGTTATTCCTCAGCACAAAGTACGGAACAAGTGAAGTAGCTACAACACTTAAAAAACATACCAGGAGGAAACCAAAAAACACACGGTTCCTTAAGCTATATCCTTTATATTTATTAATTGACATTCTACTTTTTAATTAACCTAGCAATATACTTACCAATGATATCAAATTCCAGGTTTACTTTATCACCAATTTTCAAATGCTGCATATTGGTAAATTCCCATGTATAAGGAATAATAGCTACTGAGAACTGTGCATCCTCACTTTTAGCAACCGTAAGACTGATTCCGTTTACCGTGATTGATCCCTGAGGTACGGTTACAAAAGTTCCGTCATTTTCATACTTCATCGTAATAAAATAACTTCCGTCTTTATTTTCAATCCCCACTACTTCACCGGTTTTATCAACGTGTCCCTGAACGATGTGTCCATCCAGTCTTCCATCCATCTTCATGCAACGCTCAAGATTTACAACGGTACCCAATTCCCATTTTCCAAGATTTGTTTTTTCCAGTGTTTCGTTGATAGCGGTTACCACATATTGATCACCTTTTATTTCAACAACTGTAAGACAACAGCCATTATGCGCAAGGCTCTGATCAATTTTCAGTTCGTTTGTAAAAGGGCATGTCAGGGTAAAATCTATATTGCTTCCTTTTTCTTCAATCTTCTCAATAACACCAACTGCTTCAATAATTCCTGTGAACATATTATTTTTTGCTAAATTTGTAAATTATAATCTTCAAAGATAATCAAAATGAGCCCAAAAAACCATAAAGTACGAGTAGGAATTTCAATCGGTGATTTCAACGGCATCGGCCCGGAGATCATCATGAAGTCTCTGAAAGACAAAACCATTACGGATTTTTTCACGCCTGTGATTTTTGGTTCGGGAAAATTATTCACTTATCAGAAAAATATTTTTAAGCTGAATCTTAATTTCAACTATGTTAATGAAGCTTCGCAGGCTCAAGCCGGGAAGCTTAATATGGTTAACCTAACCAAGGAAAACGTTAATGTAGAATTGGGAGTTCCTACGGAAGAATCCACGAAAATGGCGATAGATTCTCTGGAAGCAGCTACTGAAGCTTTGATGAAAGGAGATATTGACGTTCTGGTAACTGCTCCCATCAACAAAGATGAAATGGTAAAAATGGGCTTTAAGCATGCCGGACACACAGGGTATTTTGAAGAGAAATTCAACAAAAAGGGGCTGATGTTCCTTGTTACTGAAGATCTTAAAGTAGCCGTTTCTACGCATCATATTCCTATTGCACAGATCGCTGAAAATATTTCCAAGGAAAAAATCAAGAAACAGATCAGAGTATTAAACCAAACATTGATAGAAGATTTTTGTATTCAAAAACCTAAAATTGCGGTGTTGGGATTAAATCCTCATGCAGGAGATGGCGGCGTGATCGGAAATGAAGAAATTGAAATTATCTCCCCGGCCATCAAAGAACTTTCTGATAATGGAATACTGGCATTTGGCCCTTTCCCGGCAGACAGCTTCTTCCAACCCAGCAAATACAAAAATTTCGATGCAGTTTTAGCGATGTATCATGATCAGGGATTAGCTCCTTTCAAAACACTGGCTTACGAAGAAGGAGTAAATTACACAGCAGGACTTCCTTTTATCAGAACCTCTCCGGATCACGGAGTAGCATATGATATTGCGGGAAAAAATGTGGCCGATGAGCAGAGTTTTACTGAAGCTATCTTCACAGCGATCAAGGTTTTCAAGAACAGAAGTGAATACAGTGAACTGATGAACGACCGCCTTCAGCCAAGAAAAATGGTTGTAGACAACGGAATAGATGAGGATCTACCGGAGGAAACTGAAGCATAAATCTTTAAAACAAATTTTAAATTAATTTGTTTCAGATTTTATTTGTTATTATAAAAAAAATGCATATTTTTGCACACTCATTTTATGGACAAGTTAAGAAACTATGACGTAAGCTTTTCCGGACTGAAAAACGGGAAACACGAGTTCAGGTTTGAGATAGATAAAACGTTCTTTCAATTATTTGACACTGAACAGGAATTTACAAATCCTAGAATAGAAGTACATGTATCACTTGATAAGCATACTACTTTTTTAGAATTTGAGATAAAAATTAATGGATTGGTAGAGTTGGTTTGTGATATCACAAACGAAGATTTCGACTATCCTATTGAGAATGAAATCAAAATTTTGGTGAATTTCGGGGAAGAATATGATGACAGCAATGAAGATGTCATTACCATTCCCAGCACAGAGCACGCTTTCAACGTAGCCCATTTGATCTACGAAAACGTAATGCTTTCTATCCCGATGAAAAA
>Ga0157370_10003034_pt1 | contig 19924 bp, 18 predicted proteins | sample C35metaG_FD_113463 | JGI IMG/M metagenome (GOLD analysis project Ga0157370, IMG submission 113463) | Corn rhizosphere microbial communities from Kellogg Biological Station, Michigan, USA - C3-5 metaG | ecosystem: Host-associated > Plants > Roots > Rhizosphere > Soil | place: USA: Michigan...
GAACTAGCAGCCGGCGCCTGCCGCTGCCCAGGCTTACGTTGGGCCGTAGTGATTTCCGCGACGGGAATTAAAAAGCCCAAGGGCTTGCTGAAGATGAGGCGAAAGCAGTGTTTGTTCATGGCCGCGACCTAAAATTAAAGTCGGACCAGCGTATGGGTCTGCTGCAGGAAGCTATGCAGGAAATGCCTCGCTACCCTCAGGCACTCCTTCCCTTTTTTTAACGTCGTAAAAAGCAATGGCGTGAGCGAAATAGTCGCTCTGCCATCCCCCTTCAATGCTGCTTCGAGGGGGGGAAAGAACGCGGTCGAAACCGCGATCTTTCCGTTCTGATTAAGCGCCGGCCATACGATAAACGCTGATCAAGACCTCATGCTCACTGACACCGTCAATGGAGCCCACGAAGATGTAGTCGTTGAGCCAGGCGTGCTTGCCCGGTTGGGTTTTAAACGAGGGCACGGTGCGGCAGTAGAAGTCGGTTTCTTTCATGTCTTTGAACTCAAGGCCTTTAGCTTGTTTGGCCAGGCCCGATTCGTTCAGGCGCCAGATGCCGGCGTTGTCGATGATGATGATTTCGCCGTCATCGGTTTTCAGCCGGTACAGGGCGTTGATGCGGGTGACGCCGTCTTCGCGCATCACCGACATGTCGGCGCCGCCAGGCACCACGGTGCCTTTCATGGGTTTGCCATCAATATCTTTGCCGACAAACGTGCCACCCGCGATGGGGTAGTTAACCCGGGTGCCATCCGGCCCTTTGCCCATTTCTTCGCGCGGGCCGAGCTGCACGTTGATTTGCAGCACCAGCTCGTTGGTCAGGCGATTGGCAATCTTCTCTTTGAGCTCGGCGGCCTGGCCGGCAGTAGCGGCTAGCAGCAAGGCCAAACCGGTGCAGGTGTGCAGGAATGTGCGGGACAATTTCATGGTTTACGCTCCTTCAATTTCAGAAATTAAAGCGGTCGGACGCCACCGTCCGATCGCCTTTGGGTTCACTTCAGGGGATCAGGTCGGCACGGCTGTTTGAGCAAGGTGTCGCAGGCCGGCAGGGCGCTCGGAATGTCGACGCCGGTCAGCTCGCCCAGCACCAGCCGCGACGGATGCGCGTCGTCGTGCAGCACGCTGTTGCGGCTCGGGATGGAGAAGTAGTCAAAGCCATAACCACCGGTGCGCGACGGCGCGTCGATCCAGATCCGCAGCTGCGAGCCTTTGCGGAACGGGTGGGAGAACGGCGGAATTTCCATGCGGCCCAACGTCGGCACATTCGGCAGCATCGGTTGCACGGAGTCCGGCGTGTCGAGCAGCCATGGGCGAAGCGCGGTGGAGCGCGCGTCGTCGAGCTTACGCGCCGACATCCGCAGCCAACCGCGCTGCACATACACTTCCTGGCCGTCGGGGCGCACTTCGGTGACGGTCACTTGCAGGTCGGTATCCGGGGCCAGAAAGGTGGTTATCCACAGGTCGGCGCTCGCGGTGCCGTAGCTCAGAAAGTCACGCGTCAGCGGCGCGCTGGTGTACGCCAGGCTGCCTTCGCGCCAGATCGGATGCTGCGGACCCCAGGCGTTGTCCTTGAGGAAGGTGTTCACGTCCGGCCCGGGGATCGGATAGTTGTAGCCATCCGGCGCACCGCTGCCTTTGCCGTTCTCAATCAACTGGCCTTTTTCGCTGAGGGCGAAGGTCACCGGCGTTGGTTTCAACGGATAGTTGTCGCGCTTGATGGTCCAGGTTGGCCGTGCGGTTTCGTTGGGTTCATGGCGCCCGTTGCGGTTGTCCGCCACGGTTTCTTGCCACATTTCCAGCCGTGGCGTTTTCTCGAAACCGTTGCGCTCGCCTTTGACGAAATGATCGAGGAAGGCGCCGAGCTTTTTGCGGAAGCGCTCGGACTCGTAAAGGTTGTGGCCGCCGCTGGCTTGCACCATCCACAGCTGTTTCGGATCGAGGCGCTCTTGGTAATACCCTTCGCGCGCCAGCACCGCTTCGTCTTGCCAGGCCTGCATGGACAACACCGGCACCTTGATCTGCGCCGCGCGGTCACGGGGGCTGCTGCGCTGCTCGGTCCATTCATCACGTAGCGGGTGGCGAAGCAGGTTGTACATCAGCGACGTGCTGACCACCTTGGCTTGGTTCTCGGCCACTTGCGCCAGGCAGCGCTGGTCATGTTCCGCTTCGGCGCTGGCTTTCACCGCTTGCCAGCGCTGGTCGACGAACCAGTGCCAGGTGGTGGTGAACTCCTGATTTGGCACGCCGCCAGGCGCCCAGCTGTCGCCTCGGGCATCGCCGAGCACCATGCCAGGGGCGATGGCTTTCAGGTGCTTGGGTTGCTCTTCGGCGGTCATCAGTTGCGACATGCCGGCCCACGACCAGCCGAACATGCCGATGTTGCCGTCGGACCAGCTTTGGGTCGCAGCGAATTCAATCGCGTCGCGGCCATCGGTGCCGTATTGCGGGCCCAGAAAATCGAAGGTGCCTTGTGAGCAACCGGTACCGCGGGCTTGCACGCCCATGACGGCGTAGCCTTTTTCGACCAATTCTTTGTCCATGGCGACGGAGAAGGTTTCGTTGTCACCCAAGTACGCTGGGCCGCCGATGCTGCCGGAGTCATAGCCGCTGTAGCGCACCAACACGGGGAATTTTCCCTCGGCTTTGGGCAGCAGCACGGAGTAACGCAGCTCTGTGCCGTCGGCGGCTTTCAGGTAGCCGGTCACGCGTTTGCCCCAGAACGCTTGAAAGCTGCGATCAGACGGCGGCATACCCTCATCTTCGGGCGCTTGGGCCAAGGCCACGCCGTGGGCGCCTAGCAACAAGGCCAGGCTCAATGCGCCGCAACGAAGCGGGTGTTTTAGATAGGTCGAGTACATAAGCAAACTGTCCCGCTGTGATTAAAAGTTTTTGGAAACCGACGCCACGACAGTGGCCGAACACTCACCGGCGCGCCCAAAGGCTGACATGCACTCAGCCTGCGACAGGTCGGTGTCGATGTAAGTAGCTTTCCAGTCGAGGCCAAACATCTTCTTGCTCAGCCCCACGCTCCAGTCGTAGTAGGTGCTGCGATAGTCGCCGCTGCCGTCGCGGTAGGCCATTTCGTCATGAGTGTCGCTGTAGCCGTAGCGCACGTTCAGCAGGGTTTGGTAGGGCATCGGCTGGGTGTACTCCACCCAGGTGATGATCCGGTCGTTGTCACGCTCGGGAACCTTGATACCAAACGGCGCCAGCTCTTTGGCAAGGGCATCCAGAGCCGGCGGGTTTTGCAGGTCGTTGGTGTATTTGAAACCGGCCGTGGCGCCTTTGTAGCTGAAGGTGCCGACCCATTCGTGGAAGTTCACCCAGCTGTCTTTTGGGTAGTCGTAGGCGACATACGCCAACGAGAACCGCGTGTTTTCGCTGAGGGGGCGGGCAATGCCGACGAAGTAGTCGAATTCCCGGCGGGTATCCGTGCCGAAATCCACGTTACTGGTGAACACGCCGGCAAACACGCCGGAGGGCTTGTGAACCAGGTTGCCGACGGTTTGCAGCACCGGGTTGCCCTGGGTAAGAGAGAAGCCGCCAACGCGGTAGTCGCTCGCTGCGATGACGGTTAAATCCAGCATTACCTCGGGGGTCAGGTCGATGGCGTGGCTGGTGACTGAAAAACTCAGGGCGGCGCTCGCAAGGCTCCACTTGATGAGGGTGTTCATGTGTTTCTGCTCCGTTTTGTTGTGATTGATGTGGCAGAAAAAACCGCTGGCTCTTGTTGTTTTGGGTGCAGCTTCGCGATGGTCATCGCTGCGCTTTGTGGGGCGCTTTTATGTTTTTCGGGCAAAACGACCCCGCCGGCTCGAAAGGCTCGAGTCGAAAATTTTTCTTATACGAAGGGGCGTCGCTCGGCGTTGCAGGTGAGGTTGCAGGTGTTGGGTGGTGACGTTCTCCGTTGCAGGTTGATAAGCGGATCAGTGCAGGGTTTGGCTCGGCGCGAACTCAGGCATCGGACCGAATTCGGTTCCACAGCCGGGTTAACAAACGCTGCGCGGCCTTTTTCGGCGGCTCGATCTGGAACAACAGATGGCGATCGGCCTCGGGTACGAACAGGTTTTTCTCGGTCAGCAGTTCCGGGTTGATCAGCCGCGTGCTCGCCGGATTCGGATTGGGGTAGCCGATCTGATTGGTGACGCGGGCGATCACCTCCGGTTGCAGCAAGAAGTCGATGAACGCATGGGCCTGTTTGAGGTTTTTTGCCGTGGCGGGGATGACCATGTCGTCCGACCATTGCAGCGTGCCCTGGCGCGGTAAGGCCATGCGGATGTCGATGCCGTTGTTCGCGGCCAGCGCCATATTGCGCGCTGCCAGCATGCCGCCCGACCAACCCAGCGCCAGGCAGATATCGCCATTGGCGAGGTCTTGCGGGTATTTGGCGGAGTTGAAATAGCGCACGTAGGGGCGGATGGACTTCATCAACGCTTCGGCTTTGGCGTAATCCTCAGGCTTGTCGCTGCTGGGGTTCAGGCCCAGGTAATGAAGGGCGATGGGCACGACTTCGTCGGGGCTGTCGAGGATGGCCACGCCGCACTGGCTGAGTTTGGCAATGTTTTCGGGTTTGAACAGCAGGTCGTAGTCGCGCATGTCGACGTCTTTGCCCAGCACCGCTTCGACCTTGGCTTTGTTGTAGCCGAGCAGCGTGCTGCCCCACAGGTAGGGCACGGCGTAGCGGCTGCCCGGGTCGAGTTGCTGACGCTGCGCCATAAAGGCGGGGTCCAGCTGGTTGAAATGCGGTAATTGCTCGCGGTCTAGCGGTTGCAGCGCCTTGGCATTGATCAGGTTGGGCAACTGGCTGCTGCTGGGAAACGCGACGTCGTAGCCGGCCGAGCCTGTGAGCAGCTTCGCCTCCAGGGTTTGCGGGCTGTCGAATACGTCGTACAGCACGCTGATGCCGGTCTGGTCTTTGAAGTCTTGCAGCACGTCTTTGGGCAGGTATTCGATCCAGTTGTAGATCCGCAGCTCGCCACCCATTTTCTCGGCATTGGCGGCCGCCGTAACGCCGCTGAGTAGCAGCCCGATCAAGCAAGTTTTCAGCACGTGGTTCATGGCAATTCCTCGAAGCGGTTACAACGCGCGGGCCAGGGAACGGATCAGGCGTAGGGTGTCGACGTCCAGGACGCTTTCGGCAATCGGCAAGGACGACTGCTTGACGATGACCACCTGCTGGGCGAAGTCGACATACAGAATCTGCCCATGAATTCCCACCGCCAGCAACGCCTCGTGGGGGTACACATACCACTGGCTTTTGTAGGTGGCGCCGGGACTCCACAGCGCGAAATTTTCATTGGCGGCGTAAATCGCCGGGTCGCCGCCTTGCAGCACCGACTCGATGGCCGCTGCCGGAATGAGTTGACGCCCCTGCGCCTCGCCCTTGGCCAGCAGCAGCGAGCCGAAGCGCGCCATGTCCCGTAACGTGGCATTGAAGCCGGCACCGGCGACGTTGCGACCCCACGGGTCTGCCACGAAATAGCCGTCGCGTTCGCAGCCAAGCCCTTGCCAGACGTCGCGCAACTGTTCGGCGCAGCTGCGCCCGCTGGCCCGTTCCATTACCCAGGCCAGGGCTTCGGTGGTGGCGGTCACGTAATGGAAGAAGCCGCCGTGTTCGCCGTTCTTGCGGGTGGCCGGCAGGTATTCGTAGAGCGACTGGCTGACGGTGAGGCCGGGCGGCGGCACGGTCAGCCCGCAGGCGTAGCCGAACTGCGAGCTTCCCGAGAGCGGGTCGTCATAAACCTCGTCGTAATCGATGGCGACAGCCATGTCCAACAGTTGGCGCACCGTGGCGTCACCAAAGGCGCTGCCGGTGAGTTCCGGCACATAGTGGCTGGCCAGGGCGGCGTCGCGCAGTTGCCCGGAGCCGACCATGGCTTCGGCCAACACGCCGATCAGCGATTTGGTAACGGAGAACATGATGTGGCGTTTGTGCGGCTGGTGGCCGTTGAAGTAGTGCTCTTGCACCACGGCGCCGTTTTTCATCACCAACCAACCATCGGTGCAACTGGCTTGCAGATGCTCTTGCAGCGTGACCAGTCGACCCGCAGCGCTTTCGAAGCGGAAGTCGTCGATGGCCTGCGGCGCACTCGACAGCGGCGAACAGGGCGACGCGCCGCGTTCAACAGTGATACTCGGGCGGATGCGCCCCAGGTTGTGAAATGCCCAGCGGTTGTGGGGCGGGGTCATGAAGTTGTGCCACGTAACGCGGTGCTCGGCAGCGGGCGGGAACCCTTGCATCAAAGGCGCAGCGGGCGGCGCACCGTCTTCATAAGCACCCAATAAAGCCTGGGTGAATTCGCTGTTCATGGGGCATGTCTCGTCGTTGGCGATGACATGTTTTATTCATATAAATTTTTATAGTCAACTAAAAATATTGACCGCAATCTAAATTTGCCTAAAATCAGCCACTTATCAAAGCGTGCTCAGGGGACCTTGGCGTGACGGGATTACGGCAGCGACAGAAAGAACAGCGCAGGGAAGCGATAGTCGCCGCCGCGTTGGCGCTCTTCGAAACACAGGGGTTTTCCGCCACGACGGTGGAGCAGATTGCGGTGCAAGCCGGCGTGTCGACGCCCACGGTGTTCAACTACTTCGGCAGCAAACAGGAAATACTCCTGGCCCTGGTCGAGCACGCCGACAAGCAAGCCATCATCGATGCGCGCTCGCAGATTCCCGATTTCGATAACGCTGTGGACGCCATGTGCCACCTCGAATCGCTAATCGTGCGGCACGAATTAAACGTCTTGCCACCGGCCATCTGGCGCGAGCTGCTGCCCCTGGGGCTGCTCAACGAACCCGCCGGCCAGTTCACCGACATGAACGCCGGGCTGATCGTCGAAATCGCCAACTTGCTGCGCGAACTACAAGGCAAAAACATGCTCAGCGCCAGCGTCGACGTCGACTTCGTCGCCTACTTCCTCAACGACTACAGCTCCATGCTGTTCATGCGCCTGGTGCAAGCCGACAAGCCCGACTTCGACGCCCACGCGCAGCGCATCCGGCAAATGACGCAGACGTTGTTTGATGGGTTGAAGCCTTGAAGGGTATCTGCGGCAACTATCCGAACACGTAGCGGAGTTCGACATCGCCTAGCTCGCCTTCTGTGACTTCTGAATAAAGTCTTAATGGGTTTGACGGGGGTCGCCGCAGAGCCAAGCGAGGAACTTCAGTACCGAAATTTCGACTTCCCTGCGCGGCGTTTTTAACTTAGCTTAACTAGAATTTTAAGATAATCACTTCCCGCCATTTCGCTGTACCCCTTGATATTCGGGCGCTCATGCGATTTTTTTAAAGATAATCAAGAAGCGCTTTAGAGATAATTCAACATGGCCGCGTTTTCTCATCACCCGTTGGAGCTGCTAAATCCTTCTTTCGACTCCGGGTTGGCCGATGTGCTGATGGAACTGGAACAACTGCGCCGGCTTCGGCTAGAAGGTGACACGCCGCCGTCCGTTTTTTTCCAATTGAAGTCGTTGTTCCATACGCTGGAGAGCCTTGGCTCCGCCCGGATCGAAGGAAACCACACAACGCTCGCGGATTACATCGATAGCAAAGTAGAAGGGTCAGCCGACGCAACGGATCAACTGCGAGAAGTGGCGAATATTGAAAAAGCCATGGACTACGTCGAAACGGTGATGGCTCCAGGAGAGGCGCTGACCGAGCGAACAATTCGGGAACTGCACAGCATAGCCGTGCACGACCTGGAGCGAGAGGGAGACCGAACGCCCGGCACTTACCGGACCGGTGGGGTGCGTATCGCCCAGTCCGCGCACCTGCCTCCCGACGCGGTAATGGTGTCGGAATATATGGAAGAACTCGTCGCCTTCACGAACAGAAACGACCCGCCAAAATACGACTTGATGAAGGTGGCGCTTGCTCACCACCGTTTCGGCTGGATTCATCCATTTAGCAACGGCAATGGACGGGTGGTGCGTCTTCTGACTTACGCCTTGCTAATCAAGTACGGCTTCAACGTAAGCACTGGCGGGCGCGTCCTCAACCCAACGGCGGTGTTCTGTAACGACCGCGAGCAGTACTACACGATGTTGGCAACCGCCGACAAAGGGACTTCGGCCGGGTTGGAGGCTTGGTGCACTTATGTGCTCGACGGCATTCGCGTGGAGCTACAAAAGGTCGACCGCCTTACTCAATACGGGTATCTGAAGAAACACATACTTCGCCCTGCAGTGGCTATGGCTCGGGAACGGGAGTGGATTACCGAAGCCGAGCGCACGATCCTTGAGGTCGCCATCGAGAGGGGGGCGGTGAAATCTGGCGATATAGCGGCCGCGATGCCGACGCTCACCGCAGGGCAGCGTACCTATCAAATACGAAAGCTGTTGGGCCAAGGAATGCTCGTACCGAGCAGTCCCGGGGCGCGGATTTACACGATCGGGTTCTCAAACAACTTTCTAATCCGTGGTGTGATCAAGGCGCTTCGTGAAGAAGGCTTTATCCCCGAGCCGCTGGATACGCCCTAGGCGCGTAGCCCCAGGGTTACAACCCAAAATCTCTCGCCCACAAAAAAGCCCGCTCATCACGAGCGGGCTTTTTCATTTCCCAACACTCAATCGCAGAGCATTAGAACGCCGGAACGATGGCGCCTTTGTATTTCTCTTCGATGAATTTCTTCACTTCCGGAGTACGCAGGGCTTTGGCCAGTTTCTGGATGCCGTCCGAGTCTTTGTTGTCTTCACGGGCAACCAGGTTGTTGACGTAAGGCGAGTCGCTGCCTTCGATAACCAGCGCGTCCTTTTTCGGGTCGAGCTTGGCTTCCAGCGCGTAGTTGGTGTTGATCAGGGCCAGGTCAACTTGGCTCAGTACGCGCGGCAGGGTGGCTGCTTCCAGTTCGCGGAATTTCAGGCCTTTCGGGTTTTCGCTGATGTCTTTGCTGGTGGCCAGGATGTTCTTGGTGTCTTTGAGCTTGATCAGGCCAGCTTTGTCGAGCAGCAGCAGGGCACGGCCGCCATTGGTGGCGTCGTTGGGGATGACCACGGTGGCGCCTTGTGGCAGCTCGTCGAGCGATTTGTATTTGCTCGAGTAAGCGCCGAAGGGTTCGACGTGAACGCCCACCACGCTGACCAGGTGAGTGCCGCGGCTTTTGTTGAATTCATTCAGGTACGGTTGGTGCTGGAAGAAGTTGGCGTCCAGACGCTTTTCGGCAACCTGTACGTTGGGTTGCACGTAGTCGGTGAAGACTTTTACTTGCAGGTCTACGCCTTCTTTGGCCAGGGCTGGCTTCACGAATTCAAGAATTTCGGCGTGGGGCACGGCGGTAGCGGCAACGGTCAGGGTTTCGGCGTGGGCGGAAAACGCCGCAACGGTGGCCAGGGCAGCGAGCAGTTTTTTCATCTCTGGGTTCCTTGTGGGATGCAGTGTTGGCGGCTAGTGGCCGCACTCGTTTAGTGACGGTTTATTCGAACGAATTGCAGTTATTTTTTGCAGCGCTATTTGCGGGAAAAGTGCACCACCAGCTTGTCGCCAACGGTTTGCAGCACTTGCACCAACACCAGCAACAAAATGACGGTAACCACCATCACATCCGGCTGGTAACGCTGGTAGCCGTAACGTACGGCCAGGTCGCCCAAACCACCGCCGCCAATCAGGCCGGACATCGCGGTGTAGGAGACCAAGGTAATCGCGGTCACGGTAATGGCCGCCACAATGCCCGGCAGCGCTTCTGGCAGCAGGGCGTTGACGACAATTTGCCGAGTCGTCGCGCCCATGGCCTGGGTGGCTTCGATAATGCCGCGGTCGACTTCACGCAGCGCGGTTTCCACCAGGCGCGCGAAGAATGGGGTGGCGCCGACTACCAGAGGCGGAATGGCCCCGGCCACGCCTAGCGAGGTGCCCGTAATCAGCACGGTCAGTGGAATCATGACGATCAGCAGAATGACGAAGGGCACCGAGCGCAGCACGTTGACCACCAGCGACAGCAGGGCATAGAAGCCTTTCTGTTCGAACATTTGCCGAGGGCTGGTGAGAAACAGCAGCACGCCAAGCGGCAGGCCGAGAATGACGGTAAACAGCAGCGAACCGCCGAGCATGCTCAGGGTGTCCAGGCTCGCGTGCCAGATTTCGGCCCAGTCGACGTTAGGGAGTAGGGCGTCCATTAGCGCAGTACCTCCAAGTGCACATCACTGGTGCCGAAACGCGCGAGCGCAGCCTCGATATCACCGCCCGTCAATGCCAGGGTGAGCTGGCCGTAGGGAGTGTCTTTGATGTGGTCGATACGACCGGCAAGAATGCTGTAGTCCACGCCGGTTTCGCGCGCGACCACGCCCAGCAGCGGTGCGTAGGTTGCCTCGCCCTGGAACGTCAGCCGCACGATACGGCCACTGACATGGGCGAAGTCGTCGCGCTGCTCGTCTTCGTCGATCTGCTCGGCTTCCATTACGAACCGTTTGGTAGTCGGGTGCTTGGGGTGCAAGAACACGTCCGTCACCGGCCCGTGTTCGACGATAACGCCGGCATCCATGACCGCGACGCGGTCGCAGACGCGTCGGATCACGTCCATTTCGTGGGTGATGAGCACAATGGTCAGCTTCAGTTCGCGGTTGATCTGCGCCAGCAATTCCAAGACCGAGGCGGTGGTTTGCGGGTCGAGGGCGCTGGTGGCTTCGTCGCAGAGCAGAATTTTTGGCTGCGTCGCCAAGGCGCGGGCAATGCCTACGCGTTGCTTCTGACCGCCCGACAGCTGCGCCGGAAACTTCTTGGCGTGATCGGTGAGGCCGACACGCTCAAGCAATTGGTTAACGCGCTGCTCGATGGCACTGGAAGACAGCTCGCCCGCCAGCTTCAGCGGCAGGGCAATGTTGTCGGCCACGGTTTTCGAGGACAGCAAGTTGAAGTGCTGAAAGATCATGCCGACCTGCTGACGGAAGCGGCACAGGCCATTGGCGTCGAGGCCAGTGACGTCTTCGCCGTCTACCTCGATTCGCCCGCCCGAAGGCTCTTCCAAGCGGTTGATCAAACGCAGCAGGGTACTTTTGCCGGCGCCGGAATGGCCGATGATGCCAAACACTTCGCCACTGGCGATGCGCAGGTCGGTGGGCTGCAAGGCGGCGATGTCGCGGCCGTTGACGCGATACGCCTTGTGGACGTGATGAAAGTCGATCACTCGTTAAACCTTTTGGGTTTGGCGGTCTGCCGGATAGGCATAAGTGGCGCTAGTCTACCCGGCGCTCTATAGACCGCAAAAATCTTTGTAATCCTATGGTTATAGCTTTCAGCTCTAAGCGAGCGAAGCCGTTGCCACAGTCTAGAAGGTGCTGCGGTGGAAGGTAGTGCGCTGTCGCCCGGCCGCCTGGAACACCAGCCGGGCGCTGGCCTCATCCCTTGGCTTGCGGAGTGAGCAACAGGCGCGGCACTTGCTCCAGCTTGAGGGCTTGAGACAGGCGTGGACTGTAGCTCGGATCGAGGCGCTTGATCCGCGCGAGCAACAGGGACGCAACCCAGGGGTAGTCCTTGTTCTGGCGTACTTCGATGCGTACGTCGCAGTCGAAGGTCACAACATCCGCGGCCACGGCATCAAGCAGGCTGCGCAGACGTTCGTTGTCTTGGTTGTCTAGCATGGGCATCGGCACCACGCTGGAAGCGGCGCCTGGGTTGATGACGCGCGCGCTGGGTTTGGAAGGCGCGACAACCGCCTCGGCCGCCGGGGCAACTTCGGCCGTGGCCGTGGCGGCTTTGCTTTGGCGCTCGGCGGCCAGGCGTTGTTGGCGTACTTGTTCGGCTTTTTCCGCAGCTTCTTTGGCGGCGGTCTGAGCGGCGGCGCGGGCGCGCGCCTGATCAGCGGCCGAGAGTTCTGCGGCACGCGCCTGGGCAATGGAATTATCCAGGCCTTTGGTCAGCGCTGGCGCTTGCGGCATCAGGCTGCGGGCGTGGCTCAGGGCTTTGGTGGCGGTGTCGAGGTCGCCTTGCTGCAGGGCGTCGTTGCCTTGTTTCAGGTAAGCATCGGCCAACTGGCGCTGGTACTGCTCCAGGCGCGTGTCGCCCTGGGCACGCGGAGCGATAGTGGCGAGCTGGCTTTCAGCAGCGCCAAGCTGACCGTCGTTAAGGCTTTGTTCCACCTGGCGAAAGGCAACGATCAACTCGTCAGGCGGCAGGCTCGCCACTTTTGGCGCCTGGCTCTGGCATGCGCCTAACAGCAGAGAAATCGCCAGAACGGGCAGGTAACGGGAGGCGAACGGCTTCATCTATGCAAGTCTCGGGGTGCGCAAAAACCGGCGAGTTTACACCGCCGGGCGCGCCTGGGCGACAGGCCGCTTCAGGCGTGGCGACGGGGCAGGGCGAAGCTGAGCAGAAACAGCGCAGCGGCGCTGACGACGATGGAAGGGCCAGCCGGCGTGTCTTTGAACCACGACAGCGACAACCCGGCGCACACCGCCACCAACCCCAACACGCTGGCGCCGCCCGCCATTTGCTCGGGCGTGCGCGAATGGCGCTGCGCAGCGGCCGCCGGAATGATCAGCAACGAGGTGATCAACAACACACCGACGATTTTCATGGCCACGGCAATCACCACCGCAATCAACAACATCAGCGCCAGGCGCAGGCCGGCCACGGGCAGGCCTTCAACCTTGGCCAGCTCTTCATGCACGGTGACCGCCAGCAGCGGCCGCCACATCACCGTCAACGCGACCAGCACCAACGCGCTGCCGCCGAGAATCCAGGCGAGGTCGGCGCTACTCACGGCCAGCAGGTCGCCGAACAGATAGCCCATCAGGTCGATGCGCACATCGTGCATAAAGCTCAGTACTACTAGCCCCAGCGACAACGTGGTCGGCGCCAGAATGCCCAGCAGCGTGTCGGAGGCCAGCGGTTGGCGCTGCTGCAAGGTCAGCAACAGCAGAGCGAGCAATACGCAGCCCACGGTCACCGCCACGGTGGGGCTGACATCCAGCAAAAAGCCCAGGGCCACACCGAGCAGCGCAGCGTGGGACAAGGTGTCGCCGAAGTAGGCCATGCGCCGCCACACCACAAACGAACCCAGCGGGCCGGCGACGAGCGCCAGCGCAAGGCCGGCGAGCAATGCGTTAACGAGGAAATCAGGCATGGTTGCAGCCGTCTCCGTGCACATGCGGCTGCACCTGACCGTGAATGCGCAAACCGTTGGCACCAGGCGCATCGCTAACCACGCCGCCATGCAGGTCGTGAGCGTGGTCATGGTGGTGGTGATAAATCGCCAAGTCTTGCGCGTCTTTGCCAAACAGCTCGGCGAAGGCGGGATCGCCGCTGACCTGCTCGGGATGCCCGGAGCAGCAGACATGGCGGTTGAGGCACACCACTTGGTCGGTGGTGCTCATGACCAGATGCAAATCGTGGGAGACCATCAGTACGCCGCAGCCGTGGCGGTCGCGCAGACGGGTAATCAAGCGGTACAGGTCCGCTTGGCCGGCCACGTCGACGCCTTGCACGGGTTCGTCCAGCACCAGCAACTCGGGTTTGCGCAACAACGCACGGGCTAACAGCACGCGCTGCAGTTCGCCGCCGGAAATGCTCTGCAAGGGGCTGTCGATTACCTGGCTGGCGCCCACTTCTTCCAGCGCGGCCGCCGCTAAAGTGCGGTCGACCTTGGGCACCAGGCGCAAAAAACGCAGCACGGTGAGCGGTAGGGTCGGGTCAACGTGGAGTTTTTGCGGCATATAGCCGATGCGCAGTTTAGGCTTGCGCCAGACGCTGCCCACCTCGGTTTTCAACAAACCCAGCACGGCGCGCACCAGGGTGGTTTTACCTGCGCCGTTGGGGCCGATCAGCGTGACGATTTCGCCAGGCTGCACGCTCAGTTGCACGTCGCTGAGCACGGCCTGACCGGCAAAACTGACGCCGACGCCATCAAGGCGAATTAAAGCCTCGCTCATGACTTTTTCTGACAGCCGGAGCAGACGCCGACCACTTCCACGGTCTGGCTTTCAACGGTGAAACCCACGTCGCTGGCGCCAGCCACAATGGCTTGGCTGATGGCGTCGTTGGACAGCTCGATGGCAGCGCTACAGGTGCGACAAATCAAAAACTGACCTTGGTGCGCGTGAGCAGGGTGGTTGCAGCCGACGAAGGCGTTGAGCGAGGCGATGCGGTGCACCAGGCCGTTTTCAAGCAAGAAATCCAGGGCGCGGTACACGGTCGGCGGCGCGGCGCGGCGGCCGTCCTGCTCGGTCAGCACGCCGAGGATGTCGTAGGCGCCCAGCGGTTTATGGCTTTGCCACACCAGCTCCAGCACACGACGGCGCAAGGCAGTAAGGCGCAAACCGGCGCGCTCGCAGATAGCGTCCGCCTCGGTGAGGGCGTTGTGCACGCAGTGGGAATGGTCGTGGGGACGTGAAGCCAAAGGTGTAAAGATCATTGGGCGGCGACGGCTGGTGAGAGAGACGTTATTCTATAACCCTTTTTCCGGCGAGTGTGTTCCCGTGTCGCGTTTCCTTGTGATCTTTCTGCTGTTTTTTTGCGCAACCGCCCAGGCCGATGTGCGCGTTCTCACCAGCATTAAACCGCTTCAGCTGATAGCGGCTGCGGTGCAAGACGGTGTAGGCACACCCGAGGTGTTGCTGCCGCCCGGCGCGTCGCCGCATAACTATGCGCTGCGCCCTTCGGACGTTCGACGCGTGGCTGAGGTTCAGTTGCTCTACTGGATCGGCCCCGACATGGAGAGCTTTCTGCCGCGCGTATTGAAGAGTCGCACTTTGCCGACTGTGGCGGTGCAAGAACTGCCAGGCCTGAGCCTGCGTCATTTCGGCGAAAGCCATGACCATGCCGACGAGGCCGGCCACAGCGGCGACACCGATGAGCACGATCATGATCACCAACCCGGCAGCCTGGATGCGCACTTGTGGTTGCTGCCGGCCAACGCACGGGTGATCGCCGAACGCATGGCCGCCGACCTGAGCGCGGCAGACCCGGCGAATGCCGCGCGCTACCAAGCCAACTTCAACGCGTTTACCGAGCGGTTGGGCGCGCTGGATGCACGCCTGAAGCAGCGCGTGGCGGGGGTGGCGGGCAAGCCGTACTTCGTCTTTCACGAGGCCTTTGACTACTTCGAGTCGGCCTACGGCCTCAAGCACGCCGGGGTGTTCAGCATTGCCAGCGAAGTGCAGCCGGGCGCCCAACACGTCGCGGCCATGCGCGAGCGCTTGCAACAGGCGGGACCGACCTGCGTATTCAGCGAGCCACCGCTACGCCCGCGCTTGGCCAACACGCTGAGCGACGGCTTGCCAGTGCGGCTGGCGGAGTTGGACGCACTTGGCGGCAAGGAAATTGCCGTAGACGCCCACGGTTATGAGCGCCTGTTGGAAACCTTGGGCGATGAATTGGCAGGGTGTCTGGAGTCGCTGTAGCTACAGCGCAAACGGGAGCGACAGGTGCACATCCCGACGCTGTGCCAGGCGGCGGCGGAACTCGTCGGGGTTGTGAATCAGCACATCCTGACCAGCGAACGATTCAGCCGCGATCAACCGTGAAATCCAGAAGCGCAGGCAGGCCACGCGGAGCATAACGGGCCACAACTGCGCTTCGTTCGGCGTGAACGGACGCAGCGCCGCGTAGGCGCCAAGCAACGCTCTGGCGCGCGGCCCATCGAGCTCGCCGCTGGCGTTGGAGCACCAATCGTTCACGGCGATGGCGACGTCATACAGCATCGGTCCCGAGCAGGCGTTGTAGAAGTCGATCAAACCCGCCAGCGTCGTGCCGTCGAACAACACGTTGTCGCGAAACAGGTCAGCGTGCAGGTTGGCGCGAGGCAGGTCGAATATGGCCTGGTAGTGGATTTCAACGTCTTTTAACGCGTCGGCCATCAGCGCTTGGTCGGCCATATCGAGTTTGGCTAGCAGCGCGGCGCCGTCGCTGCGCATCCAGTCCAGTCCACGGTCGCTGCGGCGCTCCAGTACCTTGCCGCGCGTGGCGTTGTGCAAGTTGGCCAGCAGCGTGCCCACTTCCGCGCAGTGGTGAGCATTGGGCTGCTCTACATGCTTACCGGCCAAGCGCGGCTGTAGCAGCGCCGGTTTGCCGGCCAGGCTGCGCAACGCCTCGCCATCGCGGGTGCGCAGGGCGTAGGGCACCGGCAGCCCAGCGTCGTGCAGGGTGTCGAGCAGTTCGATGAAAAACGGCAGATCGCCAATCGGCCCGCGTTCTACGAGGGTGAGCACAAACTCGCCCTGCTCCAGGCTGACAAAGAAATTGCTGTTCTCGCTGCCGGCGCTGATGCCTTGAAAGTCGCGCAACTGGCCAAGGCCGTAAGGCGCTACAAAAGCTTCCAGCTCAGGACGGCTGAGGGGGGTGAATACCGACATCGAGAACCTGCCAACTGCTTATAAGGAGGGTGGAGTTAGGCGCCGCTTACCATTTGAAGATTTCCCAGGCGGGAATCAGCATGTCTGGATTGTCAGAGCGGATGAAATTGCCGTCGCTGCCATCGGCGCGTACCAGGAAGTAGGGCTTGCCGCCTTTGGGCGTGACCTTGATGGCGTACAGGAAGCCGTTCTGGCGGTACTCCTGAATGGTCTTGTCGCCGTCTTGGCGGATGGTTACGTCCGGATCGCCGCTCACCGGTTCGTCTTCGGCATAAGCGTTCAGCGAGCCCGCAGCGAGCAAGCCGGCCAGCAGTAAGCTAGAAAGAGTGCGCATGGTAACCTTGTGCCTTTGTTGTCAACGGTGCGGCCATTCTAACAGGCCGCCGCGAAACTACTGACGTGGCATTCAGACGCCCCGGCTTGGCCTTCTGCAAACATTGCCCCACGCACCGTTGCTCGCTACATTTTTCAGCTGTCCGTACACCACGGCCCGTCTTATAGGTTGATTCCGCACATGTCTCAGACTCCTCTCGTCCTCGTAGACGGTTCGTCCTACCTTTACCGCGCTTTCCACGCTTTGCCGCCGCTGACCACGTCCAAAGGCTTGCCCACCGGCGCCGTTAAAGGCGTGCTGAACATGTTGAAAAGCCTGCGCAAGCAGTACCCGCAAAGTCCGTTTGCGGTGGTATTCGACGCAAAGGGCGGCACCTTTCGCGACGAACTGTTTGCCGATTACAAAGCTAATCGCCCGTCCATGCCGGATGACCTTCGCGTGCAGATCGAGCCGCTGCATGCCAGCGTGCGCGCCCTTGGTTATCCGCTGCTTTGCGTGGAGGGCGTGGAGGCCGATGACGTTATCGGTACGCTGGCCCGGCAATGCGCTGCCCAAGGCCGCGACGTGGTCATTTCCACGGGCGACAAAGACATGGCCCAACTGGTTTGCCCGCACGTTACGTTGGTCAACACCATGTCGGGAAGCGTCTACGACATTGATGGCGTTAAGGAGAAATTTGGTGTCGGTCCTGAGCTGATCATCGATTACCTGGCGCTGATGGGCGACAAGGTCGACAACATTCCTGGCGTGCCCGGCGTTGGCGAAAAAACGGCCGTTGGGCTTCTTGTAGGTGTTGGGGGCGGCCTCGACGTGCTGTACGCCAACCTCGACAAAGTGCCGGAGCTGCCCATTCGCGGCGCCAAAGCGTTGCCCGCCAAGCTGCTTGAGCACAAGGAGATGGCCTTTCTTTCCTATCAGTTGGCGACGATCAAGCTGGACGTGCCGTTGGATATCGAAATCGAAAGCCTGCACCCCGGCGAGCAAGACCGCGTAGCGCTGGCGGCGTTGTATTCGCTGCTGGAATTCAAAAGCGGTTTGGACGAACTGGCGCGCGACGCCAAGGCCGCCGACATTGCCGCCATTCGCTCCGGCGGTTCTACGGGCGGGCTGTTCGATGAGCCTGCCAATGTGGGCGCAGCAAACGCGTTGGCAGAAGACACGGAGCCGGCGCCAGCGGTGAGCGCTAATTACGAAACCGTGCTCGAGGCCGAGCGCTTTGCGGTATGGCTGGAAAAACTGCACAAGGCCGACCTGATTGCCTTCGATACCGAAACCACCGGCCTTGATGCTCAGCAGTCGCAGCTGGTGGGGCTTTCGTTCGCCGTGCAACCCAACGAAGCGGCCTACATTCCACTGACCCATTCGTACATGGGCGTACCGGCCCAGCTTGATCGCGATTCGGTGCTGCGCGCGCTCAAACCGATTCTGGAAGACCCGCACAAAGCCAAGGTCGGCCAGCACGCGAAATACGACATCAACGTGTTGGCGAACTGCGCCATCGGCGGCGACCCCGAGCAGGGCATCCATGTGCGAGGGCTGAAGTTCGACAGCATGCTCGAATCCTATGTGCTCGACTCGGTGGCCACGCGCCATAACATGGATGCGCTGGCGCTCAAGTACCTCGATCACACCACCATCGCGTTCGAAGAGATTGCCGGCAAAGGCGCCAAGCAGCTGACGTTCGACCAGATTTCGCTTGAGCAAGCAGGGCCTTACGCGGCAGAAGACGCCGACATTACCCTGCGTCTGCATCAAACGCTGTGGAAAAAGCTGGAAGCAACGCCGACTCTTGCCAAGGTACTTAACGACATCGAGATGCCGCTGGTACCGGTGCTCGCGCGCATCGAACGCAACGGTGCGCTGGTGGACGCGAATCTGCTCGGCATTCAAAGCCATGAGCTGGGCGAGAAAATGGTCCAGCTGGAGCGTGAGGCGTTTGCCATCGCAGGTGAAGAATTCAACCTGGGCTCGCCCAAGCAACTGGGCGTGATTCTGTACGAAAAGCTTGGCTTGCCGATTCTGAGCAAAACCGCGAAAGGTCAGGCATCCACTGCGGAAGCCGTATTGGCCGAGCTGGCGGAGCAGGACTTTCCGCTGCCCAAGGTGCTTATGCAGTACCGCTCGATGAGCAAACTAAAAAGCACCTACACCGACCGCCTGCCGGAACAGATCAACCCGCGCACCGGGCGCATCCACACGTCTTACCATCAGGCGGTAACGGCGACCGGGCGGTTGTCTTCAACCGATCCGAACTTGCAGAACATTCCGATCCGTACGGCGGAAGGGCGCCGCATTCGCCAGGCATTTATCGCGCCGCCGGGTTATCAGTTGTTGGCGGCGGACTATTCGCAAATCGAGCTGCGCATCATGGCGCACCTGGCTCAAGACGAAGGCTTGTTGCATGCCTTCCGCAACGACCTGGACGTACACCGTGCCACCGCAGCGGAAGTGTTTGGCGTCGAACTGGAACAGGTCACCATCGACCAGCGCCGCAGCGCCAAGGCCATTAACTTCGGGCTGATTTACGGCATGAGCGCGTTTGGCCTGGCCAAGCAGATCGGCGTCGACCGCAAGCAGTCGCAGGCCTATATCGACCGCTACTTCACCCGTTACCCGGGCGTGTTGGCGTACATGGAACGCACCCGCGAGCAGGCCAGCGAGCAGGGTTATGTCGAAACGTTGTTTGGGCGTCGCTTGTACTTGCCGGAAATCCACTCCAAAAATGCCGGTTTGCGCAAAGGCACCGAGCGCACGGCGATCAACGCGCCGATGCAGGGCACCGCGGCCGACATCATTAAACGGGCGATGGTGAAGGTGGATAACTGGCTTACGGAATCGGGGCTGGATGCCAAAGTTATTCTGCAAGTGCACGACGAATTGGTGCTCGAAGTGCGCGAAGACCTGGTCGACACCGTGAGCGCGGAAATTCGCCAGCGCATGAGCGAAGCCGCTGAACTGGATGTGCCGCTGTTGGTTGAGGTCGGAACCGGCGCTAACTGGGACGAAGCGCACTAGAAAGGGCGTCTTGGGCATTTTTCTGCTGCGGCATAACGCCGCACAGAAACCGGAAGCTAGGAAGCTAACGGAATTACCAAGACACTTTTTATTACTAACCGGTTTTAAGGGGCCGGTGAACTTTCCACAAATGGGGGCGGTCAGAGTTACTGAATGGCTGATGAAGCCCTTCGGTGCTCCTATGTTGTGTTAAGTGTTGGCAGATATCTGAGCCCCGCCCTAGCGGTTCAGACCCTTAAACCCCGAGCCTCTCCCTCCCCATACGAAGCTCGGGGTTTTTTTTGCCTGCGATTTACTC
>Ga0157370_10003037_pt1 | contig 19896 bp, 18 predicted proteins | sample C35metaG_FD_113463 | JGI IMG/M metagenome (GOLD analysis project Ga0157370, IMG submission 113463) | Corn rhizosphere microbial communities from Kellogg Biological Station, Michigan, USA - C3-5 metaG | ecosystem: Host-associated > Plants > Roots > Rhizosphere > Soil | place: USA: Michigan...
AGAAGCATCAACGATTACGTCACTTGGTACGTGTAGGTTAGTAATTCCGTTATCAGAGTTTACCATTGCAATAGCAGGGCCTGAAGTATAAACAGCTTCAATAGCAGCTTTAACTTCAGCTTCCTTAGCGTTTCCGGCTATTTTAGCATAAACATCGCCAAGACCATTACGTGTATCTACACCAATTTCTTTGAAAAGTGCAGCATATTTTTCGAAAACATCTTTAAAGAATACCTCTACAATAGCACCAAAGATAATAGGGTCAGAAACCTTCATCATGGTAGCTTTAAGGTGAACAGAGAATAAAACACCCTGTTGTTTAGCGCTTTCAACTTCCTTAGCGATAAATGCTTTCAGTTTATTGATGCTAAGCGCAGAACTGTCAATAATTTCACCTGCTTTAAGTGGAGTACTTGCTTTAAGAACGGTAACTGTACCGTCGTTAGCAGTAAATTCTATTTTAACATCAGTAGCTTCTTTTACAGTAACCGATTTCTCGCTGCCATAAAAGTCACCTTCCGTCATGCTTGCAACGTGAGTTTTAGAATCAGAAGTCCATTTACCCATAGAGTGAGGATGTGCTTTTGCGTAGTTCTTAACAGCTTTAGGAGCTCTACGGTCAGAGTTACCTTCACGTAGTACAGGGTTAACTGCAGATCCTAATACTTTAGCATATTTAGCTTTAGCAGCTTTTTGTTCTTCAGTTTGAGCATCTTCAGGAAAATCAGGAATATTGTAGCCCTGAGACTGAAGTTCTTTGATTACAGCTTTAAGCTGAGGCACAGAAGCCGAAATGTTTGGAAGTTTAATGATGTTAGCTTCAGGAGTGTTAGCCAGTTGGCCAAGTTCTGTAAGCGCATCACCAACTTTTTGGCTGTCCGTTAGGTTTTCCGGGAAGTTAGCAAGTATCCTTCCGGCAAGAGATATGTCGCGGGTTTCAACTTCTATTCCTGCAGGTGCAGTAAATGCCTGCACAATAGGTAGTAATGAATGGGTAGCCAGCATAGGGGCTTCATCAGTTATCGTATAAATGATTTTTGATGTTTTGGACATTGCGTTTGTTGTTTAATGACCCTTTCTGCAAAACTGCCGAAAGGCTGATTATTAATAAGTTATTTGAGTGTTTGTATGAGTTGCTTACAACAAGGCGCGTTTATAGAAACCTTACTGTAAACAAGGCTCGCAAATATAGGAAAATCTTATGTAACAGGGTATTGGTAAATCAGTAAAAAATCGTTATCGTTATTTTACTATTCGCATTTTTTTAAGGAAGCTCTACAGATAAGCTGTTATTACGGTTTTTCCTTCAGTTGGTTTATCCTTTCCAGTAAAACATTGGTAAATTCTTTTGTAATTACCTTGTTTATCTGCCCTTTACAGTCGGGTATAGAATAATACCTTACATGTGTAAGTTTTGCTTTTGCACTTGTAACTTCTTCTACTTCATAAATGTGTTTAATATTTACAAAGTGTACGCCTCCGCGTATGTCTGCTATTTTTATAAAAATCGGATCCATGTTCAAAGGTAATTAAATATAATTGGAGAAGGGATAGGGGATAGAGCAAAAAAAATCCTGCGCATTGCGCAGGATTTTGTATGTATTCCAAGAGGGAAGATTATCTTCTTCTTCTTTCTTTGATCTTAGCTTTTTTACCAGTAAGTTCACGGAAATAGAATATACGAGCTCTTCTAACTTTACCTCTTTGGTTAAGTTCAATTTTTTGAAGCGCCGGCATGTTAAGCGGGAAAATACGCTCTACACCTACAGCACCAGACATTTTACGGATTGTAAAAGTTTGAGTGATACCTGCACCTCTTTTTTGGATAACTACACCTTTAAAGAACTGAGTTCTTGTTTTTTCACCCTCTTTAATTTCGTAGTAAACAGTGATAGTATCTCCTGCACCAAATTCAGGAAAATCTTTTTTCTCTACAAATTCGCTTTGTACAAATTTTAATAAATCAGACATGATTATTAGTTTAAATTATTGTTTCAAAACAACATTCACGATTCTCGCCAGAGGTTGATCCGAATAAGGGTGCAAATATAATTTTTTTTTGTTTAAAGTTTAATGTTTCAGAGTTTTTTTTAAAGTTTTGTTTTTAAAAAATGTAAAAAGTCAAGCTCTTGATTTTCAATAGGTATTCGTTTTTAATAACTCTAAACTTTAGACTTTGGGCAAAAATCTACTCTAAAAGATCCGGTCTCCTTGTCTTAGTATGCTCTAATGCCATATCTTCGCGCCATCTGTCTATATTGGCAAAGTTGCCGCTTAGCAGTATATCCGGTACTTTCCAGCCTTTATATTCAGCAGGGCGTGTATATATAGGAGGAGAAAGCAGATTGTCCTGAAAACTATCGGTTAAAGCCGAGGTCTCATTGCTTAGTACACCCGGTATAAGACGGATGATACTGTCTGCAACTACAGCCGCCGCAAGTTCGCCTCCTGAAAGTACAAAATCGCCAATAGAAATTTCTTTAGTGATAAAGTGATCGCGCACGCGCTGGTCTACTCCTTTATAATGGCCGCAAAGTATAATGATGTTTTCTAAAAGAGACATACGGTTAGCCATGCCCTGATTCAGGGTTTCGCCATCCGGACTCATATATATTACTTCGTCATACTCGCGTTCTGCTTTAAGTTTAGAGATGCATGCGTCTATAGGCTCAATCATCATTACCATACCTGCACCTCCGCCAAACTGGTAGTCATCTACATTTTTGTGCTTGTTGGTGCTGTAGTCCCTAAGATTATGAATGTGTACTTCTACAATGCCTTTATCCTGGGCGCGTTTAAGTATTGAGGCTTCAAAAGGGCTTCGTAGTAATTCAGGAAGTACGGTAATAATGTCTATGCGCATGTTTCTAATTATTCAATGTAAAAATCGCTTGATGTAGCAATTGGAATGTGCAAATGTAGTAATAATATAAAAAGGCAATTTTTCAATGCATAATAAATCGGCTATCATAATTGATGCATTGAAAAATTGCTAAATTGTTGCATTAATTAAACTCCAAACTGCCTTAAATGGTGGTCAAGGTGTTTCCATTCCATAAGGTCCCATTCATGATAGGTCATGTGTCCAAAAAATGGATGTCTTTCTATTTTTATAGCGGCATGACCTTCTTTTGCAAATACCTGAACCAGTTCTATAAGTTCTTTTTTAGATTGTTCAAAATCAGGTTCATGAGTTATTTTAAACTCTTTTGCCGTAGGCATGCCTTTGCCAAAAGGTTGTTTGGTTGACAGTTTTTTCTTTGCCGATTTACCAAACAGGAAACTCATAAGGCGTTGTGGTTCTACATGTAATGTGCCAAAAGCCACTTTTATAGGCTGCTGGCAATGCAGTAACATTTGGCTAACAGTCATTTTACCCCATTGAGAAAGGGTTATTGGACTTAGTTTATTGATACGGTCTATTATATTTTGATTTCCCTGAGGGGTATATATACTCTCCATGTGTTCTAGTTAGTTTTGACTGCAAAAATAATAATAATTAAGTTTACTTTTTAGTAGCTTTAATAGCGTATACCAGGTATATCATTTTTTAAATGTGCAATTCTGTATTTTCCCGGTTCAAACTCTTCGGTACCCCGAAAACAATTGTAGGGTGAATAATCAAATTCATTTAGTGTATTGATTTCTAATCCTGCATCGATCAGGTTATTGACTACCTCGCTTATACTATGGTTCCAGGTTATCATTTCATATTCGGCAGGAGTTGTAAGATCGGCATAGGTGCCTAATTCGGTTTCAATAATAGCATCGGTTTTAAAATAGCGATAGGCTACTTTTTCAAAATTAGGATCAAACATCCACACTACAGGGTGAAATTCTGCGAATACAAATACACCTCTGGGTTTCAGGAAGCGCGATACTGTCCATGCCCATTTTTCAAGATCGGGCAGCCAGCCTATAGTACCGTAGCTGGTAAAAACAATATCAAACTCTTCATTAAGATGTTCGTGTAAACTATAAACATCAGAACATATAAAGCGGGTATGCGCTTCTGTTTTTACAGATAGTTCACGGGCGGTATCAATAGCTTTGTCTGATAGATCTACGCCTGTGGCTTCTGCACCCATACGGGTAAATGAAATGGTATCCTGTCCAAAGTGGCATTGCAGGTGCAGTATTTTTTTACCTCTAACATCGCCTAAAAGAGCCAGTTCGATTTCCTGAAGCGTATTTTTTCCTGCCAGGAATGAGGGCATGTCATAAAACTCGGAGTTTACATGCACTTCGGTTTTATCGTTCCAAGCTTTCTTATTTATGGCAAGATAGTCGTCTTCTTTTTTCATTTCTGAACGTTTAGTTTTTTATTGATGCTAAATTTACATTTTTGTTATGACAGGATGGTAATGAAGATAGTGAATTAATTTGTAAATTTGCATCTTCAAAAATAAACAACAACATAATGGAAAACGGAATCTACGCAAAATTCAATACCGCTAAAGGTGCTATCCTTGTGAAGCTTACACACGATCTTACTCCGGGAACAGTTGGAAACTTCGTGGGTCTTGCAGAAGGTAATCTTGAAAACGATATTAAGCCTCAGGGCAAACCATATTACGACGGACTTAAATTTCACCGTGTTATATCTGATTTCATGATTCAGGGTGGATGCCCACTTGGAACAGGTACAGGTGGCCCGGGTTACCAATTTGATGATGAGTTCCACCCATCGCTTAGGCATGATACACCTGGTGTGCTTTCTATGGCTAATGCGGGTCCGGGTTCAAACGGTTCTCAGTTCTTTATTACTCACGTTGCTACACCTTGGTTAGATGATAAGCATACTGTTTTTGGTAAGGTGGTAGAAGGACAAAGTGTAGTAGACGAAATTCAGGGTAACGATGCACTTGAAAGCGTTGAGATTATCCGCGTAGGCGAGGAGGCTCAGAAATGGAATGCTGTTGAAGCTTTCAGGACTTTTGAAGGTTCTCGTGAAAAACGCCTTGCTGAAGCTAAAAAACAAGCTGAAGAAGCGATGGAGAAACTTGCTGCAGGTTTTGAACAAACTGAAAGCGGTCTTCGTTATAAAATAATCCAGAAAGGTAACGGTAAACAGGCTGAAAAAGGCAAAACTGTTTCTGTACACTATAAAGGTACTCTTGAGAATGGTCAGGAATTTGACTCTTCATACAAAAGAAAACAGCCTATCGATTTTCCTCTTGGAAAAGGTCACGTTATCGAAGGATGGGATGAAGGCATCGCTTTACTTCAGGTAGGTGATAAAGCCCGTTTTGTTATCCCTTCACACTTAGGTTACGGTGAGCGTGGTGCAGGTGGTGTTATTCCTCCGGGAGCTACACTTATCTTTGATGTAGAACTTGTAGACGTAAAATAGTTCTTAGTATTGAGAATTGAGATATTAGAAGGCCGGAAGATTTTTCTTCCGGTTTTTTTGTTTTTTAAATCCGGTAGCCGTAACCATCAACTGCCAACGATCAACCAAAATATTGGAATACTTTTTGAAAGTAATGCGCTATAGTTATACTTTTGCATCAAGATAAATAGTTATGAAATATATTTTACTTATTATAGTTTCTCTTTTAGGTTTAGCTGCTAAAGCACAATTGCCCGGTAATTCCATGCACTGTGGTTATGATTTTACCTCTTACATTGTGCTTGATGTGCATGAGTCGGGTAAAAAGGAGGATATCAAAAACCTTAAAATAACCGTGGTGGACAGTTTAGGCAGGGATCTTATAAATGTAGGTAACCTGTATAGTTATAAGAATGCTAACCAGCCGATGGCGTTCTCTTTAAATTACCTTATTGGTGATGATAATAAAAAACTGGAAGAAGGCGTAGTGGCTAAAAAGGAGCGTTACTTTTTTCCTTTTGCGAAAGATAATTACCTGCTTTCTGTTTCTAATACCTTTGATGCTGATAAGTTTTCGGTAAAAATCCAGGACGTTGATGGTAAGGAAAATGGCGGCAAATTCAAAACACTTATCCTGCCACTGTATAAATACAATATGTATGTTTTATGTTCTAACGAAAGCCAGCAGGCAGCTATAAAGTTTGGGCGTAAGATGAATAAGCCTGTGGATGTTGTGTTGGAACCAGAGAAGTAATGTAGTAGATTTTCAATGTAGTAATTACCAATAAGCTTGCTGCATGACAATTGTACATTTAATAATTGCTGAATTGTTACGTTAAACTTTCCATTTTATCCCACAGCCCATACTTGGTTTCTGGTTCTCAGGAATACTGCGGTTGTATAAAACGCCGTCTATTGCAGTACGAAGGTCGCTGCCACTAAGCGGAATGTTATTACCGGGACGCGAATCGTCAAGCTGGCCACGATATACTAACTTATCTTCATTGTTGAAAAGGTAAAAATCGGGTGTACAGGCGGCATCATACGCCTTTGCAACTTCCTGAGTGTTGTCAAACAGATACGGAAAATCCATTTTATTTTCAAAAGCAAATTCACTCATTTTTTCAGGGCTATCCATAGGATATCGCTCTATATCATTGCTACTTATAGCGATCATGCCAATACCCTGTACACGATAGTCGTTGGCAATCATAATAATCTCTTCCATAACATGATGTACAAAAGGGCAATGGTTGCATATAAACATAACAAGCGTACCTTTTTCGCCTTTAAGTTGGGCAAAAGAGTAGCTATGGTTAGAATTAGTATCCTTAAGCCAGAAAGCAGGAGCTACAGTGCCTAAAGGAAGCATGTTTGATGGAGTATTTGCCATTTTGTTGTAATCTATTATCTTAGCAAGGTAGCAAATTTTGCTGCTTTAGTCAATACTAAAAAACAAATCAAGCCATTATAAAATGATAACCTGGGAAGAATTTGAAAAAACCGAAATGCGCGTGGGTACTATCATCGAAGTGAATGATTTTCCGGAAGCGCGTAAGCCTGCCTATCAGTTAACAATTGATTTTGGTATCGAAACAGGGGTCCGAAAGTCATCGGCACAGATAACAAAACGATATACTAAAGAAGATCTGGTTAACAGGCAGATTGTTGCCGTGGTAAACTTTCCTAAAAAGCAGATCGGTAAATTTATGAGCGAGTGCCTGGTGCTTGGCGCTGTAGGTCAGGAGGGAGATGTAATCTTGCTGGCTCCTGATTTTAAAGTTGAGAACGGATTGAGGATAGGCTAGGGGTTCAGGGTATTGATTGCGAGTTGTTATTTAGTTTTGCTGAACCACTTCGTTGGATTTCGACCGGAATGAAATGGTGAAATCTCTACAGGGATTCTTCGACAGCGCTGCGCTGCGCTCAGAATGACAAAAATGCGTAAAGTTTGCCCCATAAAAAAAGTCCAAAAACCTTAGCGGAATCCGGACTTCATAATTTTTTAGTTTTTTCTGACGGTTGGTTGTTGGTTAAATGTCGTCAAAATTTACGTCGGTAAAGCTTTCACTGGTTACAGCTTCTTCACCCTTTTCTCCAAATAGTCTTCTGAAATCTTTTTGATGTCTTTCAGAGATTACTTCCTCTCCTTTGTTGTTAAGGACATAAGATGTCATTTCGTCAAGTATGTCTCTAAAGGCAGCAAAATCTTCTTTATAAAGATAGATCTTGTGTTTTTTAAAGTGAAAAGACCCGTCTTCTTCAGTAAACTTTTTACTTTCGGTTATGGTGATATAATAATCATCAGCCTTAGTAGCCCTTACATCAAAGAAATATGTCCTTCGTCCTGCCCTCAATACTTTTGAAAAGATCTCTTCCTTTTCAAGCATGTCATTTTCTCTCATAATCCTAGGTTCTTTTTATTTGGTTTATGTGGAAACCAAAAATCCAAAAAAAATCTAAATTAACCAACAAATTATTGCATTTCTTTTTCAGAAAGTTGTTTTAAGTACAAATCTTTGTAATATCCCTGTTGGTTTATCAGTTGATTGTGAGTTCCTTGTTGCAGTATTTCGCCATCTTCAAGGATGATTATTCTGTCGGCATTCTTGGCAGAAGATACCCTGTGGCTCACAATAATAGTGGTTTTGTCTTTGCAGAATTCAAGAAGGTTGTTTAATATCGCTTCTTCAGTTTCCGTATCAACGGCAGATAGGCAATCGTCAAGTAATAATATAGGAGCATCTTTAATCATTGCCCTTGCGATAGATACACGCTGTTTTTGTCCCCCCGAAAGGGTTATACCACGTTCTCCCAAGATCGTTTCGTATTGTTTGTTGAATCCAATGATGTTATTGTGTACCATTGCTTTTTCTGCAACACTTACAACTTCCTCATGAGTAGCTTCTTCTTTACCAAATTTAATGTTGTTACTTATGGTATCTGAAAAAAGAAAAGCATCCTGAGGTACAAATCCTACGCTGTTGCGCAAGTCGTAAAGATTATGGTCTTCTATATTTTCGTTGTCCACACATATTTCGCCTTTTTCAACATCATATAATCTGCTGATGAGGGAAAGTAAAGTTGATTTTCCGGAGCCTGTACGTCCGAGTATAGCAATTGTCTCACCTTTATTTATAGAAAAAGACACATTTTTTAAAGCAGTTATGTTAGTGTCTTCGTAGGTGAAGCTAACGTCTTTAAAAGCAATCTGTCCTAATATAGGTGTATGGTCAGGATTGTTGTTTTGTATATCCGGCTGGATTTTAAGAAATTCATTTATCCTTTTTTGTGATGCTTCGGCTTCCTGAATCATAGATGATATCCATCCTAAAGACGCAACTGGCCATGTAAGTCGGTTAATATATAATATAAACTGTGCTATAATACCTATTTCGGCAATACTTCCATTTACATACATCATACCGCCTACATATATAACAACCAGGTTGCTTATACCTATAAGTAAAATCATGAACGGGCCAAACAAAGCATTAACTTTTGCGAGGCTTAGGTTTTTTTGTACACTGTCCCTTGAAAGTGTTTTAAAATCTTCCCCTTTTTGTTTTTCAAGCGAATAGGCTTTAACGATCCTGATTCCTGAAAACATCTCCTGCGTAAATGTAGATAGTTTAGATATGTTTTGCTGGTAAAGCGTACTGCGCTTATTGATCTGTTTGCTTATCCAGTAAATGGAGTAGGCGAGAATTGGTAATGGTAGTAATGTATAAAAAGTAAGCTTTGGCGATATAGTGAACATGTGTGTCGAGATAACCGCAAAACTTATCACGGTATTGAGTGTATACATGATTGCCGGCCCAACATATTGTCTTACACGACCTACGTCTTCGCTAATGCGGTTCATAAGGTCGCCGGTACGGTTTTTTTTGTAAAAGCTTGGCGATAAGTTTTCGTACTGACGAAACACTTCGTTCTTTAAATCAAATTCTACGTGGCGCGACATTACAATTAAAGTCTGTCTCATCAAAAAGGTAAGAAAGCCGGCAACAAGTGTTGTACCGATGATCATTAATATGCTTGTAAGTAGCTCGGCCTGGACATCTGCTGCCGAAGCAGTACCTTTTTTAAAGCTTTCTATAGCGGTAATCGAATCTTTAATATATTCAGGAGTGAATAAAGAGAAGATTTGTGCTATGATTGTTATCAGAATTCCTAAAAGAAATTGAAATTTATATTTTACAAAATATTTATTTAAATACTGAAGTTCTTTCATGTTATTTTTTCAAATGCAATTTTATTGTTTATGAAATTGTTAAATTTTATATCAATTTCACTGTTTTTATGGGGTCAAAAACAATGGCCTTTTATTAGGGAATGTGTAAAAAAAGACTTTTATTTTGCCTTATCTTAATATTATGTGTAATTTTGTCTCCTGTTTTTGAATAAAGTTCAAATTTAAAAAATATTATTATGATAACAGAAGTTATTAAGGCTAACGAGCTTACTAAGGTAGACCCTGTTTTTGGACAAGCATCTTTTAATGACCACGAACAGATCGTTTTTTGCCATGACAAAGATACTGGATTAAAAGCAATAATCGGTGTCCATAACACAGTTTTAGGACCTGCACTTGGAGGTACAAGAATGTGGAAGTATGCAAACGAATGGGAAGCTCTAAACGATGTTTTAAGACTTTCGCGTGGTATGACTTTCAAGTCTGCTATATCAGGGTTAAATCTTGGTGGTGGTAAAGCTGTTATCATAGGCGATTCTAAAATCGACAAAACTCCTGAAATGATTACACGTTTCGGTCAGTATGTAAACTCACTGAGCGGAAAATATATTACTGCAGAAGATGTAGGTACAACTACAGCCGATATGGATCTTATACGTGATGTAACTCCTTATGTTACCGGTATATCTGTAGAAAGAGGTGGTTCAGGTAACCCTTCTCCTGTAACTGCTTACGGTGTTTACATGGGCATGAAAGCTGCTGCAATGCACCAGTTTGGAAGTGATAGGCTTGACGGAAAGAAAATATTAGTTCAAGGTACAGGCCACGTAGGTGAAACACTTATTGATTACCTTACTAAAGAAGGTGCTCTTGTTCAGATATCTGATATCAACGAAGCAAGAATGCAGGAAGTATCGGCAAAATATGGTGCTACAATTTATACAGGTGACGACGTTTACAGTGCAGATGTAGATATCTATGCTCCATGTGCTCTTGGTGCTACTATAAACGATGCTACTATTGATAAGATTAAAGCTAAAGTTATTGCAGGTGCTGCAAATAACCAGTTGGCTAACGAGGTTGTTCATGGTAACATCCTTAAGGATAAAGGAATTCTTTATGCTCCTGACTTCCTTATCAACGCTGGTGGTATCATCAATGTATATGCAGAAATCGTAGGTTATGACGCTGCTGAGGCTATGAGAAGAACTGAAAATATCTATAACACTACACTTGAGATATTTACACTTGCTGAATCTCAAAACATCACTACGCAGCAGGCTGCTATGGCAATTGCTCAAAAGCGTATTGACGAGAAGAAAAAAGAAACCGCTAAATAATTAGCGTACAAAAATATTATTCTTAATTTTGCGGAGCGAAAGAGTTTTTCTTTCGCTCCCTTAATTTTTAAAAGTTCTTATAGGCGGATGTTAAACAGAAGACATATTCGGGTTAAAGTGATGCAGTCAATTTATGCAATGCATCAAAATGATTCAGACAATCTTGAAAAGGAAGAGAAATTCCTTTTTAACAGTATTGAAAACATTCGTGATTTGTATCTTATCATGCTTTCAGCATTAGTTGAGATAAGAAACAGTGAAGAGGATTTTATTGAAAAATCATCTAAAAAGCACCTCGCAACACCACTAGAGCGTAATCCAAACAAAAAGTTTATAAACAATCAGGTGCTTCACCTGCTGTCAGAAAGCAATAATTTAAGTATTGCTATGGCAGACCGTAATATAAACAACTGGAAAAACAACGACGATTATATATTATTGCTTCTTGAAGATATCAAGCAGAGTGAGGTATATGAAAAATACATGGAAAACAAAGTGAACAACTTTGAAGAAGACCGTGAATTTATCGCCGATCTTTTTACAGAAGTTGTAGCGCCTAACGAAAAACTGTATGAATATCTTGAAGACAACAAGCTTACCTGGGTAGATGATATCCCGGTAGTGAATACGCTTATTGCAAAACAGCTAAGACAGCTTACACTGCCTGATGAAGATGGCAGGGAGTCGTTCCAGGTTCCAAGGCTTTATAAAGACATGGACGACAAGGATTTTGTGAAAAATCTTTTTCGTAAAACGGTGCTTAATAATGTAGAGCTTGCAAAAGAATTTATAGATAAAACACCAAACTGGGATACCGAGCGTATTGCAGAAATTGATGCTATTATCCTTAAAATGGCTATTTGCGAGTTTCTTAAGTTTCCGTCTATACCCGTTAAGGTAACAATCAATGAATATCTTGAGATCGCAAAAGAATATTCTACTCCAAAAAGTAGTATTTTTATCAACGGAATTCTTGATAATCTGGTTAAAGATTATCAGGCCAGTAATAAATTAATAAAGACCGGTAGAGGTTTAATGTAAAAACAAGTTTAAAATTTTTAAAGTTATGTTGAAAAAAACAGCCGCTATGCTAGCCATAGCATCTTTAGTGCTTACAGCATGCAAAAAAGAAAATGCAGCTTTACGTATTGATGATGAAACTGCTAAAAAAGCTGAAATTGCCCATGCTCAGTCAGGTAATACTCCTGTAGCTAAATTTGACGCTATGGAGTACGATTTTGGTACTGTAGCTGAAGGTGATAAAGTAGAACACATTTATAAAGTGTCTAATGCAGGTACTGCAGATCTTGTTATTAACGACGTTAAGCCAAGCTGCGGATGTACTGTTCCTGATTTTACTAAAACACCAATTAAACCGGGTGAAAAAGGTGATATTAAAGTAATCTTTAATTCTACAGGAAAAAGTGGTAACCAGGAAAAAACGGTTACTGTAATGATGAACACTGAAACCGGAACAGAAACTCTTAAATTTAAGGCTAACATCACTCCGAAAGCCGGAGGTATAGGTGTAACGCCGGCAGCACACTAATTATATATGGGACAGATAGGACAATTTGCGCCAATAATCTTAATGTTTGTGGTAGTATATTTTTTAATGCTTAGACCACAGCAAAAAAGACAAAAACTTGAAAAAGAGTTTGAACAAAATCTTAAAGTTGGAGATAAGATAATCACTAAAAGTGGTATCCACGGCAGAATAGCTGAAATTGCAACTGACTCTGTAGTCGTAGAGACTATGGCAGGAAAGCTTAAAATGGAGCGTTCGGCTATATCTAACGAACTTAGCCAGAAATTAAATGCCCCTGCTAAAGAGGTGAAATAATAAAAAAAATCCCAATCGAAAGATTGGGATTTTTTTTTGAATGTGTTGTTAAATTATGCAGTCTGTCGTTGTAGCGAAACAAATATATGTTTCTTTTCGCTCTCCATAGAAATGCGTTTTTATTTTGCAGCAGTAAGTTCAGCTATCTTTACAATAACGTCTACAGCCCTCTGCATGCTTTCTACAGGAACATATTCATATTTCCCGTGGAAGTTATGCCCGCCTGCAAAGATGTTAGGACACGGAAGCCCCATGTAAGACAATCTTGAACCATCTGTACCACCACGGATTGGTTTGATAAGCGGTTCTATACCGAGCTCTCTCATGGCTTTTTCTGCAATATCTACAATGTGCATTACAGGTTCAACCATTTCTTTCATGTTATAATAGTAATCTTTTACTTCGGGGATAACCACATCGCCACCAAATTGTTTTTGGTACTCTGCGTTTATACCGTCGGTAATAGTTTGTATCATTACTTTCCTGTCTTCAAACTTAGCACGGTCATGATCACGGATAATAAGCTGCACGGTAGTTTCTTCAATACTTCCTGTAATACCCACAACATGGAAAAAACCTTCGTAATCTTTAGTTTTCTCAGGAACTTCTCCTGAAGGTAACTGGCTAATGAAAGTGTTCGCCAAAAGCATTGAGTTTATCATTTTGCCCTTAGCATAGCCCGGGTGAACGCTGATACCTTTAAAAGTAATCTTTGCACCTGCAGCATTAAAGTTTTCATATTCAAGTTCGCCTATCTGGCTTCCATCCATTGTGTAAGCCCATTCAGCGCCAAATTTTTCAACATCAAACAGGTCAGCGCCACGGCCTATCTCCTCATCCGGAGTAAAGCAAATGCGTATTTTTCCGTGTTTGATCTCAGGATGCTGGATCATGTACTCCATAGCCGTAACAATCTCGGTAATACCTGCTTTGTCGTCAGCGCCAAGAAGGGTAGTGCCATCAGTAGTAATAAGCGTTTGCCCTTTGTACTGAAGCATATCTTTAAAGTATCCCGGTGAAAGCACTATGTTAAGTTCTTTATTCAGGATGATATCGCCACCATCATAGTTAGGTACTATTTGTGGTTTTACGTTAGCCCCGGTAAAATCAGGAGTAGTATCAAAGTGAGAAACAAAACCTATAACGGGTACTTCGTGATCTACGTTAGACGGAAGGGTAGCCATAACATATGAATGGTCATCTATGGTTACATCTTCCATACCTATAGCCTTTAGTTCTTCTACAAGCTGTCTGGCAAGGTTCCATTGTTTTGCTGTACTTGGTGTAGTGTCAGAATTTGGATCAGATTCCGTATCAACAGTAACATAGCTGATAAAACGGTCTATAATATGCTGCATGTTTAGTTTTGTTTTTAAAATGAAGTGCAAATTTGCGATTTTACATAATTTTGCATGGTTTTTTAGAGAGTTTTCTATTATTGATTTTGATAGTGTATTAAACCGGAAGTTTAATAATAAAAGTGGCACCCTCTCCCGGTGATGATTTTGCCATGATGGTTCCGCGGTGGCGGTCAATTATCTTTTTACAGATGCTCAGGCCGATACCTGTACCGGTGAATTCTGTTTTGGCATGAAGCCGTTGAAACAGCTTAAATATCTGTTCATTATATTGTTCTTCAAAACCGATACCGTTATCTCTAAAGGTAATCTGAAGGCAGTCTGTAATTTTTCCCTGATCGGTTTTATGTTCTACAATTTCGCCTTCAATTGTTATTAAAGGCTTATCGCTGCTGTATTTTAAAGAGTTGCTTATGAGGTTAAAGAATAGTTGATGCATTTGTAAGGGAACTGCCTTAATGTTTGGTAACCGGTCGCAATAGATTTTAGCATTTTTTTCTGAAATAAGCAGCTCATAGTCGGTAAGTACATTATTTATAATGGCATTCAGGTCAGTTGCCACAAACTGATCTTCTGCAGATATACGGCCATACATGAGCACATCCTGAATAAGCTGCGACATTCTTGCGGCAGAGTTAAATATTTTATCCATATATCTCTGTGCATCGTCGCCTCTAAGATCCCATTCGTGAATAGTGCTTATAAAGGTTTGAATTTTACGTAGTGGCTCCTGCAAATCGTGGCTGGCTACATAATTAAATGATTCCAGTTCCTTATTGGTTTTTTCCAGCTCGATATTTTTTAAGGCCAGTAATTTGTTAGAAGTATTGAGCTTTTGCGTGCGGTCATCAACCATTGCTTCAAGTTTTTCTTCAAAAATCTTCTGTTCGTGAATATCTGTAAGTGTTCCTATCCATTCTGTTATTTTGCCTTTATTATCACGCAGGGCAATGGTTCGTGACATATGCCATCTGAAAAAACCATCAAATCGTTTAAGTAAAAAAATGTGGTTAAAATCATCTCCTGTTTCCATAGACTTCATCCAGCCTGTATATACTTCGTCCAGCATATTAGGGTGAACGAGAGGTTTCCATCCCATTCCTTTAGCCTGCTCAAATGTAAAGCCTGTATAGTCAAAATAGCGATTGTTAAAGTATGTTACCATGCCATCAGGAGAAGCTCTGAAAGTAATGTGCGGCATTGTTTCCAGGATCATTTTAAGATCCTTTTCGTTCTTTTCCCTGGCGCTTTGGGCAAGGTATTGTTCTGTGATCTCGGTAACTAAAGATATTACGCCTGCAGGTATGCCGTTTTCCATTAGTGGTTGATAAGCCGAAGTAAAATAGCGCATGCTTTTCACACCATTTTGGTTAAACTCTACGGGGCGCAATGGCCTGTGTACACTATTGCCTGTTTCATAAACATAACGCATATCTATGCCGATAGGATGATTTTCAAACTGTGGAAAAATGTCGAATATCTTTTTTCCCAGTACATCTTCTCTTTTTAAGTTGTGAATATTTAGATAAACATCATTTACAGTATCGTAAACAAGATTCTTACCTTTTAGAATAATTATACTTACAGGTGCAAGCTGTACAAGATTTCTGAATTTGGATTCACTTTCTTCTATCTTTTTACGGGCAATAACCTGTTGTGTAATATCGTGGGCAAGTACTACAATGCCTTTAACTTTTCCATCTTCGTGTAGTATAGGCTGATAAATAAACTTTACGTAAACTTCCTGTGTAACACCGTTGGTAACAGAATAAAAATGCGCTTCCTCTTCAATATAGTCAGTACCATTGTCGTAAGTATTTTCTAGTTTTTTGTCAAATCCCTGTGCAGCGGCCTCCGGAAGTCCTTCAAACAATGGTTTGTTAATCATAACTTCAGCTGGCTTATCCCACAATTTCAGCATATTGTCGTTAGCAATTTCCACCACCATATTCCTGCCACGCAAAACACAAATGGCAACAGGCGCCTGTAGGAACAGGTTTCTTATTTGTCTTGATGCATTATCTCTGGCCTTTATAATTTTGATCTGTGAGCGTATGCGGGCCAAAAGCTCTTTTGCAGAAAAAGGCTTCACTAAGTAATCGTCGGCACCTGTTTCATAACCTTCAATTTTTGACTCTTCACCGGCTCTGGCTGTAAGGAATATAATAGGAAGAAGGGCGATGTCAGGGTCGCTCTTTATGTGTTTCAATAATTGTTTGCCGTCCATTACAGGCATCATTACATCACTAAGTACCAATGATGGCCTTTCGTTATATATAGACTCCAGTGCTTCAGCACCATTAGTTACGGTTATCACCTTGTATTCTTTTGACAATATAGATGTAAGGTGTCGTCGCATATCAGCATTGTCATCTGCAACAAGGATAGTATCAATATTATCGCGGGGAGTCATGCTTATATCGGCAAATGTACCTGATGTCATGTCTGTCATAGCATCTGCTTCTGTCAGGTAATGATTTATAGGAGAAGCGATTGTTTCTTGTACCGTGTCATAAATATATTCAGGGTCAAGATGGGTTTTGCCAAAAGGAACAGTAACGGTAAATACACTGCCTTTTCCTTCTATACTTTCTACGTTAATGCTGCCACCGTGCTGTTGTATAAGTTCCTTTATCATAGATAGTCCTATGCCTGAACCTTCATAGCTTCTGCCGGCAGTGTTACGTATTCTGTGAAAGCGGCTAAACATATTTGGCAATTCACTTTCGGGTATACCTACACCGGTATCACTTACGGTAAGTATAGCATTATTGCTATCCTCCGCTATATTTATGGTAATACTACCGTGCAGTGTATATTTAAATGCATTAGAAAGCAGGTTGAATACTATTTTTTCCCACATTTCCCTGTCCGTATAAACAGGCTGGCTTAGTGGCGATGCCTTTACATTAAATTCAAGTCCTGCCTTTTCTGTAATTGCCCTGAAGTTAGCAGCCAGATTTTCCGTAAATGCCGCTAAATCTAAAGGGACAAACCTCGCCCTGAACTTTCCGCTTTCCATTAGGCTAAAGTCGAGCAGTGTATTTACCAGTTTTAAAAGTCTTAATGCATTTCGGTGTATAGTTTCGGTAATCTCTTTTTCAGTTCCATTCAGGCTGTTGCTGCTTGTAAGTTCTTCAAGCGGGCCCAGCATCAGCGTTAAAGGTGTCCTGAATTCATGGCTGATATTGCTTACAAAGGCTGTTTTGGCGCGATCTATTTTGGCAAGCTCCTCAAGTCTTTCTCGTTCATTTTTTATAGCGTCAACGTTTTGTATGGCAGCAGATATATTAGTAGCTACATTTTCATAAAATGAAATGTAATCGTTATCCAGCCTGCGGGTTGGGCTTATACCACATATTAAAATCCCGGCAGGTTTATTTAAGGTTGTAGTTAGAAGTAGCGCAATAGCATTTTTAACAGGTTGACAGGCCTGACCTGTAGTTATTATATCACCATAGTGCAGGTCTAAACTTTGCCACTTTCCTGTTTTAACGACTGTAACAAGCTGATTTTCAATTTTTAAATTAAATTCTTTAGGAAACTGAATTGAGTAGCTAGGATTTACACCTGCCTGTTGTATCATTTCGGCCTTCTTTCCTTTATCGTCAAGCAGGTAAAATAAGGCGAACGGAATATCTGCATTATTTTTTTCGATTGTAGCCGCTGCCGATGCAAATGCCGCATCAATTGTTTTTTCTATGAGTGATTTAGCAGCAAGTTCAGCCAGTGTAAGATTTCTTCTTGCAGCAAGTAATTTTGCTGTAGTTTCAAAATTAGGACAGAACAATCCGGCTACATTGCCATATTCATCGAAAATCGGGCTATAGGAAAAAGAATAGAAAACCTCTTCTAAAAAACAGCCCCGCTTCATGAATAGCTGCACATCATCATTATTGGTAGATTTACTCTCTTTGTAAACCTTGTCCGATAAGGGTCCGCAAATATCCCATATCTCCTCCCATACTACCGATGCCGGTTTTCCTAATGCCCATTTATGTTTATCAATACCCAGTACTTCTATATAGGCATCATTATATAAAAAAGTGTTGTCAAGACCCCAGCCTATCCATATTGGGTTCTTAGAATTCAGCATCAGGTTAATAGTAGTTTTAAGGCTTTGTGGCCAGTGCTGAAGAGGGCCAAGCGAAGTTTCTGCCCAGTTATAATGGCGTATCATTTCGCCCAGCTGACCTTCTGAGGTGAGAAAATCCGGGAGTGCGTTTTCTTGTTTTGTATCAGGCATAATTGGGTTTTGGCGTATGACTTATATCAAAGTTAACAAATAAAGATGTTAAAATTTTACAAAAGCCCGTTTAGCTCTCCTACTAAGTTTTTCCTCGCCTGACTCTCGAATTTATCTCTGAAATGCTGTGTTTTGAAGATGTATTCCATATCTAAAAAATGCTGTAAAACCTTTTTTCTTTCCGGGTTATACATAAAGTCAGGGTATATAGAATATTCCCGGCGTACCTGATTGCTATATGTAGTATATGTTATATTATCGGCACCTACGATAGACATATCCGCATCAATAAAAAGATTGGTGTCATTGTTAGAGTTTACCTCGTGGGTTTTAGTGGCTATGATTTGCGCTCCGCAAAGTTTTATTCGCTCTTTAGGATAGTTGATGGTGGTTAGTGCTTTTATAGCAGCTAACGCACTCTTTTCTTCATTTTCTTTAGATGTTACCTTATAGATAATATCATGGTAAAATAGAGAAAATAATACAGTATCCCAATCTGAAATTTGTTCTCGGCAGCCTTCAAGCTGAGCATACAAGTTCTCGAGATGTTTGAGATTGTGATAATAGCGTTTTGAGCCTGAATATTGCTTTTCAATTTCGTTCCATAAGTTTTCTGTAACATCAGGATGTTCATTGTAACGGTGTACCAAATCTGTAAAAATTTCTTTTAACATAATAAGAGAATAACGGTATCCCGAAGTTATAAATTATTATGCACAAAGCCCCGCTACAGCGGGGCTTTGTGTTATTATTTCTTTTCAAGGTTAATGCCTGATTTTTGTGGAGGTTCATCCTGTGAGTTATCCTGTCCTGAAGGCGGTGGAGGCGGTGGAGGCACCTGTGTAAATATACCTGAAAGTTCTGCCATGTTTTCGGCTAATAGCCAACCTGACATGCCTTGTTTCCAAGTGTAGTGCTCTTTTGTAAACTGTCCGTTAGATGCAAAATCTTTTAACTGGTCAAGAGTATACGGTCCTGACTGCTGTCCGTCAAGTGCAATATGATATACCGTTGCAGGTGGAGGAGGAGGTGTACTATTAATGTTGCCCATCATTCCTCCCATTTGGTTGCCCATTGCCCTGCCAACAGCCATACCGGCCATCATTCCTGCAGGGCTAAAGCCGGAACTATGACTATTACCGTCAGTGTCTATATTGCCCATGCTGCCAAGGTTGCCGGCTGCCGTTTTAAGTACGTCAGCCTGTTGGTTAAGCTGATGTACTGCGAAGTTTTTAGCTTCAACGCCCATTTCTTTATCCTTACGTTCTATTCGGGTATTTTCAGAAAGATTAGTTATTTCTATATCCGTTTTAGAATCAATAAACTTCGTCTGCTGATCGGCAGTCGTTTTCTTAAGCTGAATATAGTTAGGATGTGTTTTGTCCATTTCAATGGCCGAGATATCCACACGTTTAAGGTTGATACCGAAATCGTTTTTTAAAGTAATGGCTATCTTTTCCTGGAGAGAATTATTTATTTCATCAAGCTTTCGTTCAAGCTGTACTACAGGTATCCCCGTATCTGTTGGGATATTAAGCAATACCGATTTTGCTTTGCGTACAAAGAAATCCTCAATCTGTTG
>Ga0157370_10003038_pt1 | contig 19891 bp, 9 predicted proteins | sample C35metaG_FD_113463 | JGI IMG/M metagenome (GOLD analysis project Ga0157370, IMG submission 113463) | Corn rhizosphere microbial communities from Kellogg Biological Station, Michigan, USA - C3-5 metaG | ecosystem: Host-associated > Plants > Roots > Rhizosphere > Soil | place: USA: Michigan...
AGGTATTAAGGTTTGGCTGGTTACATCAGATTTTATGGCTGTATATTCAATTGGATCTTTAATGTTTTTGTAGAAGGTACCTATTAAAATTTCATCAGAATTTCCCGGGAAAAACTCATACCGGAAATCGACGTTATTAGCGGTGGTATGATTGAGCCCGGAAGGATTTCCTTGTTCTTTAAATACCTCTCCCTGGACGCCATCGGGAATCATGTCAATAAAACTTGGTCTGGTAAGGGCTTTGTAATAAGCCAGGCGCAGATTTTGATTTTCTGTCAGCGCATATTTGAACTGGAGGCTTGGCAAGAGGTCTACATAATCTATCGTACCAAAGCGATAGGATTTTGACTCCGTAAGCTGCGTGTCGTAGTGCTGATGGGTTTGTTCTACTCTCAACCCGCCAAGCATCTCCAGTTTATGGAGTAATTCCCATTTGAATTGAACATAAACCTCTGTAAGATCCTCTTTAAAAGTATAATTGTTGCCGTTTACAGGAGAAAGGCCATTATTGTCTACGGTATAAACGGCATCATTGATATTGGTATAAGGCTGGGCACCTTTTGCACCCGGAACCGGACTTAAGGAATATTCATTATAGATATTATCTCTTTTTTTATCCCGGAAAACCGCACCCATCTTTAACTCCATTTTTCTGTTCAGCAGCAAGCCTTGCTGGGTCATATTCACATAAGCAGAATAATCTTTATCAGAATTTGCCATCCATAACCTGTTCATCTTTTGAATATCGTCAGACTGTTTTGTCATCTGACCAGTCTGAGAATCAATTTGAAAACCATATTGATGAGAAAAATAAGCCTGGTCAGGCAGGCGGTTGTTTGCGATGGAATAGACCAGTGACCAGTCCAGTTTTAAACCATTGTTCAAATCATGGGCTCCCTGTAAAGTAGAGTTGTTGATGGACTGTTGTTGCACTGTACTCCGGTCCTGATAATTGACAATGCTGTTCAGTACAATGGTATCCACGATATTCCTTTGCTGAATATCCTTCAGGTTTACATACAAATTGTATAAGGAAATCTTGTTTTTTGAATTGATCTGGTAATCCAGCTTGGTGTTCATACCCAAACGCTGGCTTTGTGTAGAATATTGGCGCTGCTGCAGTTCCTGAAAGGAAGGGATGTTATTTATACTCGGTTGCGCGTTTGGCAGGAAAAAAGTAGAACTGGTACCCCTGTAATTGTTCTGGTAACTACCAGACACCATAAAGCCAAACTTCTTGTCCTTTCCAAAACGGTTTCCAACGGTCAGGCCGGCAGTCATATTAACAGGTGTATTTTTAGTAGTGTAGTTTAATGCACCACGAGGAAAGTCTCCAACCTGGGCCGCATAACTATTGCCGTTGAGTTCTGCCGGTGCGTATTTGCTGCTACCCGAAGTGCTGAATTGTTTATAGGGCTGGCTGTCAAAAATATTGTTATATCCAGCAGCAAAATTTCCATTAATGACAAGGTGGGAGGGGGCATCCTTCATCACCAGGTTAATGGTTCCGCCAATCGCATCTCCTTCCATAGAAGGGGTAAGGCTTTTGCTCACTTCCAGGTGGTCCAGGATTTCTGAAGGGAACAGATCCAGGGGGACATAACGGTTTTTGTTGTCCGGACTTGGAATTTTAATGCCGTTGACTAATGTATTGATATATCTTTTTTCCATTCCTCTGATAATCGGGTACCTGCCTTCACCAGCGCTGTTCTTCTCAATGGTTACCCCGGATACCCTTTGCATCACATTGGCCACAGTCAGGTCTGAAGAGAGCTGGATGGTTTTAGCGGATACCACATTGACCAGTGCCTCAGAATTTTTTTCCAGGTCTCTTGCTTTGCGGTCTGACGAATAGCCGGCTGCACTAATAGTTACAGTAGAAAGTTCTGATACATCCGGATCAAGTATAACCGAAACCGCATTCGGACCGGCAGCGGTAATGGTGACTTCCTGTTTTGCTGTTTTGTAAGACAGATACTTTACCTCCAGGTGATAAGTACCCGGTTTAATATTTTTAATGGTGAATGTTCCGTCCAGTTGCACGAAATGTTTGGAGGATACTTCAGCTACTTTTACGGTAGCACCAACCAATGGGTCTCCTGTCGCAGCGTCATTTACCCTGCCCTTTAAGGTTTGGGCAAATGCAGCGCTCATGAGCAAAAGCAGGAAGGAAACAATCCCTGCAGTTCTTTTTAAAAATAGAGTAAAAGTAAGGGGCATAGTTTTGTTTTTTTTTGCAATGGTATTAAAAAACAAGAGCACCAAATGACACTGGTGAATTTGATGATGAACACATAATGTGTTATTAATAAGTGCTTAAGAATCTCTTTAGAATTGATTTGTATGGCCGGATGTCAAAGGCGTAGAGCAGGAAGCAGCTAACAATAAAGTATTCCTGAATTAACATCAGGTTAATAGTGTAAACTCTTTCTTTGCACTGGTATTATCATTATAAAACAGCTCCATTTGATTCATGACACTAAAGACTTTTCTTTCTGTTCTTTTATTAGTTCCATTTGCCTGTTATGCACAGGAAAAAGAAACTAAAACAAATGCCCGCCCTGAACTGATCCGGGGGCCCTATCTTCAGGCAGCAAGCAGTACCGGTATTATGGTACGCTGGCGTACGGATGTTTCCTCCCGCAGCCGGGTGCGTTTTGGAACTGCACCGGATCGTCTTGACCAGCAGGTTGATGACGCAAAGCTACTCACTGAGCATCAGGTTACACTAAAAGGTCTGAAGCCCTATACCAGGTATTATTATGCGATAGGTGGTTTTCAGGATACCCTTCAGATTGGAAAAGACAATTCCTTTATGACATTGCCTGAACCTGGAAAAGCAGGCAAATACAGAATTGCTGCATTAGGCGACTGCGGCGACAACTCGATCAATCAGCGGAATGTGAAAAATCAGGTGATCAAATATATTGGTGACCAGGAACTCAACGCCTGGATCTTATTGGGTGATAATGCTTATTCTGATGGTACAGATGCAGAGTTTCAGAGCAAATTTTTCAATATCTATAAAGATGATCTTCTAAAAAAATATCCCTTGTTTCCAACACCAGGCAATCATGATTACCACGACACCGATGTAACTTCAGCGAAGGCACAGGTGACCCATGAGACGGCTTATTATCAGAATTTTTCTATGCCAACAGAAGGCGAATCGGGTGGCGTTGCTTCTCATACCCAGGCTTTTTATTCTTTTGATTTGGGCAATATCCATTTCCTGTCCCTGGATTCTTATGGAAAAGAAGATCAGGCTTACAGGCTTTATGATACACTTGGCCCTCAGGTCAACTGGATTAAAAAAGACCTTGCTGAAAACAAGAACAAAGGCTGGGTGATTGCTTACTGGCACCATCCACCTTATACGATGGGATCGCACAACTCGGATAAAGAAGAAGAGTTGATTAAAATCCGTGAAAACTTTATCCGTATCCTGGAGCGTTTTGGGGTAGACCTGGTGTTGTGCGGGCATAGTCATGACTATGAAAGATCCAGGCTGATGGCCGGACATTACGGACCGGAAGCCAGTTTCGACGCGGCAAAGCACAACCTGAGCAGTTCTTCGGGCCGATATGACGGTGGAACAAACGCCGCGCCTTATGTAAAAGCTCAGGATGGCAAAGGGACTGTTTATGTAGTGAGCGGGTCTGCAGGTAAACTTGGAGGAAAACAGAAATCTTTCCCACATGATGCGATGTACTTTTCAGATGCAGATCATGGCGGGGCTAGTATACTGGAGGTTGAAGACAATCGGCTGGATTTGAAATGGATATGTGCCGACGGGCAAATCCGGGACCAGTTCACAATGATGAAAAATGTCAATAAGCATCAGGTCATCCAGCTGAAAAAAGGAGAGAAAAAAACCTTAACAGCTTCCTTCATCGGTAAATATACCTGGAGTTCTTCTCCCTCTTCAGAGAGAAGCCTGGTGGTTTCACCTGATCAGGATCGAATCTATAGCGTAACAGACGAATTCCAAGTCATAAAGGATACTTTCGAGGTCCATGTATCAAAATAAACTGAAAAGCGTTATACTGGGACTATTGCTGATCACCAGCCTGGCCATTGTTCTTGGACTAAAAAGAGCGCCGGACCAGACTGCATTAACCCATACGATAGCTTATTTTAAAGACAATTCAAGTGCATTTGCTGCTTCAGCTGGTCGGCTGAAAGCAGCAATTGTATTGCTGGATGGGAGTACAGCGCACACAGAAAAGGCCAGACTGGCACTAAAGGATTGCCGGTTGCGTTACAAGAGAATTGCGTTCTTCCTGGATTATTTCTTTGAAAGTTCTTCGTTAATTTATAACCGTCCGCCCAAGGTAGAGGTGGAGGAACCTTATATGGAATACCAGGAGCCTTCAGGCCTTCAGGTGCTGGAAGCCCTGCTGTATGAAGCACATCCAGTCCAGCATAAACAAGCCCTGCTGGCCCAGGCAGAACTGATCAGCAGTTCAGCCGATGATCTGGGCGCACTGACCTACCGGTTTGAAGCCACAGACCAGGAGATTCTGGAAAGCATAGACCTGGAACTGGTCAGGGTAATGGCCCTGAGCATCTCCGGCTATGACGCACCGGAACTGAAAAGCGGTATACAGGAAGCTCATCAATCTTTAACAGCTATTCATGATGTTGTCCAACCTTTTTTAAACGATGATGAGGTATCTGTAAACCTCATCCGTAATTTAGATAAAGCCATGCAGTTTACCTCTGGTCAGGTAGATTTTGATGCTTTTGACCGTATGGCTTTTCTTAAAGATTATGCCATGCCACTTCAGGAAGCTTTGAAAAAACTGATGTCAGTGCACAAGTTGTTGCTGTATCGTAAAAGTGCCCTGAATCCTGGAGCAAAGAATCTTTTCGATAAAAACGCTATTGACCTGGAAAAGTTTCCAGCCGCAAAATCGAAAACTTCCCTGGAGATGGTCGCGTTGGGTAAAAATCTTTTTTTTGAAAAAGCTTTGTCGGGAAACCTGCAGAGAAGCTGTGCGAGTTGTCATGAACCCGGAAAATACTTTACAGATGGCCTTAAAACCAGTCTGGCTTTTGATGGCGTACAGCATGTACTTCGAAACGCACCCGCTTTATATTATGTGGGATATCAATATGCCCAGTTCTGGGATGGACGGGTAAAAAGCCTTCCCGAGCAAGTGCTGGAAGTGCTGCGCAATCCTTTGGAAATGAATGCAGATACAGGACATGTGGTAAGGCACCTGCAGCATAACCCTGACTATGTAAAATCATTTGAGCGGGTTTTTGGAATCCGCACCCCGATCCGCATCGGTCAGGTCGCATCAGCTTTATCAGCCTATATGCAAACACTTGCGCCATTTAACTCTGCATTTGACAGGTACCTTAATGGAAATCCCCGGGCAATGAACAAAGATCAGGTAAAGGGCTTTAACCTTTTTATGGGTAAAGCACAATGTGGTACCTGTCATTTTATCCCACTCTTCAATGGACTGATCCCCCCCTTTTATAAACGAACCGAGTTTGAAATCCTGGGTACACCGGGAAATAACGACCTGAAACATCCTCTGGTGGATAAAGACCAGGGAAGGGCAGACTTCTTTTCCATTGAGTATTATAACGGGGCTTTTAAAACCCCGGGCCTGAGAAATGCAGCGATGACAGCTCCATATATGCATAACGGTGTTTTCAAAGATCTGGAACAGGTCATGGATTTTTATAACCAGGGTGGAGGTACCGGAATTGGCTTAAACTTGCCAAACCAGACCCTTCCATCCAAACCCCTTCATTTAACGGATAAAGAAATAAAAGAAGTTATCGCCTTTATAGGATCACTTACAGATCAAAAATAGATTTTTATATAAATTCTTAAAAAAAAGTTGATTATAATTAATGTAAATTATAGAAAAGAAATATAATTTTACATGATAAAATCAAATATTAACCTTTATATTATGAATTATGTATAAGTATAAGATTGATGAATTTCTGGAAAATCTTCCGGTAAAGTTAAACAGGAACCTGGTCAGTGAAATTCCGAAGATTCTGAATATTTCCTATAATACCTTCAGGAACTATTGTAAAATACCGCTGAAAAGCAAAAAAGACATTCCTTATGGCTGTGTCAGAAAGCTGGAAATCCTCTTTGATATGAAAAATGGCGAACTCTGCAATTTTCGCGTTTCAGGAGATCATTATATGGAAGTCGCAAAAAGAGCCTCCCTCCGGCGGAAAAGGAGAAAAACTGTCAGTCCCGGAAAAAAGGAAACTGACCTGGAAGAGGTTATGAATCCTGAAGATTAAACCGTTTTTCTCAGCTCTATGACAGTGACCTCAGGCCAGATACCTATTCTGCCGGAAAAGCCCAAAAACCCAAAGCCCCGGTTAATGTTTAGGTATCGGCCGTTTTCACTTTTAACACCGGCCCAATGTGCATAACGGTATTTGACAGGGCTCCATTTGATGCCAAATGCCTCTATTCCAAATTGCATCCCATGTGTGTGGCCGGCAAGCGTGAGCTGGATCTTTGAAGGATTTTGTTTGACTTGTGCTTCCCAGTGGGAAGGATCGTGGGAAAGAAGAACCTTGAAATCAGAAGGACTTACATTTCTCAGCGCTTTCTGTAAATCTCCGCGTTCGCCAAAACCCAATCCCCAGTTCTCTACCCCGGCAAGGATGATTTTCTGGCCATTTTTGTAAATTTCTACATGTTCATCGAGAAGGAGTCTGTAACCCATTTCGGCATGATAAGTTTTGAGTTGCTGCAGATTGGCACGCTTATTTTCTTCGCTTTCCCATTTCACGTAATCTCCATAGTCATGGTTGCCCAATACCGAGAACTGACCGTAAGGTGCTTTTATCCTGGAAAAATCATTCATCCAGGGCACAATTTCACTGGCTTTGTTGTTCACCAGATCTCCGGTAAATACAAAAAGGTCAGATTTTTGGGCATTGATCAGTTCGATCCCTCTTTTAATGGCTTTCGGATTATTGAAACTTCCCGCATGAACATCGGAAATCTGCGTAATGGTAAAGCCTTCAAAATTCTCCGGCAGATCGTCGAAAAATAAAGTATGTTTAATGACCCGGTAGGCATATTTTCCGCGAACCATTCCATAAATGAAGATCAGGATGGTCAGGACAAAAAGTATGGTCGAAAACTCGACCCAATGCAGGTTTCTCGGTTGTCCGGTAAACAGACGGGGAATATCACCGGCCAGCAAGGCGATTGTAAAAATAAGTTCACTGGTGAGCAGGATCAGGAAAGCATGTGTTGCAATTTTAAAAAAACTGCCCATTCCATGACTGTTGATTCTGCGTATGGCGGCAATTAAGGAAAGGGTGGTTAAAGCAACAAGGAGCCAGAAACCCAGACTTAATAAAGGATGGTGGGTATAGGTTTCCAAACCGGAAAGCACATACCAGTTCATTAAAAAAAATAGAATGGCTATAAGGGCCAGGGGAAGAATGCTGAATTTTCGCTTCATGATGATTCAAAAAACAAAAGTACTGTATATATCTTTTATATTTATACCATGAATTACCTGGATATCATAGAACAGATCAAAACCCATGTTGAAGACGTGTTCCATAATGGTAAGGATGATAGGCTGTTCTATCATAATTTATCACATACGGAGCAGGTGGTGAAACATATCGTTAAAATTGCAGGGCATTACCAGCTCAGTGACACCGACTTTTTTATTGTTGTTGCTGCAGGATGGTTTCACGACATTGGCTATTTTACAGACTGTAAGCATCATGAGGAGGCGGGAATAGAGAAGGCCAGGGAGTTTATGGGCAAATTCCAGCTGGATGAAGGAATCCTCACGGCTGTTGCGGGTTGTATTATGGCTACCCATATGCCACAAAGACCGGAAGGCTTGCTGCAGCAAATCATTTGTGACGCCGATCTTTATCATTTGGGAACGGACAGTTTTAAAGAGAAAGATAAAGCAATGCATAAGGAAGCAGAGGCTTTTTATGGTCATGAGATCGAGAAGGAGTTGTGGAGAAGGCAAACGATTAAATTTCTGGAAGCACACCACTATCATACCACCTATTGCATAGAACATCTGGCCAGGGGCAAAGAAGAAAATCTGGCCGGTTTAAAAGAAAAATCATTAAAATACCAACAAAAAATGAATACAACTGTGCAGGATCAGACTGCTATAGTAATGGATACAGAAAGTTCCGGAAAAAAAGATAAAAAGAAAAAGACAGACAGACCAGATAAAGGCATTGAGACGATGTTCAGGATCACTGCCGGAAATCACCAGCGTTTAAGCGATATGGCCGATAATAAAGCCCACATCATGATTTCCACCAATTCTATTATCTTGTCTGTCATCCTCAGTATTTTGCTGCGCAAACTGGAAGATAACCCGCACCTGATCGTTCCGACGCTCATCCTGCTGGTCATTTGTGTCACCACTATGGTGTTTTCCATTCTGGCTACACGGCCAACCATCCCTTCCGGGAAGTTTACCGAGCAGGATGTACGCTCACATAAAGTGAACCTTCTTTTCTTTGGTAATTTTTACGGAATGAGCCTGACAGATTATGAACGTGGTATGCAGGAAATGATGGAAGACCGGGATTTCCTTTACGGAAGTCTGATCCGGGATTTACATGGACAAGGTGTGGTGCTTGGACGCAAATATCGTTTGCTCCGGATTGCATATAACGTATTTATGTTCGGGATCGTTGCCTCCGTTTTGGCATTTATAATTGCTATGGTACTGGTGGCTATGTAAGATATGATGGAAAAGGATACTTTCTTTAACCGCGACCTCAGCTGGCTGGGCTTCAATGAAAGAGTGTTGATGGAGGCTGGCCGTGATCAGGTCCCTTTGCTGGAGCGGATCAAATTTTTGTCAATTTATTCGTCCAATCTGGATGAATTTTACCGGGTCAGGATGCCTGTGCTGATGGCTTTGGACACATTGACTACCGATAAGGAGAATGAAAAGGCCTACCGCACAGCGAAAGTAGAAATCAACCGTCAGCAGCACGAATTTGGCAGGGTGTTATCGGAAGATATCTTGCCTGAACTCCTGAAACAGAAGATCCATTGGATCTACAAGGAGGAAATGCCATCAAAACTGAAAGAAGAGACCGGGAAAGTTTTCTTTAATGAAATACTGGCCGTACTTCATCCGGTAAGGATAGATATAGAGGAAAAGGTTTTCTTTGCCCAGAATAACAAACTGTACCAGGTTGTGATCCTGGAAGATCAGCAGGGAAAGGAAAGGATCGAATTGGTCAACGTACCTTCTGATGTATTGCCGCGTTTTTACCATTTTCAGGCAGATGGCCTGCGTTATGTGGTTTTCCTGGATGACATCATCAAACAACATCTGGAGCATTTGTTTCCCAAAGACAAGATTACAGGGGTATTTAATGTGAAAATCACCAGAGATGCAGAACTTCGTCTGGAAGAAGAACTGGATGCGGATATGGCCGCCATGATAGAAAAGGAACTGGCCAAAAGAGATCTTGGGCTGGCCACTCGTTTTTTATGTGAGCCAGGTATTCCCTTACGCTGTCTGTACAGGATCATTTACGCACTAAAACTGGAAAAAGCTTCTGTCGTAGAAGGAGGTGTTTACCACAACCTGAAAGACCTTGGAAGTTTTCCTCTGGAGGATAAATCGCTGGAATATCCACGCAGAACAGCCTTAAATGCGGTGAATATCCCCCCGGGGAAAACACTGTTTGAACAGATTGCAGAACAGGATCTGCTGATCCATGTTCCTTATGAAAGTTACGATCCTGTACTTCGGTTTTTTAATGAAGCGGCCCATGACCCTGCGGTAGAAGAAGTCTATTGTACTTTATACCGGGTGGCCAACCCTTCCAGAATAATACAGGCATTGATCAGTGCTTCCCAAAATGGCAAAAAAGTAACGGCTATGCTGGAACTGAAGGCACGATTTGATGAGGCTAATAACATCAAATGGGCAGCACAGATGAAGGCAGCAGGGGTAAAAATCATTTACAGCAGCATTTCCTTTAAGGTGCATGCCAAGGTTGCGCTCCTGAAGCGCCGCGAAGGGGCAGGTAAAAAATACCTTGGCCTGCTGGCCACGGGGAACCTAAATGAAAGTACAGCAAGATTCTATACCGATCATATCCTGCTCACTTCCAATGAACCCATGCTCAAAGAGCTGGAGCTGTTGTTTGGCTTTCTTGGCAAAAAGAAAAAAAGACCTGCAGAAGGAGATTTCATTGATTTTAAACACCTGCTTGTAGCGCAGTTTAACCTGCAAAGCCGCTTTTTAGCGCTGATCGATCAGGAAATAGAAAATGCTTCAAAAGGACTTCCTTCGGGCATTACCATTAAACTCAATAACCTGGAAGAAAGGGTATTGATTGCCAAATTGTATGAAGCGTCCCGCGCCGGAGTAAAGGTGCAATTACTGGTGCGCTCCATTTGTTGCCTCATTCCGGGAGTGAAAGGGCAAAGTGAACAGATCCAGGTCAGACGTATTGTAGACCGCTATCTGGAACATGGCCGGGTATTTATTTTTCATAACCAGGGCGACGAAAAAGTCTTTTTGGGCTCTGCAGACTGGATGAACCGGAATATATACAGCCGTATCGAAGTCTGTTTCCCGGTGTATGAACCAAAATTGAAGCAGGAACTCCTCCATATTCTGGACCTGCAGCTGGCAGACAATGTGCAAGCAGTGGAGCTCAATGACCATCTGCAAAATATTCCCCTAAGCGGGAAGCCTGAAATCCGTTCGCAAGAGGCCATTTATACATTTATTGAAACAAATTTGATCAAAACATCTCCTTATGAAGAAATTTTATAAAACCATTATCTGGGTCTTGCCTTTGTTTGCGCTTCTGATATTTTATGCCTGTAAACCTGTTCAGGTAAAATACACCAGCCCAAAAGGATATGATCTGAACAACCCGGAAAAATTTAATATGCCGGAAAGCTTGCTGGAGATCAGCGGGATTGCTTTCCAGAAGGGTGATGGTAAAACCATATATTCCATTCAGGATGAAGATGGCAAACTCTTTAAACAAACCTGGGGTGTAAAGAAACAAACGAATGTCCATTTTGCGTCTAAAGGCGACTATGAAGATCTTGCCATCTTAAAGGAAACTGTTTTTGTGCTCAAAAGTAATGGGAGTATTTATGCTTTTCCCCTGGGAGAAATCTATAAAAAAGAAACAGATCAGGTAAAACAATGGAAAAAAATCCTGCCTAAGGGAGAATACGAGAGTTTATATGCCGATGAAGCCAGCAATAAACTCTATGCCATCACCAAAAACAGTGATGAGGACCATAAGAACAGGCAATCCACCGGTTATATCTTTAATTATTATCCTGCCGATGGGAACCTCACACTGTCCGGGGATTTTAAAATAGATTCCAGGCAAATTGAAGCATTTGGCACAGCAATTAAATCTGGCCTTAAAACTTCTGCATTAGCAAAGAATCCACGGACCAATGAATGGTATATTCTGTCGTCTGTACAAAAAATGCTGGTGATCACAACTCCGGACTGGAAGGTGAAAGAAGTGCATAAGATTAGCCCTTCCAAATTTAATCAACCTGAAGGCATTGCCTTCGACAAAGACTTTAACCTTTATATTTCCAACGAGGGAGATGAGATCACCCCGGGAAATATTCTTAAATTTAAATACAGGCCCTCTAAATAAAACTTTCTCATGAATAAGCAATTGTTTCCTTTGCTGTTGTTATTATCCCTGTTTCAGACAGCACTGGCACAACGGGCAGATACCATTTACTCCAGAGTGATCCTTATTGGAGATGCCGGGGAAATAGATCAGCAACAAAGTGCCGTACTCCGGCACGCTGCAGGCAGCATTTTGAAAGGCAAAACTACCGTGATGTACCTGGGTGATAATATATATCCGAAAGGAATGGGCTTACCGGGCAGCAAGGAAGAGGAACAAACGAAAAAGATCCTGCAATCCCAATACCAGCCTATGCGCGAAAGGGGTGCACCAGTTTACTTTATTCCCGGTAATCATGACTGGGATAAAATGGGGCCCGACGGACTGGCAAAGATCAAAAGACAATGGGAATTCCTTGAAGCGCAAAAAGACAGCCTTCTGCAGCTGATTCCCCGGAATGGTTGCCCTGATCCGGTTGAAATTCCTGTTTCCCCTGAGGTCACGATCATTGCCTTTGACAGCGAGTGGTGGCTGTTCCCTTATGCAAAAGACAATCCTGAAGCAGAATGTGACTGTACCAGCAAAGATGCAATTCTGATGCGGCTGCAAGAGCTTCTGGATAAAAACAGAAATAAGGTGATCCTGCTGGCTTCTCATCATCCCTTTAAAACCTATGGTACTCATGGAGGCTATTATTCACTGAAAGACCATTTGTTCCCTTTTACGGCACTGAACCAGAACCTGTATATTCCAATGCCGGTTGTGGGCTCTTTGTATCCTTTCCTGCGTTCTACTTTCCCCACACCTGAAGATACAGGAAACCCATTGTATAGGGATATGGTTAAAAGAATCAACCAGGTTTTTGAAGGTTTTCCCAATGTGATCCGCGTTGCCGGACACGAACATGGCCTGCAATTTATAAAGGATAAGACTATACAAGTGGTCAGTGGTGCAGGGGCAAAAAACAGTTATGCCGTGAAAGGTAAACATTCCTTATATGCCAATGCCAGGCAGGGCTATGTCATCGTTGATGAACTGTCGGGTAAAAGAATGAAATTTACCTATTTTATAGATACCGATACCGGCGTAACGCAGACCTTCAGTTATATCCAGCCCTATGCAGGAGTAACAGCGCAGCAGATTGCGCAAGTCAGGCCATTGCAGGGCGATAGTGCCATTACCGCATTAAAACCCGGATATGACAGCGTTGGCCATTTTCACCGCTTTTTGTTTGGCGAAAACTACCGCAAAGAATGGGCGCAGGAAACGCGTTTGCCGGTGATCCGTCTTTCGGAGATCCATGGTGGCTTAACACCCGAAAAAATGGGAGGAGGGTTCCAAACCAAATCTCTGCGTCTCAAAGATAAAAATGGAAAAGAATACGTACTTCGGGGCGTAGAAAAAAGCCCGGAGAAGATCCTCCCCGAAGATATGCGGGAAACCTTTGCCAAGGATTGGGTGGATGATGCCATGAGTGCACAGCATCCTTTTTCGGCACTGATTGTTCCGCCGCTGGCCGCTGCAGCAGGGGTACCTCATGCCAATCCCATTATAGGGGTTGTCTCTGCAGATCCAAACCTGGGCAAATACAACAGCATATTTGCCAATAAAGTGTGCTTGCTGGAAGAAAGGGAGCCTGAAGGCGCCTCAGATAATACCCCCAAAATGATCCGGAACATGGTGAAGGACAATGATTATAATGTAGATGCCCGAGCCTTCCTGAAAGCCAGGCTGCTGGATTTACTGATCGGCGACTGGGACCGCCATAGTGACCAGTGGCGCTGGTATGGAGAAAAAAAAGGAGATGATGAAATTTATGCACCCGTTCCCAGAGACAGGGACCAGGTATTCTATACCAACCAGGGTGTATTGCCTTATCTGGCCGCCCGTTCCTGGCTGGCGCCAAATCTTCAGGGTTTTGGGGGTAAAATTAAAGATATACGCTATTCTTTGTGGAAGAGCATGTTCCTGGACAGGTATCCGGCCGCTCAGATCAGCCATGCAGAATGGACTGCAATTGTAGAAGATTTTGTGAAAGCAGAAACGGATGAAGTATTGGAGGCGGGGCTGAAACGGCTGCCAGAATCGGCCTATAAACTGCGGCATGATGTGCTTTTGCAGCAGCTCAAGGACAGAAGGGCAAGTATTCCTGCAGAAATGGAAAAATATTACCGTTTTAAAAATAAGATCGTAGATATCCATACAACTGCAAAGAATGAACTGGTTCATATTAATGGAACACCAGACAAAGGCATGCAGGTCATCATTAACAAAGTAAGCAAAAAAGGAAATATCCAGGACACTTTAATGAACAAGACCTATAGCCCGGATGTGACCAAAGAAATCCGTTTATACGTGGGAGGCGGCGATGATAAGATCGTATTGAATAATGGAACCTCCACCATCAAATTAAGAATGGTAGACAGCACCGGAAATAAAACGGTAGAAGTTGTACAGGCCAAAAGAAAAGTGCTGCTGTACGACAGGGGCACTCAACTCAAACTTCTCGGCGACAGCTCCAGGCTCAGGCTGAAGCTGTCTGCAGACAGTGCGAATACTGCTTATATGACCACAAACCTGATGAATGTGACCATGCCTCTGGTCACTATAGATATTAACCCGGATGATGGTTTTCTGCTGGGGGCTGGTTTTAGAAGAACCCATCAGGAGGGATTCAGAAAGCGTCCTTATAACGATGTACAAGAGTTCTTTGTCAGTCATTCCTTTTCTACCAAAGCCTTTAAGATCAAATATAGCGGAGAGTGGATCAAAGCCCTTGGCGAAGCCGATCTTTTGGTTAAAGCAGCAGTCAATGCGCCCGAAAATTCAGTAAACTTTTATGGAAGGGGCAATGAAACCGTATTTGATAAAACAGGCGACTATAAAACTTTTTACCGCGCCCGCTTCAGTACCTACGAAATAGACCCTGCACTTCGCTGGCGTTCCTTAGCCGGCATGAGTATAAGTGTTGGGCCATCTTTCCAGTTTTACAGGTACAATGCCGAAGACAACACCGGTCGTTTTATAAGCCAGCCGTCAAAAATTGGTTCTTATGACAGTCTGATTGTAGACAAAGACAAGCTTTATACCGGGTTAGTTGCTAATTTTACCAATGATAAACGAAGCAACAAGATTTTACCGGTCTGGGGGAGTTATGTAAATATCAAGGTGCAAGGCTATACTGGTTTAAACAGTTATTCAAAATCATTTGTCCAGATTATCCCTGAAGTAGCGCTGTATAAAAGCTTCAACACCAAAGGAACCATTGTATTGGCGGAGCGTTTTGGCGGAGGGCTTACCTTTGGAAAAACCACCTTTTATCAGAGTTTATTTCTCGGCGGACAAGGGAATTTATATGGTTTCAGACAAAACAGATTTGCCGGACAGCATATGGTCTATAATAACCTGGAGCTCCGGGCTAAAATTGGAGATTTTGCCAGTTACCTGGTGCCTGGCCAGATTGGCCTGATCGGCTTTTACGATATTGGCCGCGTTTGGGAAAACGGGGAAAACTCTGATCAATGGCACAATGGCGTTGGAGGAGGATTGTACGCAACAGCTTCCCATTATGCCATTGTAAAGTTCATTATGGGCTACTCCACAGAAGGGTGGTACCCAAGTATTAATCTTGGAATGCGTTTTTAATTAAATATAAAGACAATGCAGGCAATTACGCTAGATCTTAATCAATCCAGATATGGGCTTTCCTACGAAACAGGGGCGCGTATAGCATTTTCACTGGGGCCTTTTATTGATTATGTGATCAAAAAAACACAAACGGAAGCGACGGGTAAAGTCGCCTTCTACCGGTATATGCTGGATAAATTTAAAGAACGACCAGAATTGAGAAAGCCCATTGAGGCAGAAGATGCAGGGAAATATACAGATCTGTTTGAACTCATATATACGGCTTCTTCTCCATTGCTTTCTGATGAAAAGGGGCAACTCTGGGCAATAAGCAGACCTGTTTCACCTTGCTTCTATTTTGGTACCAATAATTTTTATGATCTTCTTCTGGACCAGCAAACCGGCAAGATAAGAGAGGGCATGAAATTACCCGATGCCGATGATATGAAGATCAGCATCATGACTACTTTTTATAACCTGGTGCTGGCCAAATTCTATGATCTGACTTTTACCTCGGGGCAATTTACCATTAAATCTATTCAGGACCCGGAAACCAAACTGCTGAAATATTACCGGCTGGACGTAGACACCCGTTTTTTGGATATACAGTTTGAGGGGGAACTTCCCGATCTGAAGTTAGAGAACCTGAAAAACCGGATACTGGAAGACAGCAACAGTCTGAACATCCTCCAGGAATTACTCCCACCGCAAAAATTCAGCATAGAGGGGATGTCCATTGTGCACCTGACAGATGTTACCGGAGAGTATGCGCTGGAATCGATCAAAAATATCATCATAGAGCACAATGAATGTCAGGTTGGTGCTCATGGAGATGGCATTTCTACGGCTTTAAAAACACTGGTGGGCTGTGATCAGATTCAATTCGGCTTATTGCCTTACATACAACTCAATGGAAAGGTGGTGATGAACAGGGCATCCGGCTTTGACAGCATCATCGCGACACTTTCCAATGAAGACGAAGACAACAGGATTATTTATCAAAACCTGGTGGATGACTATCTTAAAAATCCAAGAATGCTCATCTTTCCTGAAATCACAGAAGGAGAGTTGCTGAATTACCCGATCCTTAAACTGCTGCATGACCACGGTATCCGTTCCTATGCCCTTTTTCCGCTGAATTATAACGGAAGGATTGTAGGCTGTCTGGAGGTCTATGCCAGAGATGCTGAAATTTTCAAGAGCAGCACTTTGTCTCTGCTGGAAGGGGCTTTGCCATTGCTTTCGCAATTATTGCAAAATCTGATTGTCGATTTTAACCATGAAGTATCGAGCATCATTACCGATAAGTTCACCTCTTTACAGCCTTCTGTACAGTGGCGGTTTCAGGAAGCTGCTTTCAATTATCTCCTGTCGGGAGGCTGCGAAAGGAGTCTGCCCATTGAGCCGATCTATTTTGAAAAGGTTCAGCCCCTGTATGCTGCAGTTGATATTAAAGATTCCAGTATCAAGAGAAATAAGGCCATCCGGGAAGATCTGTACATCAGTTTTGAAGTATTGGAGACTTTATTGCTGGCGATAAAAAAACACAGTCATCTGGAACTCACCGAAGGCATACCCAACCAGGAGGCCATTTGGAATTACAGTGAATTTGACGAACTTTCTGACCGGGAAGTGCTTAAAATAGAAGACTACCTGATGCGGCAGCTGCCTTTGTATCTGGAGCAACTCAGAAACACCCATCCGGAGCTTTCGGGAGTTGTGAACGACTATTTTGAAGCAACCCGGAACAAAGACAGCATGTATAAGAACCGTGTACTCTACGAAAAAAGCATGCAAAAGATCAATAGGGTGGTCACTACAAAACTGGAGGAGTTCAATGCAGAGATCCAGTCCATTTATCCCTGCTATTTTGAGAAATTCAGGACCGATGGCGTGGAGTACGATATTTATGTAGGGCAATCCATTACGCCTGCTATCCCAATGCCCGAAGACCTGCTTTTTACCTTTAGGTTTAAACAGCTGGAAAACATGGCCAATATTGCCAAAGCGACCCATGCGCTGACCCCTAAACTGGATATTTATATGCAAACTACCCACCTGATCTTTGTTTATGAAAAACTGATTGACATCAGTTTCAGAACAGATGAACAAAGATTTGATGTAGAGGGGAGTTACAATATCCGCTATCAGATGGTTAAAAAGAGAATAGATAAGGCACATATTAAACACTCCACCGAAAGGGTTACCCAACCGGGTAAGATTGCCATCATTTATTTTAACAGCTGGGAAGCTCAGGAATACCTGGGATACATTAAAAAACTGCAGCAGCAGCAGGTGCTGGAAGAACATATAGAATATATAGAAATAGAAGAACTACAAGGCGTAGAGGGACTGAAAGCCCTCCGGGTGGGCGTAATTGTATAAAAAGAAACGGAATGGGAATAAGATTTTTACATAAAAGATGCTTTGGATTATTACTTGCAGCAGTGGTTTTTTCTTCTGTGGGTAATGCCCAGGTAAAGCCCCTGGGTGACTCCATTACTGTTGCCATTGCACCAGAATATGACCAGGTGAGCGGAACCCACCGGTTTTTCCTGGGAGAAAACTACCGTAAGCTTTGGGCTACCCCGGTGAAGATACGCGTGCTGAACCTGGAAAAGGAACGTGGCGGCTTAACCATTGTGAAACTGGGTGGTGGAAATCAAACCCGCTCCCTGCAATTTAAAGATGCATCCGGCCGGCTTTGGGCTTTGAGAACCATACAGAAATACCCGGAGAGAGGCTTGCCGGAAAATCTCCGCCCTACCATAGCCAAGAATATTGTACAGGACCAGGTCTCTACCGGACACCCCTTTGGGGCGCTGGTGGTACCGCCACTGGCCCAGGCACTGCATATTCCTCATGCTCTTCCCGAGATTGTCTATGTAGGTGATGATCCGGGCTTAATGGAATACCGCAAAGATTTTGCAAATGCAGCCTATCTTTTTGAAGAGAGAGACCCTGCCGAAGCAGAAAAAACAGATAAGACAGAAAAGGTGCAGCGTAAGCTGCAGGAAGACAATGATAAAACTACAGATCAATTGCTCACCCTAAGGGCCAGGCTGCTTGATTTTATTGTTGGCGACTGGGACCGGCACGAAGACAACTGGCGCTGGCTGCCCAAAAAAAATGACGACGGAACGCTGTACGAACCCATACCACGCGACCGGGACAAGGTTTTCTACCGCACTTCTGGTGTCTTTCCATGGATACTTTCCCACCAGTGGCTCAAATCAAATTTACAGCCTTACAGCGAGAACATCCGCGACATCAATGGCTGGAATTTTAATGCCAGGTATTTTGACCGCTATTTTCTGAATGAACTCAATGAAAAGGACTGGAAAGAAGAAGTAAAATATGTACAGAAAACCATTACTCCGCAATTGGTAGACAGTGCCATTAAACTGATGCCGGCCATTATTGTTGCTGAAAACGGAGAAGAGCTGAAGCGCTCCCTGAATGGAAGGGTACATAACCTGGAAAAAATAGCCCTGGATTATTATCATTTCTTAGCGGAGTACGTAGAGATTCCGGCCTCTGATAAAAGAGAGCGTTTTGAGATTCAACATAAGAAAGACGGGCAGGTGGAACTAACGGTCAGGAATATTAAAAAAGACGGAAGTATTGGCCGGAAACTCTACAAACGCACTTTTAAACCAGAGCAAACCAAAGAAATACGGATTTACGGCTTTGGAGGAAATGATGTGTTCGCTGTAAATGGAGATCAGAAATCCGGTATCACGGTCAGAATGATCGGAGGAGAGGGTGCAGATCAGTTTGAAATTGCACCAGAAGTAAAAAGCAGAAGCCATCTGTACATCTATGACCGTTTGGATGGGGGCAATACCCTTCCTGCTTCTTCACAGGCCAAACTCCGGCTCTCCAACGATTCTACCGTAAACCAATACGATAAAAACAGTTTTGTCTTCAATCGTTTTGGACCCTTGTTCCGGGTCAACTACAGTATTGATCAGGGCTTGCAGATCGGCGCAGGCCTGGTGTATGAAAAGCAAGGGTTCAGGAAAGTTCCTTATGCCTTTAAACATGAGTTTTGGGCCACTTATACCACCGGACGATCTTCCTTTATCCTAAATTATTCAGGAGATTTTAAAGAGGCCATCGGTAAAAATGACCTTAGGATAGATGCCAACCTGCTTGGTCCCCACAACCTGAGCAATTTCTTTGGGCTGGGCAATGAAACCCAGTTCATCAATGAAGGCGATAAAGAAATGCCTTATTACCGGAACAGGTATGAATACCTCACGGCCGATGTGAAGCTGGCCAGAAACCTTCAAAAGAACCTGAATATAGAAGGCGGGCTGTCTACAGAATACTACACCAGCACAAGAAGCTCCAATGATAACCGTTTTTTACAGGATTTTGATGCCTTGCATCCGGAAGAACAAGTCTTCTCGGATCGTTTTTATGCTGGAGTAATGGGCAATTTAGTCTATGACACCCGCGATAACCTAGCCATTCCGACCAAAGGTATGTATTGGAAAACAGGGCTTTCTTTTAAAAAGGAAGTGAATGGAGCCCATGATAGTTACGGTAAAATTCAAACAGAATTCAGGTATTATTTCCGTCCCGGGGGTTCGGGCGTGGTCATCGCCAACCGCATTGG
>Ga0157370_10003039_pt1 | contig 19889 bp, 14 predicted proteins | sample C35metaG_FD_113463 | JGI IMG/M metagenome (GOLD analysis project Ga0157370, IMG submission 113463) | Corn rhizosphere microbial communities from Kellogg Biological Station, Michigan, USA - C3-5 metaG | ecosystem: Host-associated > Plants > Roots > Rhizosphere > Soil | place: USA: Michigan...
CCACCCACCTGGTGCGCTCCGGTGACGCCAACGCCGCCGTCGACGCCGCGCTGGCGCCCGCGGCGGAGGAGCCGCCTGCGGCTGGTCCCGAGCAGGGCCGGCCTCCCGTGGACCCGGCCGAACGCCGCCGCCTGCTCATCCACGACCGGCAACTGCGCAACACCCAGGGACGGCTGTGGGTGGCCCGGCGCGAACCTGAAGCCGCAGACCATGCCCATGTGGTCCAGCTGGACCGGCCAGAGCTCATGGTGATGGCCACGGACGGTGCCTGGCGTGCCGTGGACCTGGGCCTGGTCAGCGGTCCGGAGGAGTTCCTGGAACGCACCGAGTCCACACTTGGCGCCCTGGGACTGATGCATGAACTGCGCGCCCGGCAGGCCGAAATCGGGGAGGTTGCCGATGACGCCTGCGTCCTCACCCTGGCACCGGCCACACCATGAATTCACGGATCGGCTGGTCCGAACTGCCGACGTCAGTCCGCTCAGGCATTGAGGAAATCCTGGGTGGGCCGGTGGTGGAGGCTGCCACCCAGTCCGGAGGCTTTTCCCCGGGGACAGCGGACCGGGTGCGGCTGGCCTCGGGACGCCGGGCCTTCGTCAAGGCGGTCAGCGCGGACGTCAACGCCACGTCCGCCACGCTGCACCGGCGTGAGGCAGCCATCACCGCCAAGCTGCCGCCCGCCCTACCCGTGCCCCGCCTCCTGGGTACGTACGACGACGGCACTTGGGTTGCGCTGGCCCTCACCGATGTGGACGGCCGGCGTCCGAGGGAACCCTGGCAGGAGGACGAGCTAGGCATTGTGCTGGATTCCCTGGCGGAGGTGGCCCGGGTGGAACTGCCTGCCGGCCTGGGCCTTCCCCTGTACCAGGACTCGCTGCGCGGCGCATTCATGGGCTGGGAAAAGTTGCAGCGCAGGCCCATGGAGGGGCTGGACCCGTGGGCCATGGCGAATTTGGCGGAGCTGGTTGCGCTGGCCCGGGCAGGAGTGGAATGCCTGGCCGGCATTTCACTGGTCCACGGGGACTTGCGCACGGACAACATCCTGCTGACCGGCGGTCCGGTCGGCGGCACGGGAGATTCCCGGGCGGTGCTGGTTGACTGGCCGTGGGCCGCCGTCGGCGCACCCTGGGTGGATGCCCTGAGCGTGCTCATCAACGTCAAGTCCCTGGACCCGGACAGCCGCCCGGAAAGATTCCTGGACAGCCACTCGGCCTTTTCCGGTGTCCCCGCTGCAGCAATCAACGGGGTGCTGGCAGGGTTCGCGGGCTACTTCATGGACATGTCCCGCCGGCCAGACTCGCCCGGCATGCCCACGCTGCGGGCATTCCAGCGCAAACAGGCCGACGCGTTGGTCGGGTGGCTCAAGCTCCGCCTCGACACGCCTTGACGCCCTAACCGCCCCTCCGCCCCTCGCGAACCGGCACTTAACGTGGATGTTGCGCCGAAACATCCACGTTAAGTGCCGGTTCGCGGGAGGGGGCGGGAGGGGCAGGTGGTTCGAAATACTCAATATGAGTGATTGAGATTCGTAATGCCACTTTACGATCGCAAAGATTCACGGAAGCATGGGAGGACCACCGCTAACCCTGGAGCTGATCACCCCATGCACGTCCCTGCCACCCCAACCCTCCCCTCCCTCCCCGGCGCGACAGCCCCGAACCTCCACCCGGAGCTTGCCTGCGGCGTGGGGGAGTGGGACAAGCTGCTGTACGGAAACCACCGCATCGTGGTGGATGTGTCGGAAGTCCCTGCCGGCCCCCGCGCCAACACGGTGGTGCTGCCCTGGCGGCGGCAGGATGAAAACCCCGAGGGCGTGGATGTCATCGTGGTGTCCGCAGCGTCCGGACGGCGCGTGCGCAATGTCACCGCTTCGGAAGTGACCAGGGAACGCGGTGCATTCACCTTTGAGCCCCTGGACGGACCCGGCAGCTATTACTTTTACTACCTGCCCTACGCCATGGGCGGGCACGCCTACTACCCCCAGTCCAGGTACCTGCCGGCCAGGCCGACGGCGGATCCGGGCTGGGTGCTCGAGGTTGCCGGCAGCGTGTGGCCGGCCGAAAACGGGCCCGCCGACGGCAAATTCCCCGAAGCGAGGGCTGTCCGCTACGAGGCGGCCAGCGAATGGGACTCCTTTGCTCCGATGAACTTCACTCCCACGGCGGCTGAGCTGGACGGGCTGCACGCCGGGCACCGTGGCTCCGCCTTTCTCCTTTTTGCCCAAGACCGGGAGCACCCCATCTCCATGAAGGACGGCGTTCCAGCGCACTGGGCCATCGGGGGGCCCGTCGCCGCTGCGGGAATGCCAGCGCCGGCCACCGTGACCGGCCAGGCACAGCCCGGCGAGGACTACGTGCTTCAACTGGGCCTGTATGCCCTCACGGAAATGGCGGGGGTTTCAGTGTCAGTGGCGGCAAGCGCCGCCGGGCAGGAAGTGGCAGGCAGGTGCATCAACACCGAGGGCGTGGACCGGCTGGGGATGCCGTTCAGCAAGGAATTGGATGTCGCGAAAGGAACGGTCCAGGCACTGTTCATCATTTTGCCTGTCCCAACAGGGGCGGCCGGCGGCACGCTGCAGGCCGCCGTTACGGTGGCTTCCCCGGCTGGCAGCGCCACCATCCCGGTTGAGCTGACAGTCCTGCCCGAGGCGGAGCCTGACATTGCCGCGGGCGGTTATGGCGACCCTGGCCAGCTGCGCCGCCTGGCATGGCTGGACTCGACGCTGGCACAGGATGACGAGCTGGTCCGCCCCTACACGGCAATTTCACTGGATGAACAGGCCCGCACGCTGGGCATTCTCGGCCGAACCCTGGCTCTGGGCGCCAACGGCCTGCCGGCCCAAATCACCTCCACTTTTACGCCCGCCGTCACGGCTGTGGATGGACCGGCCCGCGAGCTACTGGCCGGCCCCTTTGCCTTCACCCCCGAGTCCGGCGGCCAGGCCGCATGGCAACATTCGCCGCTGCGGTTCAGCGTTCACGGCCCGGCCCGCATCGGCTGGAGTTGCAGCTGGTCCAACAAGCTGAACATGCTGCAGGTCACCGTTGACGGTGAGCTGGAGGCCGACGGCGCAGCCTCCTTCGCCGTCCGGCTCACCAATACCGGGGATGCCCAGGCGGAATTGGGCGACGTCCGCCTGGCGGTGCCGTTCCGCCAGGATGCGGTGCCATATTCCATGGGTCTGGGCACGCCCGGCGGCAACCGCATGACCAGCCTCGACTGGACCTGGGACGTCACCGCACGCAACCAGGAGTCGCTGTGGCTGGGGGATGCAAACATCGGCGTCCAGCTCGCCCTGCGCGACGACAACTACGAGCGCCCGCTGAACACGAATTTCTACCACGAAAAGCCGCTCAACGCCCCCGTCTCCTGGGCCAACACCGGTGACGGTGCCGGTGCCGCGGGAGTCACCCTGCGTGAGGCGGCCGCGGAAGGGGGCGCCGGCGTCGTGCGCGTTGAAGCCTTTAGCGGACCCCGGACCCTCGCAGCAAGGGAAAGCCTCAACTACGGCTTCCGACTGCTGCTGACCCCGTTCAAGCCAATCCAGCCGGGTCGCCAGCTTGCCAACCGCTACTTCCACGACCAGGGCAGCGTGGAGGCTATTGCCGAAACCGGGGCCTCGGTCATCAACATTCACCACGCCACCGCCCTGGCGCCGTTCATCAACGACCCCTTGCTGCATGCGGAAACCCTGGCCAGCTACACGGCGGAGGCTCATGCTGCGGGCCTCAAGGTCAAGGTGTATGACACTGTGCGCGAGCTGACGGCGCACAGCCCGGACCTGCTGCCGATGCTGTCGCTGGGCGGGGAAATTTTCAGTGGGGGTCCGGGCCTGGGGCACATGTGGCTGCAGGAACATGCCGGCCGCAATTACGTTTCCGCCTGGCATGCACCCAATGTGGATGATGTGGCGGTTGTGACGGCAGGGGAGTCGAGGCTGCAAAACTGGTACATCCGCGGGCTGGACGAGCTGGTGCGGCGCACCGGCGTGGACGGCATCTACCTCGATGACATTGCCTATGACCGGCAGGCCATGAAGCGCGTCCGCAAGGTGCTCGAGAGGCGGTGCCAGGACCCGGAGATCGATCTCCACTCCGCCAACCAATTCACCGAGCGCGACGGCTGGAACCCGTCGGCGAACCTGTACATGGAACAGCTGCCGTACACGGACAGGCTGTGGCTCGGCGAGTACTTTGACTATGACAATACGGACGCGGCGTTCTGGCTGGTGGAAGTCTCCGGCATCCCGTTCGGCCTCATGGGGGAGATGCTTGAAGGGGGAGGCAACCCCTGGCGCGGCCTGGTCTTTGGCATGACGGGGCGGGCCCCGCGGGTGGACAACCGGCCGCTGTGGCAATTCTGGGCCGACCACGGGCTGGCTACGGCGGACATGGTGGGGCACTGGGACCCGGGCTCGCCCGTGCGCACCAGCCATCCCGGCGTGCTGGCGAGCAGCTGGATCACGCCCGCCGGGCTGGTCACCGCATTGGCCAGCTGGGCTGAGGCGCCGGTGGCTGTGACGTTGGAGTTTGCGCCGGGGTTTGCGCACCTGGGCGGGGCCTGCGCTGCGGCGCCCGCGATCGCCGGCTTCCAGGACGCAGCGGGTTATGCACCCGGTACTGCCATCACTGTTGAACCGGGCCGCGGTGTTGTGCTGGTCATCAAGGGGCGACAGTTCTGAAGCCGAGGTTGCCGCTGGCCGACTCGGGGGAATTGGAGCTGCGCGCGGCCAGCCGGTAGCGGTTGCAGTAGGACTCGTGGCACAAGTACGAGCCGCCCCGCATGACCCGGCCCCGCCCGATGGTGGGGCCGGGGGGATCCGCCACGGTGCCCAAGTCCTGGCAGGATTTGTAGTACTTGGGCAGGAACCAGTCGGAACACCATTCCCACACGTTGCCGCTGGTCTGGAACAGCCCATGGCCGTTGGGCCCGAAGGTGCGCACAGGCGCGGTGGTGAGGTGGCCGTCGTCGCCCGTGTTTTCGGTGGGAAAGGTGCCTTGCCAGATGTTGCAGTGGTGGACAGTAGTGCCGTCCGCCGCGATACCGTGAAGCTCGTTGCCCCACGGGTACCGGGCCTGGGCGAGACCGCCGCGGGCTGAGTATTCCCACTGCGCCTCCGTGGGCAGGGCGCGGCCGGCCCAGGCACAGTAGGCCAGTGCGTCAGTGTGCGAAACCTGCACCACGGGATGGTCGGGGATGTCTTCCCAGAAAGAGAGCCGCCCGGCCGGATGGGCCCAGTCCGCGCCCCGGACGTTCAGCCACCAGGGCGTCCCGGAGGCGGTGCCGAGGATGTCTTGGGTGCCCGCCTGGACGGCCAGGTGGAAAACGGCGGAGGTCCCGTACACCTCGGATTCGGTGCGGTACCCGGTGGCGTCGATGAATGTTGCGAACTGCGTGTTGCTGACGGCCGTGGCATCGATCCGGAACGCGGACATGGCAACGCTGTGCACGGGCGTTTCGCCGTCGGCCGGGTAACCCTCGCCGAAAGGGTCGCCCATGGCAAAAGTGCCCGCGGGAATGGCCACGTCCTCGTGGGCAGGTGCGGCCGCGTTCGCAACCGCCAGTGGGGTGGTGGCTTCCGGTCCGTGTCCGTCGTGGGCGTTCGGGGATGCCTGGCGGCCTTCCGGGCTGCAGCAACTGGACACTGGTTCTCCTTCTCAGGCCTGGGCACGCGTCCGGCCGGCCGTCCGGAGCTGCGCGGGGCTCTACCCTCCATTGTGACGCATCACGCGCGGTGGCGCCGGATGGCAGCCCGGCAAGGGAAGTCCAGGCAGGAAACGCAGCGGGAAATCCCTCACCATGCGTGATTGTGACTTATTTGGAGAATTTGAATCATGATCTTGCATGATTCATTTTCATGGCTTATCGTTTGTTAAACGATTAACACGTGTGGCAGGCATCACAGTCCTGTGACTCCTCCCACCCGTGGAAGCCACCCACCGAACCCAAGCCAGGAGCACCAATGAGCCCGACGACACGTCAGGAAACCCTGGAGACTTCGGCTCCCGCCGCGGAGGCCGGGCCAATGAACGCAAGAGGCGAGACGGCGTCTCGCCGCCGTGGGCGGGCATCCCGCAGCAAGAGCCCCGCGCAATCGAAGACCCACGCAGTCCCGTTCAAGGTCCGCTGGCGCCGCGACTGGCAGATGGTGCTCATGATGGTGCCCGGCGTGCTGGTCATGCTCCTGTTCGCCTACATCCCGATCCTCGGCAACGTGATCGCCTTTCAGGATTACCAGCCGTACCTGACCGTCTTTGAGGCCCCCTTCGTGGGCGTGGAAAAGTTCGTGGGGCTGTTCGATGACCCCGCCTTCCTGGACGCCTTCCGCAACACCATGGTTCTTGCAGTCACCCAGCTGGTGCTGTTCTTCCCGGTGCCGATCATCCTGGCCCTGGTGGTTGACTCGCTCTCGCCACGGCGCATCCGCAACGTGTTCCAGTCGATCGTGTACCTGCCGCACTTCCTGTCCTGGGTCCTGGTCATCACGTTCTTTCAGGAATTCCTGGGCGGCGCCGGCTTCATCAACAACATGCTCAAGCTGATGGGGATGGGGTCCATCCCGTTCATGACGGACCCCACCACGTTTCCGCTGATGGCCACCATCCAGCTGGTCTGGAAGGATGCCGGCTGGGCCATGATCATCTTCCTTGCAGCCCTGTCCACGGTTGACGTCTCCCTCTACGAAGCGGCAGCGGCCGACGGCGCGGGACGCTGGCGCCGCCTGTGGCACGTCACGCTGCCTGCCCTGCGGCCGGTCATCATCCTGTTGCTCATCCTGCGCATCGGCGACATTCTCAGCGTCGGCTTCGAGCAGTTCATCCTGCAGCGCGACAACGTGGGCCCTGGCGCTGCGGAAGTCCTGGACACCTACGTCTACTATTCGGGCGTGATCGGCGGCGACTGGAGTGCCGGCGCCGCGGCCGGCCTCGCCAAGGGCGTCATCAGCGCGCTGCTCATTTGGGGCGCCAACTCCCTTGCCCACAAGTTCGGCGAAGCCGGGCTCTTTCAGAAGAAGGTCGGCTAGGCACCGCCTGCCGGAAGGAGAATTCACATGACTTCGCTCTTGAACCGCAAGGCGTCCGGGCTCAGCTATTCCCCCACCAGGCCAGCCTGGAAGGAAAAGCCTTCGCTCCTGTACTCAGGGCTCAAGGTCCTGATCGTGGTGGTGGTCACCGCCTGCATCGGCCTGCCCGTGCTGGTGGTCTTCGCGACGTCGTTCGCGGACAACCAGCAGATCATCCAGTCCGGGGGCTACGTGCTGTGGCCCACGCACCCCAACCTTGATGCGTACCGGACCCTCTTCTCCGGGAACCTCATGATCCGCGCCCTGGGGGTCAGCGCCTTCATTACGGTCGTTGGCACCGCCATTGCCCTGTTCGTCACGATCCTGCTGGCGTACGCCACCAGCCGCCCGGTGCTGTTTGGCCGCCCCGTGGTCCTCGCCGTGCTTTTCACCATGCTCTTCAGCGCAGGGATCATTCCCATGTATCTGATGATCAAGCAGCTGGGCCTCATTGACAGCCTCTGGTCGCTGATCCTGCCCGGGGCCCTGGGCGGCTTCAACTTTGTCGTCATGCGCTCCTTCTTCATGAACATCCCCGGCGAACTGATCGAAAGCGCCCGGATCGACGGGGCCAGCGACTGGAAGATCCTGTGGACCATGGTGCTGCCGCTGTCCAAGGCCGTGACCGCCGTCGTCGGGCTTTTTTACGCCGTAGGCATCTGGAACTCGTTCTTCAACGCGCTCCTGTACCTCAATGACACGGCCAAGTGGCCTGTCCAGGTGGTGCTTCGCTCCTACGTCCTGCAAGGGAAGTCCATGGCGGCAGACCAGTTGGGCGTTGCGGTACATGCCCAGCCGCAGTCACTCCAAATGGCAGTGGTGGTGGTGGCGCTGGTGCCGATCCTGCTTGTCTACCCGTTCCTGCAGCGGCACTTCACCAAGGGCGTCATCACCGGCGCCGTCAAGGGCTAGGCCCTCCCAAACCAACCAGCCAGACCAACCGATACGAACACCAACGAAAGGCAAGCACGATGTCATCAGCTACCACCACCGGCTACAGCCGGAGGGGATTCCTGGGCATGCTCGGCGTCAGCGCCGCGACCATCGCCATCGGCACCTCATTGACGGGCTGCGGCCCGTCCGCATCCGGCGGCGACGCAGCCGCCTCGGCCGCGGTCAAGCTGCCCACCTACAAGGAGTTCACCGGCATCAAACCGGACCTCCCGGGCAATGCGGAAGGCCTGCAGCCGGCCTTTCTGTCCATGCCGAGAACGTTTGTCAAGACAACCAGCAAGGCGCCCCTGACGCAGAGCCTCTCCGCGTACACGGAAACGTTCGAAACGCCGCCTCCCGGAATGGACTCCAACCCGTTCTGGAAGCGCCTCAACTCGGCCCTCGGCGCCAATCTGAACCTGACCATCGGCACAGACCCGGGCTACCCGGACAAGTTCGCCACCATGCTGGCCAGCGGTGACATCCCGGACCTCATGTGGCTGCCGCCGAACCAGGGCATCCCCAACGTCGGCCCCATGCTCGAAGCCAAGTTCACCGACTTGACTAAATACCTTTCAGGTGACGCCGTGCTGCAGTACCCCAACCTCGCTGCGCTGAAGCCGGCCTCCTGGAAAACTGCCGTGGTCAACGGGAAGATCTGGGGTGCGCCCATCCCGTCCACCCCCATGGGCCAGGTCATGATCGGAAACCCGCAGATGTGGAGCAAGGTGGGGGGCTTCAAGTTCACCTCCACGGACGACTTCATGGCGAAGGGTGCCGAGGTTGCCAAGGCATTCCCCGGGAGCTTTGTGCTAGGCAGCGACTACATCAACGAAATGCACATGTTCGGCGAGTGGTTCGGGGTGCCCACCACGTGGCGCCTGAACAAGGACAAGACGCTGACCCACATGTATGAGACACCTGAATACAAGGCCATGCTGGAATTCGCCGCCAAGGTGTTCAAGGCCGGATTCTTCAACCCGGACACCACCCTTTCCAGTTTCAGCACCCCCTTCGTGGCCAACAAGCTGGCCGCGTATGTTTCGGTGGGTCCCAAGGGCATCAGCGAGGCCCGGTCCGCCGACCCCACCCGTTTCGGGGAGGTGCTCATTCCCTTTGGCCATGACGGCAAGATCACTCCCGTGTATGACATGGGCTACGGCACCGTTGGCTTTACGCCGCTGAAAAAGACCTCGGATGAAAAGCGAATCCGCGAAGTCCTGGACTTCTACAACTGGATGGCCGCGCCCTTCGGAAGCGCGGAATACCTGCAGAAGAACTACGGCACGGAAGGAGCCGACTTCAACTTCGACCAGTCCGGCAACCCCGTTTTCACCAAGGACGGAAACACCAATGCCCCTGGCCTGGTCAGCGCCCTGAACATCATGTCCAGCCCGGAGAACCCGATCTACAGCGCGCAGTTCACCAAGGACACCCAGGCCATCTATGACGCTTCCAAGGAACTGCTGAAGTACGCCAGCCGGAACCCCACTGCCGGCACGTACTCCGACACCAACTCCAAGGTTGGCGCCAAGCTGACCACTGCCGCCCGGGACACGGCCACGGACATCCTCACCGGCCGGGCCGGCGTGGACACCTGGGACGCGGCCGTCACCAAGTGGAAGAACGGCGGCGGAGACAAGATGCGCGAGGAATACCAGAAGGCGCTCGCCTAGGACGCCGGGCGGGCCTTCCAGAAGGCCCGCCCGGCCGGGCCCACCGGCTGCAGGGGAAGGGGCCGTGGCGGCAGGAAATCCTTGACGCCACGGCGCATGTAGGCTCGACAAAAGTGCAGTCAAGCGGTTTACGGACCATGCCAGAGATGGCCCGGATGCCGGGAATCATCCAAGGAAAGAAGGGGAGCCCATGAATTCGCCAGTCACACCGGCGCGGCGCGCCACCATCCGCACCGTGGCCCAGGCCGCCGGGGTCTCCACGGCCACGGTTTCCTACGTGCTCTCCGGACGGTCCGGCAAGGCTGGTTCCCCCGGCGTTTCGAGCCAGACAGAACTCCGCGTGCGGCAGGCGGCATTGGGTCTGGGCTACCGGCCCAACCAGGCGGCGCGGACCATCCGCACCGGAAAATCGAACCTGATGATGCTGTCGCTGACCATGCTCTCCGACCCCTGGTCGCTGTCCGTGAGCAAGGCCGTCGGTGCGGCCGTGGCGGATGTGGGCATCACGCCCATGATCCTTGCCGACACCGACTGGCGGACGGCCATCCGGCGCCAAGGGGCCGACGTCGTCTTCATCGACGCAGCGGACCAGGAGGGCGACGCCGGACTGCTCGCCGAGCTGGCCGGCAGCAACAGGCTGGTGGTGTTCAGTGAAACCCTTGAACCCAACGGCTTCGACGTGGTCCGCTCCATGGCCGGAACGACCATGGACCAGGCCATGGACCATTTGACCGCCACGCACACCAAGGTGGCTGCGCTGGCTTCGACAAGCAGCCTCAAGAATGCGCGCGCGGGCCGGTATGGCGCCTACGTGCGGGGCCTGGAAAGGGCGGGACTGGCGCTCCAGGACAAATACGTGGCGACCTTTGACGGCGACGAACTGAGCGCCTACCAGGCCGCTGTCCAGCTGCTCAGCCAGCCGGATCCACCCACCGCCATCTTCGCCACCTCCGACTTTGTCGGCATTGCGGCGATACATGCGGCCCAGCGGCTCCGGCTGTCAGTGCCCGAGGACGTTGCGGTGGTGGGCATCGGCAACACCCTGCAGGGCGAGGCCATGGCGCCGTCGTTGACCAGCGTGGGTCCGGCAGGCTTCTTTGACGGCTTGGCCCGCTTCCTGGTTGACAGGGCCAAGGACCACTCCGCGCCGGCGCAGGTCCTGGAATTCCCGTGGCAGCTGTTTGTGCGGGACTCCGCACCGGGCTCGACACATTGATACAAGGCCATGAATTTCAAGCAAGAGAGAAGAAGTGTTGTGACAGATTTGGTTGAAGCTGTGCCCGGGCCTGCCCGGACCACCCGCGACATGCGCGTTGGCCTTGTTGGCTTCGGGTTGCGGGCTTCGCTGTGGCGCCACGTGCACCGGCCCGGCGAAGGTTCGGAAGTGGTGATGGTCTGCGATGTTTCGGAGCGCGGCCGTGCGGACGCCGCAGACAAGATTCCGACGGCGGCTGTCACGGGCGACCTTCAGGAACTCCTGGACGCCGGGCTGGATGCGGTGCTGGTGTTGACGCCGGACAACAAGCATGCGCTGATTGCCTTGGAAACCCTCAAGGCCGGGATCCCCACCTTCTGCGAGAAACCCCTCGACGTGACACTGGAGGCTGCCGATGCCATTTTGACCACTGCTTTTGAGACCGGAACCCGCCTGTACGTGGGGCACAACATGCGCCACATGCCCGTTGTGGTGCAGATGCGCGAGCTCATCCAGTCCGGGGCCATCGGAGAGGTCAAGGCGGTCTGGTGCCGGCACTTTGTGGGCAACGGCGGGGACTACTACTTCAAGGACTGGCACGCCGAGCGCGCCAACACCACCTCGCTGCTGCTGCAAAAGGGTGCCCATGACATTGACGTGATCCACTGGCTGGCCAGCGGCTACACCCGGCGCGTGTCCGCCATCGGCGACCTGGCCGTGTACGGGGACGTGAAGAGCCGGCGGGACAACTCGGACAGGCGCATGTGGGACTGGTTCTCGCTGGAGAACTGGCCGCCCACCGAACAGACAGACCTGAACCCCGTCATCGACGTCGAGGACATCTCCATGATGCAGATGGTCCTGGACAACGGCGCCCTGGCCTCCTACCAGCAGTGCCACTTCACGCCCGACTACTGGCGCAACTACACGGTCATTGGCACCAAGGGCCGCATCGAAAACTTTGGCGACAACCCCGGCGACAAGATCCATGTCTGGACGACTAGGTCCCAGGACGGCTTTGTGGAGCCCGACCAAAAGGTGGAGATCCGGGACGGCGACGGCGGCCACGGCGGTGCGGACCCGCTGCTGATCGCGGAGTTCCTGCGCTTTGCCCGCGACGGCGGCGCCACCGCAACTTCCCCGGTCGCGGCCAGAGAAGCCGTGGCCGCAGGCGTGCTTGCCGCCCAGTCGCTGCGCTCCGGCGGTGGCGCCCTGGAAGTGCCTGAACTGCCCGCGAATCTCGTGGAGTACTTCAAAGCCGGCCAGCCCGTCCGCACCGCCGTCTAACGCAAAGGCTTCGCCATCCATCCATCGCTGACCGCCACGTCCTGGGAGGATAGGATGCACTTCCACTGGGCAACGGGCTGCTGGGCGGGCTCCTGTGGGGTGAGGGAAATGTGCTGCGCCTTTCCCTGGACCGCGGTGACCTCTGGGATGAGCGCACCCATGGCGAACAGGAGTGGTGGAAAGAGCATCCATGGAATGGGGCCGGCGACGACCCCGATCCATGGGGCAAGTTCTACCGCGGCCAGACACCCACCAAGCCTCCGGCCGGACGCCTGGAACTTCGCTTGGAGCCCGGGCAGAGGCTGAAAGGATTCGAGCTGGACCTCGCCACGCCCAAGGCACCGCCACAACAACTGCCGGGCCAGCGTCCATGAAACTTCCCGACGCGGGCATCCAACGCAACTTCCGGTTCAACCGTTACCTTTACGGGCGCCGGTTCGCGGAAGGGTGCCCCCGCCCAGGCGGATCCAGGGAGTGCGGACGGCGGCCTGCCCCCGTGGAAGGGCGATTGCCACAATGGCCTCAACGCAGCTGAGGTAGTCGGTATGCCAGGCGTCGGGGGATTTTGAGTCGGGGGAGTCCAACCTGGATTTTCTGTGGGAACCGGCCCCCGTATTCCGCCAGTTTGCTTGGGACTTTTACGGCACGTCCGGGCTGGCCTCACCGGGGGTGATATCCGGCAACGGCCAGCCACTCGCCGGGTGGAGCCAGTATGCGATGTCGCCATCCATGGGCGCCTGGAACGCGCATAGGTTTTACCTGCACTGACGTTTTGCCCGTGGCTCGGAGATTCTGGCCAAACGCGCCTACCCCTGGTGTGCCGAAGTGGGACAACGCCTCCAAAGGCGACCAGTCCGGACTGAGACACTCGGCCTACACCCATCGGCCGTTCACCCTGGAAGGCAATTTCGCAGCGATGCAGGTGGTCCAGGAAATGCTGCTGCAAAGTTGGAGTCCGACGCCGGGCACACCGGAATCGGAGGTCCTGCGGATTTTCCCCGCCGTTCCAGCACAACGGGCCGGCGCCAGCTTCACCGAGCTGCGCGCGGCGGGCGGGTTCGGGGTTGCGGTCGGCAGGCAAGGCAACGTCACCACCTCGCTCACGGTTGTTGCCGGCCGGGACGGCACGGTGCGGATCCGGAACAACGTCGACGGCCGGGAGCCGAGCTGGTCCGTTGGCGGTGTTGTAAAAATAGGCCACGATTTCCACCTTGCGATGCTCCGCGGCGATGTGGCGACCGCATGAAGGGGCGCAGACCATGAATGCACTCCGGGATGACCTGGCCATGTCCGATTTGAAGGCCGGCCCGGCAGGCAGCGCGCACACGCCGGAGAACACAGGGACCGCGCCCACCCTCCGCAGCCGGCGCCAAACGGCGACGCGATGCCGGGACGTGACATGGCGCGCGGCGGTGGAGTCTTGGCAACATGGCGGTCGACTGGGTCTGAATGCCATCTCGGTCATGAAAATTTTCATTGTGTTATCGATATCATTTCTGTAATCTAGAGCGTACTTCACCCCGTTCCGGCCCTACCATCTCAGCTAGGTAACGTCATGTCACACTCAAATCACATGAAAATCACTCTCGCCGCAATCGCGGCCGCCGTGGCCCTTTCCGCCGCCCCTCTCTCCGGCATGTCCCCCGCAGTAGCGGCCACCTCGGCGCCTCCCGGTACGGTGATTCCGGAGAGCCAGTACTCCATTGCCAGCTTCGACTCCCAGTCGCCCGCATACCCGGCCCCACCGTCGCTTGACGGCACGGCCAAGGCGGCCATCGACGGGGACGTGAACACGGAATGGACTTCGCTGGCCACCGCGATGCCGCACTGGCTTGCCGTGGACCTTGGCGCTACATACAACGTGACTGGCCTCGAGTACTCGGTGAAGAACCAGTCAAATGGTCCCATCCAGAATTACAAGGTCTTCGCCACCAACAACGTCGCCACTGCCCAGTCCACCACCGGCGACTGGGGGCAGCCGGTGGCAACGGGCGCCTTTACCCAGCCAAACAGCAACACACAGGTACAGTCCGTCTCCTTCAACATGCCCGTCACCGCACGTTTCATCAAACTGGAGGCTGACAGCACTGTCAGCAGCTCCAACTATGCCGCCATCTCCGAGATCAGTGCTTTCACATCCGGCGCGGCGGTGGCGCCTCCGCCATACGGCGTCACAGTGGGGACGTTGGGGCCATGGTCCAACCCGGACGACACGTCAGCGAGCCCCTTCATCGACAAGGACGGCACGTTCCACTACGAATCGGCACACTCGCTTTACGGCCTCACGGACTCGCGCAGTTGGTCCTTCAACACCGGTGACAACTTGGACACTGCTGTGCCCGACGCCGCCATCAACCAGGCGGTCAGCCCCACCAACCCTGCTGACAAGAACAGCGACACAACCGAGCGCTGCAACAACAGTCCCACAGGACTGACGGCCACATTTGCGCCAGCCGGTTCCAACTACGCCCAGCGCGACTACTGCGACCTGACCCAGCTCTGGGTCGACCCGGACACCGGGAACTGGTACGGGCTGGTCCACAACGAATTCACGCCGCAGCCGTTTGGCGACGGACTGCACTTCGACGCCATCGACTTCGCCGTCTCCGCCGACCAGGGCAAGACCTGGACCATCAAGAACCAGGTCATCACCACCCCTTTCAGCACCGTCAGGGGAGACACCTCCACGTTTCCGCAGCAGACCTACGACTACGGGGACGGCGACCCGCGCCTCTTCGTAGACACCGCCTCCGGCTATTTCTACATGTACTACGGCTCGCGGATCGTGGATAAGACCGGAAGCTGGGCGGCATTCTACGAACACGTAGCCCGCGCACCGATCGCTGACAAGATGGCCCCAGGATCGTGGAGCAAGTACTACGACGGCTCCTGGCAGCAGCCGGGACTAGGCGGCAAGGAGAGCAACCTGGTTCCCGTCAGCCCGGCCAACACCACCGGCTACACCCCCACGGCTAGCGAGTACAACCCGCTCATGCCCGGCACAGCGTTCGTGCAAATTGCAGCGGGCCTGATGCCGGCAACTTCGCCGCTGTTCGTCATGGATGTCACTTACGACGCCTACCTGGGCCTGTACATTGGCGAGCCGCAGAATCCTGACCAGAGCGGCAACGCCCCGCAACAGTATTACGCCACCAAGAGCCTGGCAACGCCCAAGTGGACCCTGCTGGGGGACACCGGGTCCTACACTACGGCCTCGTGGTACCGCTGGTTCATCGACCCTGCCAACGCCACGAGTTCGAACATCGTGGGCAAGTCCTTCCGCTCCTACTGCTCCTTCGGCTGCTCCAACGGATCCGCCAGCGAGTACGCGAACGTCACCATCGACCAGAACGCGGCCCCGCCGGCCCCCGTGATCGACACCAGCAAGAGCTACACGGTCACCAATGGCCTTGGCCTTGCCCTAGCCCAGCAGGGCGGTTCAAGCGCCACCAAGATCATTTCCAGCACCTCGGCCAAGGCATCGGCAGCGTGGACCTTCACCAGTAACGGCGATGGTTCCTACAGCCTCACCAATGCGGCAAGCGGCGATGCGCTCGGGGTCTCGAACGACACGGCAGACCGCGCTTGGGGTACGAATCTCTCGGTCACTCCCACCGCCAAGCCAGGCCAGACGGCCCAGCAGTGGTTTGTCATCCCCGGAACCACACCGGACGGCACGGCAACGGGCAATTACCGCGTGGTTAACCGCTACAGCGGCCTGGTCATTTCGCTGCCGGCCGGCTCCGGGCAGGCCTTGACAACACCCTTCCGCAGTTGGACCGATTCCTCTGGCAGCACAGTGGGCAACGGAGCGCAGGCGGCCGCGCAAACCCTGACGTTGACCCCGCTCAACTAACGACGACGGCTGCTGGCCGAAAAAGACAGGCGCTGGGCGGTTCCCGGCGGTTGCTCCCGGGAGCCGTTTCCCTGTGCACCCCGCACCCTGTCAAGGCCGCTGCCATTGGACTATCCCCACGGGGAGTCGCACCATTGTGCCTTACCTTCAAGGTGCCTTCACGGGGCCTCGCCGCTCCTTCGCATCGCTCGTGCGCCTGGCCGGCGGTGCCGTGGAGACAGGGCTCGCGGACGTTATGGTTGAAGATACGGGCAATGCCATCACCGTTTCAGTCACCGCTCCGGGCGGAACTGTCCTTAGTGTGCGGCTCAACGCCTAAACTGCTGAGTGCTTGATACGCCCAGCTAGTGCACGTCTCAAACCTACGGACCCTATAAAGGAGATGCTTTCCAGCGATGGGCAAGCCAAATGTCATCTTGATCTGCGTCGATGAATGGCGGGGCGACTGCCTTTCAGCCGACGGCCATCCGTACGTGGAAACTCCCCACCTGGACGAGCTGGCGCGGGGCGGTGTCAGGTTTTCCAAGGGATATTCGGCCACGCCAACCTGTGTCCCGGCCCGTGTTGCACTCTTCACCGGCCAGTCGCAGGAGAAGCACGGCCGGGTCGGATACAACGAAGGCGTCCCCTTTGACGTGGCACACCCGGTGACCATCCAAGGAGAATTCAGGAAGGCTGGCTACCACACCCAGGCCATTGGAAAGATGCATGTCTACCCGGAACGGTCGCGCATAGGGTTCGACGACGTCATCCTGCACGACGGGTTCCTCCACTACTCGCGGAAAAACTTCAAGCAAAACTTTGCCTTCTTCGACGACTATGTGCCGTGGCTGCGCCGCCAGCCCGGCAGCACCCCCGAAGGGGAGTACTTTGACAACGGGGTCAACTGCAACTCTGTCGTGGCCCGGCCGTGGGACAAGGCTGAACACCTGCACCCGAGCCACTGGATCGGCACCCAGGCGATCGACTGGATGTATCGGCGCGATCCCTCCAAGCCATTCTTTCTCTATCTTTCCTGGCACCGGCCGCATCCGCCCTACGACCCGCCCCAGTGGGCCTATGACCAGTACCTGGACATTGACCCCTACAAACCGGTCGAAGGTGACTGGGAACAGGACTGGGATGAGTTCCGCAAGGACGGCGACTACCAGGCGGCCTTCGGCGAGCTGCCTGACAGGACCGTCCACCGCGCCCGGGCCGGCTATTACGGCCTGATGGCCCAGATTGACCTGCAGATCAACCGGATCAGGGAATCCCTCGCGGACTTCGGCCTCGCCGAGGACACCATCATCGCCTTTACCTCCGACCATGGCGAAATGATGGGCGACCACCACATGTTCCGCAAGGCGCTGCCCTATGAAGGCTCGGCGCGCGTCCCCTTCATCATCGCCGATGCACCGTCCGCCAAGGACTCGGCCCGGGGCGCCGTCATGGACGACGTCGTTGAGCTCCGGGACATCATGCCCACCCTCCTTGACTTGGCCGGCGTGGACATTCCGGATTCGGTGGACGGCAAGTCACTCGCGCCGCACGTTCGCGGCGAAGCGGCCGCCGGCCCGGTCAGGGACTGGCTGCACGGCGAGCACATTTATTTTTCCCAGAACATCCACTGGTTGACGGACGGCAGGATCAAATATGTGTGGGGTTCCGCCAAGGGCGTGGAGCAGCTCTTTGACCTGACAACGGATCCCGATGAATGCCGCAACCTGGCCCATGACGAGGCATCGGCACCGCTGCGCCAGCTTTGGCGGGCCAGATTGGTGGAGGCACTTGACGGCCGTGAAGAGGGCTTCGTGCAGGACGGTGAACTGGTGACAGGCCGGCCTGTTGTCTCGATTCTGGCGCGCACGCGAGAGCGGATTGCCGCCGGGAAATAGCCGCCGTCGTGCTTGGTTTAGGCCAGGGCGCCCATGGGGTCCCATGCCGGCAGCACGATGGGATTGGCCTGCAGCGCCTCCTGCAGCTCAGCAGACAACCGTGACTTGTCCACGACCACCTCGAAGACGTACTCATCGAACCAGTTGTCAGCCATGGTGTAGAAACCCTGGTCGCCGTTCTCGTCGCCCCAGCTGTTTTCGACCCGCCAGCGCCGGGCTTCGCCGTCGAGCACGTCAACGCCCGTCAGCAGCATGGCATGAGTCATGGCCGACTCACCAAAGCGGACCCGGGTCTCCTTGTCCATGGCCAGCTCGGCGCCGTACAGGCCCGCGTAGTCGTACAGCCGGGCATCCCAGATGCCGTCCTTGCGGACCATCTGCGGTCCCACATCGCAGCCAAACCAGACCGGCTGCCCGTCAAGGATGGCCTCCTTGGCCAGCCGCTTGGCCAGGGCGATGTCCACATTGAGGTACAGCACGGGCGCGGCGCCGACCACGTTGCCCAGGTGCTCCACCGTCAGAGTGCTGCCCTTGGGGTGCTCCGCGCGGGGATCGTCCACCAGGCAGACGTAGTGGTCCAGCGTGATGGTGGTGTACTTGGCGAGGAATTCCTGCGGAGTCAGCACGCCCTCGCGGTGAAAGGCCTTCTTGTCATCGGTGTACTCCCACTCAAAGGACGACGGCGGCGTGCCCAGGTGGAGCGTGAGGATCCGGTGCACTTCGGCGATGATCCGCTCCCGGGCCTGCCCTTCCGCGGCGGTGTCGCCGGCGCTGCGGAGGGCCCGCAGCTCATGGGCACCCCGCCGCAGCAGGGAGCAGAGCACGGCGTTCATCCGGCCCGTGTTGGAGGAAGATTCGGTCTCCGGCATGGCGGCCTTGGGTACGGCGCCGTACTTGCGGAAAACGTTGACGGCCATGTCCCACTGGCCGCCGTCGCCCATCAAGGTCTGCAACAGGTAGGAGACCAGCCGGTCGTCCTCGGGGCGTTCGGCCGTGTCCAGGATGGACTGCAGGAAGTAGTTGGCCCGTTCCAGCTTGTCGAAGTACATGGCGTAGTTCTGCGAAAACTCGAATTCCTTGACGTCCAGCACTTCCTTGGCGCCAGCGCGCAGCAGGTTCAGTGCCGCAAAGAGCCAGCAGCGCCCGGACTTCTTCTGGTTCGTCACCTTCCAGTCGTCAATGCGGTTCGAGACGGTGGTGGACAGTGCCGTGGCGAGCTGGTGGTCGATGGCGAGCTCGTCAACGCTGACCCTCGCGATGGCGTTTTGGGTGCGCTTCAAGACAGGGTCGGCGGCGAACGCGCTGTTCATGCCGGCCAGCTGTTCGGCGGTCAGGGGGACGGTGGGCACTTGTGTGATGGTGGTCATGTATTCCGTTTTATCCCGAATCGGGGAGCGTGGCAAACAGTGGATATAAATGACCCAAAACAATCACGAACACTCAGCGAGCCAGCTCTGCCATGACCTGCTGCAGGGCCTGCGCCACCAGCGTGACCGAGGCGCGCTTGAGGTTTTCCGGCCGGACCAGCAGGTCGATCCGGCGGCGGGTACTGATGCCCGTCAGGGGCCGCAGCACCACGCCCGGGTTCAGGGCAGGGCTGGCCGTATAGCGGGGGAGCAGGCCGATCACGTCACCTGTGGACACCAGCGCCGCCGCCGTCGAATAGTCGTTGATCCGGTGGACCACGTTGACGGGCCGGCTGGCGACGGCGCCGATGGCCGTCAGCACGTCCGCCGGCGAGTACCCGCTGCGGCTGGCCACCCACGGGTACGCCACCACGTCCTCGGGGGACAGGGAGGCCTTGGCTGCCAGCGGGTGGCCCGCGGCCACGGCAATGTCCAGCGGCTCGTGGGCCAGCGGGATGACGCGCACCCGAGACTCCGGCCAGGCCGGGCTGTGGTCCATGCGGTGGGCCAGGACCAGGTCGTAGCGCGCGGTCAACGCGGGGAAGTCGTGCTGGGCCACGTCCTCATCCGACAGCCGGACCCGGGGAACGCCGACG
>Ga0157370_10003040_pt1 | contig 19885 bp, 17 predicted proteins | sample C35metaG_FD_113463 | JGI IMG/M metagenome (GOLD analysis project Ga0157370, IMG submission 113463) | Corn rhizosphere microbial communities from Kellogg Biological Station, Michigan, USA - C3-5 metaG | ecosystem: Host-associated > Plants > Roots > Rhizosphere > Soil | place: USA: Michigan...
CAGCTGCATCGCCGCCTTGCGCAGGAAGTCGATGCCGTGCACCGCATCGGGATTCAGCACAACGATCGCCTCGCCGTACATCAGCCCGTTCTTGGTGCCGCCGAAGCTCAGCACATCGATTCCGGCGTCCGTGGTGAAAGCGCGAAGCGGGACGCCGAGGGCAGCGGCGGCGTTGGCGATGCGAGCACCGTCGAGGTGCACCTGCATGCCGCGCTCATGTGCGTGTGCAGTGACAGCAGAGATTTCGTCGACCGTGTAAAGAGTCCCGAGCTCGGTGCTCTGGGTGATTGATACCACTCGCGGCTGGGCCCGGTGCTCGTCGCCCCAGCCCCAGGCCTGCAGATCTACGAGTGAGGGCGTGAGCTTGCCGTCGGGCGTGCGGATCGTCAACAACTTGAGCCCGGCGATCTTCTCCGGCGCGCCGCACTCGTCGGTGTGGATGTGCGCGCTTTCGGCGCAGATGACGGCGTCCCAGCGCTGCGTCATCGACTGCAGCGACACGACGTTCGCGCCGGTGCCGTTGAAGACGAAGTAGACCTGTGCCTGTTCGCCGAAGTGTGAACGGAAGACGTCCTGCGCGGCCGCGGTGTAGGGGTCGGCGCCGTAGCTGGTCACGTGTCCGCCGTTCGCCTGGGCAAGAGCCGCGAGGATCTCCGGATGCACCCCGGCGTAGTTGTCGCTCGCGAACCCGCGCTCTGCAGGGTCGTGATGGCGGCTCAGCTGGTCAGCCACACGCGTTCTCCGTTCACTTCGGATGCCGGCTTGTCCCACAACCCGACGATTGCTGTGGCCAGCTCTGACACGTCGGTGTAACCGCTGAACTTTGCCTCGGGCTTGGCTGCACGCATCGCCGGCGTCAGCAACGCCTTCACCACCAGCACAGTGGCGGCCGCTGACGAATCGCGGAACGAATGCGCGAGCGCAAGGGTCCATGCCTCCGCCGCCGCCTTGGCCGCCGCGTAGGCGGCGTTGTCAGCAGTGGGTCGGGACGCCGCAGCAGCGGAGATCAGCACGAAGCGCCCGGCAGGGGAGGCCAGCAATGCGTCATGAAATGCGCGCGACGTGTGCTGCACCGTGCGGATCAACAGGTCCGACAACCACTCCCAGTCGGCGAGGTCGGCCTCGGTGATTCCCTTGCCGCCACGCCAGCCGCCGACCAGATGCACCACACCGTCGACCCGCCCGAACTTCTGGGCGACCGATGTCGCCCATGAGGTCGTGGCGGCGTCGTCGAGCAGGTCGACCGCATAGCCATACGCAGCGCCGCCGGCTGTCGCCACCTCCTCAGCGAGCGGCTCGAGCCGATCGACGGCGGTGTCGGCCATGACGACGACCGCGCCGGCAGTAGCCAACTGCCGCACCACAGCGCCACCTGCTCCGCCGCCCGCGCCCGCCACGACGACAACGGCGCCGCGCAACGACTCACTCAAGATCGGATTCCCTTCGTCGACGCGATCACATCAGAAAGCTTGCGACGCAGCGCGTCGAAGAACACGTTCAACGGGAACTCGTCGGGCAGCACCAGGTTGACGAGTTCCTTCGGCGGCCCGTCGAGGGGCAGCGCCGCAGCGCCCCTGGTTGCCTGGGCCCACACCGACATCGGATTCGGCGCCACGTAACGCGCCACCAGTTCATGCGCGGAAAGCCAGTGCCCGACACGTGAGCGGTCGATGCTGTCGCGATACAAGGTCTCGACTTCGTCGCCAAGGTCGATGACGGCGCCGGCCAACCGGTTCCAGTCGACGGAAAGTGTGTTGTCGGTCCAGTGCACAACACCGTGTTTGTGCAGGTAGCCGAACAGCAGCTGGCCGCCGAGGCCGTCGTAGTTGCGCACCCGCTCACCGGTGATCGGGAACCGCAGCATGCGGTCGAACAGCACCGCGTACTGGACGTACTCGCCGTACGGCGTGATGTTGCCGGCCTCGAGCTGCACGGCTTGGCGAAACGCCTGCAGGTCGCAACGCAGCTCTTCGATCGCGTACATCCAAAACGGCATGCGCTGCTTGATCATGAATGGATCGAACGGCAGGTCGCCATGGCTGTGCGTGCGGTCGTGGATCAAATCCCACAGCACGAAGGTGTTCTGCGCCAGTGCCTGGTTGTCGACCAGCCGCGCTGCCGCCGGCGGCAACGACATTTTCAACACGGACGACGCCGCCGCGGTGACGCGGCGGAACCGTGCGGCCTCCCGGTCGCAGAAGATCGCCCCCCAGGTGAACTTCGGGATTTCCCGCACCGCAACCGTCTCGGGGAACAGCACGGCCGAGTTCGTGTCGTAGCCGGCCGTGAAGTCGACGAACGAGATCGGCACGAACATCGAGTTGTCGTACCGAGTCGCTTCGAGCTCGGCCAGCCAGGTCGGCCACACCACCTTGACCACGACGGCCTCGAGGTTTCGGTTCGGGTTGCCGTTTTGGGTGTACATCGGGAAGACGACCAGGTGCTCCAAGCCGTCGGTGCGTTGCCGCTCAGGGTGGAAGGCCATCAGCGAATCGAGAAAGTCAGGTACTCCGAAGCCGGCGTCGCGCCACTTGCGCAGGTCGACGACGAGCGCGTCGAGATACGCGGCGTCATGGTCGAAACGCGGGCGCAACGACTCAATCGCCGCGATGCAACGGTCGAGGTGGATCGCCGCCTCGTCAGCGCCTGACTCGATGGAGCCGTCCTTTTGCTGCAGCGGCCGGATCGCCTCGATCGCCGTCTTCAGAGCGGCCCAGTCGGCAGACTCTTCGGTCCAGGGCGAAGTCGAAACAGTAGCCGCTGCCGACGCCGACGCAGCCCAGGTGACCACGTTGCTCCACAACGTCAGGTGTTCGTAGTCGCCGATAGAGTCGTCGCCGAAGATGTCGGAGTCAGCGAAAACCGCGACGCGACCGCGGTCGACGTTCAATGCAACGGCCAACGGCTCGCCCGCCGGGTCGGCGGCACTCGAGGTGCGCGCCAGCACGTCGGCGTCCGGCGAAGTGATTTTCAACGCGCCCGACCGGTAGAAGCAGGCATTCTCGACGCGTGCCAGCAGGTCGATCGCACCGCGCCTGCGGGGAAGGTCGGCTCGCACCCATGTGACGACGCCCTGGTGGTTGTTCACCGTGTCCTGCACGGTGACGTTGAGCGGGCGCACGCCGAAGCGGTCGAGCAGGTCGACGAGGTTGTTGCCGTACTTGTCCTGCTCACATTCGGCCAGCACGACGAGCCCGCCACCGCCGCGCACGAACGCGTCGAGCGCGTCGATCTCGTCGGCCGACAACTTCGGCGAGCCGCCGCCCGTCACGCGCTCCCACGTGCCGTCGGACGGGTGTGCGAGCACCACGACGTCGCAGCCCCGAAGCAGTTCAGTGGTGAGCGGCCCCCCAACATGCGCCTCGACCGCCATGCCGTGGTCGCGAAGCGCCGCCGCAGCCTGCAGGTAGCCCGCGTCGCCGGGATTTCGCGGATTCATCTGCTCGACGACGTCGGGCCTGATGCTCCAGGCCTCGTTGTGAGCCTCATCGAAGAGCACACGGGCAAACGGGCGATCCACCACACACGCTCCAGACTCGTGCCGATCGGGCACGCTAGTCTCACCGGCCCGGCCGCCTCACGGGTGCGCTCAGCGGTCGTTGGCGTTATGTAGCGATCCTCTCAAAAGCGAGAGGCGGACGGCGCGGAGCCTGGCAACGCCGGAGCCTGCACGGGGATCGCGGCCCGCTTCCAGATGTCCTTCAGAGCCCAGGGCATGATCACCAGCATGTAGATCCCGCCCCCGATGATCCCGATGCCGACCGAGACCGCCATCGCGAACACCGGCAGCGGCACGAGCAGTAGAACCGTGGCGATCACGCGCCCGGCCGGTCCGAACGTCCCGGTCGACTTCTTCCACCGCGAGTAGGTCATCAGCACCGCGGTTTCGCCGGAGGACGGGGTTGTCGCCGCCATGCGCCCGGATGACGCGGCCGTCGCGCCTGCGGCGTGCGGGCAGGCATTGCAGCGTTGCGCGGTACTGCCGGGGGAAACCCCGCACGGGCACGGGTGGTTGGCACTCACCTTTGGATCATCGGCACCGGCGAGCCCGATGCTGAGCGGACCCCGATGCTGAGCGGCGGGAATGCGGGCAGCGGCCCGGCGTTAGGCTGGACCGCGATGGCCGACCCGACAGCTTCTGACAACCGCGCGCCCGCTTATCTCGATCACGCCGCCACGACACCGATGGTGCCGGTGGCAATCGAGGCGATGACGCGTCAGTTGACGATCGCCGGAAACGCCTCTTCCTTACACGCCGCGGGCCGGGCCGCGCGGCGCGTCGTGGAGGAGTCACGGGAGACGGTCGCCCAGGCCCTTCGCGCGCGCCCGAGCGAGGTCGTCTTCACGTCCGGCGGCACCGAGGCCGACAACCTCGCGGTCAAGGGCCTGTTCTGGTCGCGGCGGGCCGCCGATCCGCGCCGGGTCCGCATCCTGGCGAGCGCCGTCGAACATCACGCTGTGTTCGACTGCGTCGAATGGCTCGCCGCTCACGAGGGCGCGGAGGCGGTCTGGCTCGACGTCGACGATCGCGGACGGGTGCGGCCCGAAACCGTGCGGGCGGCGGTCGAGGCCGACCCCGACTCGGTGGCGCTGGTCAGCGTCATGTGGGCGAACAACGAGGTCGGCACGGTGCAGCCGATCGGCGAGATCGTGCGCATCGCCCACGAGCACGGCATCCCCGTGCACTCCGACGCCGTGCAGGCGGTCGGCCAGTTGCCGGTCGATTTCGCCAAGAGCGGCCTCGATGCCCTGAGCCTGACCGGCCACAAGCTCGGCGGCCCGATGGGGGTCGGCGCTCTCCTCGTCGCCCGCAGCCTGGCCCTCACGCCGGTGCTGCACGGCGGCGGGCAGGAGCGCGAGGTCCGCTCCGGCACGCTCGACGCGCCGGCGATTGCGGGCTTCGCGGCCGCCGTGCGCGCCGCCGTCGACGCCCAGCCCGCGGTGGCCGAGCAGCTTGCCGCATTGCGCGACGACCTCATCAAGCGAGTGGGGTCCGCCGTGCCGGATGCGATTCTCAACGGCGACTCTTCGACCGCGCTCGACGCGCGGCTGCCAGGTAACGCGCATTTCTCGTTCCCCGGCTGCGAGGGCGATGCGCTGTTGATGCTGCTCGACGCCCGCGGCGTCGAGTGCTCGACCGGTTCGGCCTGCACTGCGGGTGTTGCCCGGCCGAGCCACGTGCTGCTCGCGATGGGTGCCGACGACGAACTCGCGCGCGCCACGCTGCGCTTCTCGCTCGGCCACACGTCGAGCGAGGCGGACGTCGACGCGCTGCTGGCCGTGTTGCCTTCAGCCGTCGAGCGCGCGCGCAAGGCCGGTCTCGTCTCGGTGAGTTCGAAGCGCTAGGCCGGCACTGATGAAGGTTCTGGCCGCCATGTCGGGTGGCGTCGATTCCGCGGTTGCTGCCGCTCGGGCAGTGGAGGCAGGGCACGAGGTCACCGGCGTCCACCTTGCTCTTTCGAAGAGCCCGCAGTCGTACCGCAGCGGCGCGCGTGGTTGCTGCACGATCGAGGACGCGCGCGATGCGCGCCGGGCGGCCGACGTCCTCGGAATTCCCTTCTACGTATGGGATCTTGCCGAGCGGTTCGATGAAGACGTCGTCGACGACTTTGTCGCCGAGTATGCCGCTGGGCGCACCCCCAACCCGTGCCTTCGGTGCAACGAGCGCATCAAGTTCGCGGCGGTTCTCGACAAGGGGCTGGCGCTCGGCTTCGACGCCGTCTGCACCGGGCACTACGCGCAGCTGGTCGACGGCCCGCACGGCCGCGAACTGCACCGCGCGGTCGACCCGGGCAAGGACCAGTCGTACGTGCTCGGCGTGCTCACCGCCGACCAGTTGAAGCACGCGATGTTCCCGCTCGGCGACACGCCCAAGACGCAGGTGAGGGCGGAGGCGGCACGCCGCGGCTTGCAGCTGGCCGAGAAGCCCGACAGCCACGACATCTGCTTCATCGCGGACGGCGACACCGCGGGCTTCTTGCACGCGCGGATCGGGGCCCTCGGCGCCGCGGGCGACGCCTCCGGCGACATCGTCGACGCCGAGGGCAACCGGCTCGGTTCCCACGACGGGGTCTACGCGTTCACCGTGGGGCAGCGCAAAGGGTTGCGGATCGGCACGCCGGCGCCCGACGGCCGCCCCCGCTACGTGCTCGACGTGTCGCCGGTGACCCGCACGGTCACGGTCGGGGCTGCGGAAGACCTCGACGTCCGGGCGCTCACCGGTGTGCGGCCGCGCTGGTGCGGCGCCCCGCCGGTCGGCGCGGGCGAGTGCGCGGTCGAGTGTCTGGTGCAGGTCAGAGCGCACGGCGAGGCGCTGCCGGCCGTCGTCCGGCTGCTCGATGCGGGCACGCTCGACGTCGAGTTGCTCGCGCCGGCTCGCGGGGTGGCACCGGGCCAGGCGGTGGTGGTGTACGACGGCACCCGCGTCGTGGGTTCGGCCACGATCGACCGCACCCGCCGGTAGCCACGAAGCGCGAGCCACGAAGCGCTGGCTACGAGGCCAGCCGCTCCCGAGCGGCTCGAAGCGCGGGGCCGGTGCGCACCGACTCGGGCAGCAACATCAGCGAGCCGCGCATCGCCCGCGCCGCGGCGGTCGCTGCGATGTCGCCGGTCGGCAGCGCGGGCATCCGGTACAGGCGCCGCGCCCACGGCGGGAGGAGTCCGAAGGCGAGCGCGGCCGTTCCCGCCCAAGCGCCACGCGCCGGGGTGAGGGCCTGCACCCAGCCGGGCATGGGCGGGATCAGCAGGTAGCGGGCGGCTTCCTTCGCGGCAAAGGTGAGCGCCAGCTCGGGGCGAATCGCGGCAAAATAGGTGCGCAGCGCTGCCATGTCACCAGGCACCGCACCCGCCGGCAGCCCGACCAGTTCGGCCGATGTCGTTTGCTCGGCGACGTATCGGTCGGCATCGGCGTCGGTCATTGGTAGCCCAGCGCGCCGGGCAGCCTGCAGGAACGAGTCGACCTCGCAGCAGTGGATCCAGCGCAGCAGCTCGGGGTCGTCGGCGTCCGGGATGGCCGCGTGTACCCGGCGCACCCGCGCAGCGGCGTCGTCCGCTTCTGCTTTGGTGCCGTAGGTGGTGACACCGATGTACTTGGCGGTGCGCATGAGGCGCCGCCACGGTTCGTCGCGGAAGTTCGAGTGCCGGGAAACGGCGAGCATCGCGCGCGGGTGCAGTGCCTGCAGGAACAACGCCCGAACGCCGCCGACAAGCATCATTGGGTCGGCGTGCACCCGCCACGTCACTGACTGCGGCCCGAAATAGCCGGCGTCGGTCATGGACTCACCGTACGAGCATCGCGCGTCTTACGAGAGACGCCGAGCGCGGACATGGAGGACGCCGGCAGCGGTACGGGGGAAACCTCTGCCGGCGTCGACGTTCACGATACCTCGCGAAATTGCATATTGGCAGCGGCCGGAAGTCCCTCGCCACGAGAGTTCTCCGGGCCGGACGGCGTGGGATTCGCCACATCCAGAGCATTTTGGCGCTGAAGTTCGACACGACGAGCTCGACATCATTGGCACAGAACGGGCTTTGCACGTACTGTCTCTCGACGCATCGCAACTGAGATGGACAGAAGCGTCGCCCTCTTTGTTGACCGCCCCGACCGAGATGGCAGGCATTTTGTTGTTCCGCTCGTCCGGCTCTCCCGCGCGGGGGCACTGGGGACCGGCCGCCGCCGTTGCAACTGCAGCCGCAGCAGCCGCCGCGCTCGCGGCGGCGTGTGCAACAACTCCGAGCCGGCACGACGCCGCACCAACGCCTCGCGCCTCGTCAATCGCGCTACCGACCGCAGCTGCCCCGCCCACTTCGGTGCCGGGCGATCCGACGGCGAGCGCAACAAGCTCGCCGCCGGCGGCTACGCCGACCCGGCCAGTCGTTCACCGGCCGACAGCGTCCCGGTCGGTGACCCGGCCGGCCGTCAGCGTCTCGGCCAGCTCGTCGGCCCCGCCGGTGAGGTCGCCGCTGCCGTCGGCATCGGTCAGCGGGCCGGTGAGCAGCAAGTCGGCCGCACCCGCCAAGGCGGCGTCCGACTACAAGATCTTCACGAACAGCGATGGCACCGTCGTGCGCTGGAACCCCTGCGTCCCCATCCATTACGCCGTGAACGCGTCGGGGGCGGCCGACCCGCAGGGCGCGGTGAGCGACGTCCAGACCGCCATCGGCCGGGTCGCGGCCGCCACCGGGCTGCGCTTCGTCTACGACGGCAGCACCGCAACCGTGCCGACAAAGGCGTGGTTGGACGGCGGCGGCGGCACGACGTCCGAACTCGTGGTCGCCTGGGCGCGGCCCGGCACAGCCGCTGGGGACACCGACCTGTTCGGCACCGACGCGGACGGCGAGGGTGGCTGGTGGGAGTCGGGCACCAGCAGCGACGGCACGCACTGGGTCTGGCAGATCAAGCGCGGCTTCGTCGTGATCGATCCGTCGGGGTCGGCGGCTTACGCGCCTGGATTCGGTGGCGGCGAGACCCGCGGCGTGCTGCTCATGCACGAACTGGGGCACGCGGTCGGGCTCGGCCATGTCGACAACCGGCGCGACGTCATGTTCCCGATCATCACGTCGGCGGCGCCGGCCACGTGGGGCGCCGGCGATCTAGCCGGCCTTGCGAAGGTCGGCGCGACCGCCGGCTGCATCCCTTAGGCCGACTCGACCGGGGGCTGTGGCTGTGGCTGTGCGTCCGGCGCTCCCGGCTGCGGCTGCGTCGGCAGCTGCGGCGCTGCCTGCGGTTGCATCGGTGCCTGGGGACTGGCGTACGACGGCTGCTGGCCGTATGCCGGGCCCGCTGCGACGGACCTGCGCCGGAGGTTGCCGTTCGTCGCGGCATACCGAAACGCGTAGAAGGCGCCGAGCAGGATGAACAGCATCGATAGCGGCTGATGGTGGATGTTGTCCTTCAATACGGTGGTCGGCGGAACGACATCCATCGCCTGCCGTATTGAGATGCCCACGTCGTGGGCCGCGCGCGCGTAGGTCGCGCCGACGTCGCCGACCAGGCACGCCAGCAACGTGATGATCGCGGCGGCCACGCCGAGCTCGGTGCCGCCGGTGTGCGCCGCCTTGGTCGCGGCGAGCGCGACGAGAACGCCGACGCCGATCGCGACGATGCTCCAGTTCGTGTTCGTCATGTCGCCGATGGCGCCCCACACGAAAGCGCCGACCACGCCTGCGCCGAGCCCGGCCACGACGCCTGCGCCGAGACTCGGTTGCCTGGCCGGCGCGCCGATTGGACCGTTCGTCATGGAACCCCCTGTGTCGGACCGGCCTCGCTCCGGCCGGTGGTAGGCGCGGCGAAAGTGTCGCGCGCCGAGGGGAATGTAGCGGTCCGCGGCGATCTTGTGGGCGCGTTCCGCACAACGTCGGACCGTCGGTCGGTTTCACTACGCTGAGTGCGTGTCGACTTCACCCGAAAAGCCCTGGCTGGCCGACGGCCCCGTGCCGATCGCCATGGCCACCGGGGTCGGCTCCATGCCGGGCGCCGACCCCGACGAAGCGGCTCGAATCGTGATGGGCGAGCTCGAGGCGTTCCCGCACCTGGTCGAGCTGCCTGACGCCGGTGTGGGCACCGACATGATCGGCCGCGGGGCCGCACACCTGGTCGACCTGCACACCGAGATCACGGTGAGCGGCTGGCGCTTCGCCGACCGCGCCGGCAGCGATGAGCGTCGTGCCCGCGCGGCGCTCGCCCGCGACCTCGACGTTCTCGAGGAGCACGCCCAGGGGTTCGCCGGGCCGCTGAAGATCCAATGTGCCGGGCCCTGGACGCTCGCTGCCTCCCTCGAGTTGCGGTACGGCGACAAAGCGCTCGCCGATGCTGGAGCGGTTCGCGACGTAGCGGCCGCGCTGGCCGAAGGAGTTGCCGAGGTCACGCTCGACGTCCAAAAGCGAGTGCCGGCAGCACACGTCGTCGTCCAACTCGACGAGCCGACGCTTCCTGCTGCACTCGCAGGCAGGGTGCCGACCGCGAGTGGCTTCGGCACCTTGCCCATCGTCGAAAGTGCCGACGCTGTCGAGAAATTGCGCACGGTCTTCGATGCCGTCGTCGGCGCCGGCGCTACGCCGATCGTGCACTGCTGCGCGAGCTCGGTACCGGTTGCGCTACTCGTCCAGGCCGGCGCACGGGCGATCAGCCTCGACGCCACCCTCCTCGACGAGAAAGACGACGACCTCCTTGGCGAGGCGATCGAAGCCGGCGTCTCGTTCTTCTTGGGGCTCGTGCCTTCGATCCAGCCGGACGACGGCGAGCTGCCGCGCACCCAAGCGCTGGCGGCCCCGGCGAGGCGACTGTGGGGCCGGCTCGGCTTTCCGCCCGAGTTGCTCGCCCGCGCGGTCGTCGTGACGCCGACGTGCGGGCTCGCCGGCGCAGCGCCGTCCTGGCCGCGCCGCGCATATCGAGCCTGCGTCGAAGTCGCCCGAGTGCTTCTCGAAGAACCGGAGGAATCGTAGTGAAGGCACCGACAGCGGGCGGCGTACCCGTCGACGCCGCCGAGCGCCATGCCGAGTTGTCACGCGAACTCGATGACCACGCCTACCGGTACTACGTGCTCGACTCACCGGTCGTCTCTGACGCCGAATACGACACGCTCATGCGCGAGCTCACCGCGATCGAAGAGTCGTATCCGCAGTTGCGCACTCCCGACTCACCGACACAAAAGGTCGCCGGCAGTTACTCGACGATGTTCACGCCGGTCGAGCACCTCGAGCGCCTGCTCAGTCTCGACAACGTCTTCTCGCCCGTTGAGCTGGCGGCGTGGGCGGCTCGCGCCGAGCGCGACGCCGGCGGAGACGTCGACTATCTGTGCGAGTTGAAGGTCGACGGCCTCGCCGTCGACCTCGTCTACGAGAACGGCATCCTTGTCCGCGGCGCAACCCGCGGCGACGGCCGCACCGGCGAAGACATCACTCCGAATATCCGCACCATCGCTGACATCCCGCACAAGCTTCTTGACGGCGAGAAGATCCCTGCACTGCTTGAGGTGCGTGGCGAGGTCTACTTCCCGGTAGAGAATTTCACCGACCTCAACGCCTCACTCGTCGAGGCCGGCAAGGCGCCGTTCGCCAACCCGCGCAACGCGGCCGCAGGATCGCTCCGGCAGAAAGACCCGCGCGTCACCGCCAGCCGAAGGCTGCGCATGGTCGTGCACGGAATCGGTGCGACACAAGGATTTTCGCCGCAGCGCCAGTCTCAGGCCTACGAGGCTTTGGCCAAGTGGGGGTTGCCGACGTCCGATCGCGTGCGGGTTTTCCCGAAGCTGAAGGACGTCGACGAGTTCATCGCCTACTACGGCGAACATCGCCACGACGTCGAGCACGAGATCGACGGCGTCGTCGTGAAGGTCGACCAAATTTCCTTGCAGCGCAGGCTCGGCACCACGTCGAAGGCGCCGCGGTGGGCGATCGCCTACAAGTACCCGCCCGAAGAGGTCACCACGAAACTGCTCGAGATCCGGGTGAATGTCGGGCGCACCGGCCGGGTGACTCCGTTCGGGGTGATGGAGCCGGTCAAGGTCTCGGGTTCCACCGTTGAGAACGCTACTTTGCACAACGCAGACGAGATCAAGCGCAAGGGTGTGCTGATCGGCGACACCGTGGTGCTGCGCAAAGCGGGCGACGTCATTCCCGAGATCGTCGGCCCCGTCGTCGACCTGCGTGACGGCAGCGAGCAGGAGTTCGTGTTCCCGACCCGCTGCCCGGCTTGCGAAACACCGCTCGTGCGCCCCGAGGGCGAGGCCGACACGCGTTGCCCGAACACCAGATCCTGCCCGGCACAGCTACGCGAACGGCTCTTCCATCTCGCCGGCCGGGGCGCGTTCGACATCGAGGTGCTCGGCTACGAGGCGGCGTCCGCTCTGCTTGACGGCGGTTCGCTCGCCGACGAAGGCGATCTGTTCGCATTGGACGCCGACCGACTGCGCACCTTGCCGTTCTTCACCAAGCAGGACGGCGAGTTGCGGGCGAATGCCGAGAAGCTGCTCGCCAACCTCGAGACCGCGAAGACCCGCCCGCTGTGGCGGATCCTCGTGGCTCTTTCGATCAGGCACGTCGGGCCGACCGCCGCGCAGGCGTTGGCGCGCGACTTCGGTTCGATCGAGGCGATCCGCGACGCCACGCCGCTCGAGCTGGCGAACGCCGACGGTGTGGGCCCGACCATCGCCGACTCGATCACGGAGTGGTTCGCGGTCGACTGGCACGCCGATATCGTCCGCAAGTGGCAGGCGGCCGGGGTGCGCATGGCCGAAGAACGCGGCGAGGAGGGCCCGCGACCACTCGCCGGGCTCACGGTGGTCGTCACCGGGTCGCTGACCGGGTGGAGCCGCGACTCCGCGACGACCGCCATCCAAAACGCCGGGGGCAAGGTGGCCGGGTCGGTGTCGAAGAAGACCGATTTCGTGGTGGTCGGCGACAATCCGGGCTCGAAATACGACAAGGCGGTGTCGCTCAAGGTGCCGATTCTCGACGAAGCGGGCTTCGCGGCGCTGCTCGACCAAGGGGCCGAGGCGGCCCGCGAGATGGCGGTCAACGGCCCAACCGGGTGAGGGCTGAGGCTGACCCAACTGGGCCATCGCGCTGCTCCACTCGCCGTATTAGCTGATCGTTTTGCGGCGACGAAGGTAATGGCAGCTGCCAACGAGGCGGCAATGGCCGAAGGTGCCGATGAGCCCGACTGACGATCGCAACGCGCGACCGAGAACCGGTTCGCCGCTGTGGTGGTACATCTGGACGGTGGTCGCGATGGCGACCGCCCTTACAGCTGTCGCCCTCGCCGGTCTGCGCGGCCACAATCTTGCAGTGCTGGCGCAGAGCCCGGCGTTCTGGCTCGTCGCCGCGCCGATGGCCGTTACTGCGCTGCGGCCGATCGTGCCGAAGGGCCGCAGCGGCGACGGCACGTTCGCACTCGTCGTCTTCCTCTTCGCGCTGCTCATGCACATCGGCCTACGGCCGGTGCTACTCCTCTGCGTCGTCACGATGTTCGTGCGCGGAGTGCTCTACAAGCAGGCCGTTCACCGCAACCTGTTCAACGTCGGGCAGCACGCGCTCACGCTGGGTGGCGTCTGGCTGGTGCTGCGGGCCTTCTCAATCAACGCGAGCCCCGAACACCCTTGGGCGTTCAACGAGCCGCGGATCGCGGTGAGCCAACTCCTCGCCGTGATCCTCGGCGGTCTCGTCTACCTCGTCATCAACAACGGCAGCGTCTTCATCGCCGTGGCGCTGATCGAGTCGCGCCCGCTCTTGCGGATCATCCGCGACGACCTTCGCCATCTGGCTGTCGTCGGTGTGGCGATGGTCAGCCTCGCGCCGCTGGTGCTGGTCGTCATGGTGCACGTCTGGCCGTTCGTGCCGCTCTTCTATCCGGCGCTGGTGTCGCTGTACCACAACGCGACCTTGTCGGTCGCGCGCGAACACGACGCGCTGCACGACTCGCTGACCAGCCTCGGCAACCGGCAGTTGTTGCACCGCGAGGGCTCGAAGGCGCTGGCCGATCTCGGGCGCCAGGACGACGGGGTCGCGATTCTCGTCCTCGACCTCGACAAGTTCAAAGAGGTCAACGACACGCTCGGGCACGCCGCCGGTGACCGACTGCTGCAAGTCGTCGCCGAGCGGCTGCGCACCGCCGTCCGGCCCGAAGACGTCGTGGCAAGGCTCGGCGGTGACGAGTTCGTGGTCATCGTGCGAGGCGTTCCCGACACCACCTCCGCCCGGCTGGCGGCGGTCCGCCTCATCGAGCGGGTCAACGGAACCTGCCAGATCGATGGTTCGGCGATCACGATCGCCGCGAGTCTCGGTGTGGCGGTCGCGCCCGCGCACGGCGTCGAGTTCGACGCTTTGTTGCGGCGCGCCGACCGTGCCATGTACATCGCCAAGTCGACCGGTTGCGGAGTCGCCGTCTTCGACCCGCGCCGCGATGAGGACTGGCGGCGTCCGGCCGTGACGCTCGAGCAGCCGCTCGGCGCCGTGGAGTCGGGCCGGTACTGACCGCCGCTGTATCGGGCGGGGCGTTCCTGAGGGCCGCCATAGGATGGCGGCATGCCGTCCATCACTCGTGCCGAAGCCGCGCATCTCGCGCGCCTGTCCAGGCTCGCGCTCAGCGACGACGAACTCGATCACCTGGCGGGCCAGCTCGACGTCATCATCAACGCCGTCGCGCGGGTCAGCGAGGTGGCGGACGCCGATGTGCCGCCGACGTCGCATTCGCTGCCGTTGACCAACGTCTTCCGGCCTGACGCGCTGCGGCCCTGCCTCACGCCCGAAGAGGCGCTGGCCGGCGCCCCGGCGTCCGAAGAACAGCGGTTCCGCGTGCCGCGGATTCTCGACGAGGAGTAGGCCGGTGACCGATCTCATCCGGCTAAGCGCTGCCCAACTCGCGGCGGCCATCGCCTCCGGTGAAGCGTCGGCCGTCGAGGTGGCGCAGGCCCATCTCGACCGCATCGCCGCCGTCGACGGCAAGGTGCACGCGTTCCTGCACGTCGACACCGACGGCGCCCTGGCCGCCGCTCGTGCGGTCGACGAAAAGCGCGCGCGGGGCGAAGCACTCGGCCCGCTCGCCGGTGTCCCGCTGGCGTTGAAGGACGTTCTCACCCAGAAGAATGTGCCGACCACCTGTGGTTCGCGCATCCTCGAAGGCTGGCGGCCGCCGTACGACTCAACCGTCGTGCAGAAGCTGCGCGCTGCCGATGTCGTCATCCTTGGCAAGACGAATATGGACGAATTCGCCATGGGGTCTTCTACCGAGAACTCTGCGTACGGTGCGACCAGAAACCCTTGGGATCTCGAACGAATTCCCGGCGGGTCGTCGGGCGGGTCGAGCGCTGCGGTTTCGTCATACCAGGCGCCGCTCGCGATCGGCACCGACACAGGGGGCTCGATCCGGCAGCCTGCGGCCGTCACCGGCATCGTCGGCGTGAAGCCGACCTATGGCGCGGTGTCTCGGTATGGGCTTGTCGCGTTCTCGTCGTCGCTCGACCAGGCCGGGCCGCTCACCCGCAACATCGTCGACGCCGCGCTGCTGCACGCCGCGATCGCCGGCCACGACCCGCTCGACTCCACGTCGATCGATGCGCCGGTACCCGATGTCGTCTCGGCTGCGCGGGCCGCAGACGTGAAGGGGCTGCGCGTCGGCGTCGTCCGCGAACTGAACGGTGAAGGGTATGACGCCGGGGTTCGGCAGCGCTTCTCCGAAGCGGTGGCGCTGCTGACCTCGTTGGGCGCCGAGGTTGGCGAGGTCAGCTGCCCGCACTTCGACTATGCGATGCCGGCGTACTACCTGATCGCGCCCAGCGAGGCGTCGTCCAACCTCGCTCGTTTCGACGCGATGCGCTACGGCCTGCGCGTCGGCGACGACGGCACGCACAGCGCTGAAGAAGTGATGGCGCTGACCCGTGCGGCCGGCTTCGGGCCGGAGGTGAAGCGGCGCATCATGATCGGTACGTACGCGCTGTCGAGCGGTTACTACGACGCGTATTACGGGTCTGCGCAGAAGGTGCGCACCCTGATCAGCCGCGATTTCGCTACGGCGTTTGAGAAATTCGATGTGCTGGTGTCGCCGGCCACTCCGACGACCGCGTTCCGCATCGGCGAGCGCACCGACGACCCGTTGAAGATGTACCTCGCCGACCTCGACACCATCCCGTCGAACCTCGCCGGCAACGCCGCGATGTCGTTGCCGATAGGCCTTTCTCCGGACGACGGCCTGCCGGTCGGGTTGCAAATCATGGCGCCTGCACTGGCCGACGACCGGCTCTACCGCGTCGGGGCAGCGGTCGAGGCTGCGCTGCACGATCGCTGGGGACACGTCTTGATCGAGGAGGCTCCGGCGCTGTGAGCACTACGTATGACGAGGCGCTCGAGCGCTATGAGCCGGTGTTCGGGCTCGAGACGCACGTCGAGCTCGGCACTGCGTCGAAGATGTTCTGCGGTTGCGGCACCGCCTTCGGCGCCGAGCCGAATACACAGGTGTGCCCGGTGTGCTTGGGTCTGCCGGGCTCGCTGCCGGTGGCAAACGCCGTCGCCATCGAGTCGACGATTCGCATCGGGCTGGCGCTGCACTGCACGATCGCGCGGTGGTGCAGGTTCGCGCGGAAGAACTACTTCTATCCAGATATGCCGAAGAACTTCCAGATCTCGCAGTACGACGAGCCGCTGTGCACCGACGGGTATCTCGATGTCGAAGTGGGCGATTCCGTCGTGCGAGTCGGCATCGAGCGGGTGCACCTCGAAGAAGACACCGGGAAGTCATTGCACGTCGGAGGTTCGACCGGTCGCATTCATGGGGCCACCCATTCGCTCGTCGACTACAACCGGGCCGGTATCCCGCTGGTCGAGATCGTCACCAAGCCGGTGCCGGGTACCGGTCGACTGGCTCCCGAGGTGGCTCGCGCGTACGTCACCGAGCTACGAGAAACCCTTAGGGGGCTGGGGGTTTCCGACGTCCGCATGGAAGAAGGCTCGTTGCGGTGTGACGTCAACCTTTCGTTGAACGCCGTCGGTACGGCTGAGTGGGGCACGCGCTCTGAGACGAAGAACGTCAACTCGCTGCGGTCGGTAGAGCGAGCCGTTCGTTCGGAGATTGAACGGCAAAGCGGTGTGCTGTCCTCTGGCGGGCGGGTCGTGCAGGAGACGCGGCACTTTCACGAAGACACCGGTGTGACGACGTCCGGGCGAAGCAAGGAAATGGCGGAGGACTACCGCTACTTTCCCGAGCCCGACCTCGTGCCGATCGCTCCTGCCGCCGACTGGGTCGAGTCGCTGCGCGAGGCGTTGCCCGAGCTGCCGTTCGAGCGTCGCCGCCGGCTTCGCGACGAGTGGGGCATCTCGGTGCTCGACATGCAGTCTGCTTTGAACGCCGGCGCGGTCTCATCGATCGAGGCGACTGTGGCGGCCGGTGCGTCTGCCCGCGACGCGTACAAATGGTGGATGGGCGAGCTCGCCAGGCAGGCCAACGAGCGCGGCGTCGAAGTTTCGTCGCTACCGGTGACGCCGGCCGATGTCGCGCGGATCTCCGCGTTGGTTGCCGACGGTTTGCTCACCGACAAGCTCGCCCGCCAGGTGCTCGAAGGCGTGCTGGCAGGCGAAGGTTCGCCCGATGAGGTCGTCGCGGCCCGCGGCCTCGAAGTCGTATCGGACGACGCCGCGCTGGGCACCGCCGTCGACGCGGCCATCGCGGCCGATCCCGACGCCGCGCAGAAGGTGCGCGAGGGCAAGGTGGCTGCCGTCGGCGCACTTGTCGGTGCCGTGATGAAAGCAACTCGCGGGCAGGCTGATGCAGCGCGCGTGCGCGAACTGTTGCTCAAACAGCTCGGCGCACAGTAGCGCGGCGGTTGGGTTGCCGCCTTCATGCGGCGTACCCTTCGTCGCGACGATCGGCGACGCGGTAATCCGACGCGACGGGGGAATGACGTGAGAAGAAGCAGTGACCTGGTTGTGATCGCTGTTTCGTGCTCGCTGCTGTGTGGCTGTACCGGATCTGGCAACTCCCAGAAGGCGGCCACCCCGACCACGCAACCAAGCGGTTCCGGCGGTTCGTCGGCGGCGCCCGCCTCCTCTGGCGCGCCGCCGTCCTCTTCTTTGTCCTCGGTTTCGCCGGCGCCATCTGCGTCCGCAACCGCCGTGCCGCCGCCGACGACGAGCGCCTCCGGCAATCCGGCGGGCCCTGCCGCCTCCGCAGGCGGCTGGGTCGCCGACGGCGACCTGCTCGCTCCGGATACTAAGGGCTACAACCGTTATGTGAACGCGCGCTTCGGCTTCTCAGTGGACGTGCCCGCGGGGTTTACGGAGGATCAGCCTCCTGCTAATGGCGACGGGCGTAGCTTTACCAGCCGTAGCGGGGTCGACAAGGTCGCCGTCTGGGGCCAGTACAACGTCCAGGATGAGACCCCGAAGTCGGCGTTCGATGATGCGCTGTCCGGCTCCGCGACGCAGTCGGTCACCTACTCCGCGTTGACCGGCGACGTCATGGTCGTTTCCGGCATCAACGGTGACGGCAACATCTACTACTGGTGGGAGACGGTCGGCCCCGGCGTCATCTTCGTGATGGACTGGGAGTATCCACCCTCTGACAAGCCGACCGTCGGCCCGCTGCTCGAACAAGCGGTCAAGACGTTTCATCCTGGCTTGCTCACCATGCCCTGACCGTAAGCTGGCTGGCGTGCACGAATTGGTCGCGAAGCATGCGTCGCAATGGGCGGACGTCGCCATCTCGAACATCCGCCAGACCTACCCCAACGACCTGCGCCACACGATGCGCGGGCCTGACGATCGGCCGCTGCCCGCCGACGTCCACCCTGCTTTCTACGGGTCGTTCGATTGGCACTCGTGTGTCGAGATGCACTGGATGCTGGTGCGCCTCCTGCGGGTGGCATCGCCGGCGCTTGGCGCGGCCGGGGCTGCGGTTCGCGAGGCGCTGGACGCGCATCTGACCGACGCTGCGCTGGCGCGAGAGGCCGAATATTTCGTCGAGCGTCCGTCATGGGGGAGCCGGCCGTATGGCTGGGGCTGGGCGCTCACACTGGCGCACGAACTCGCGACATGGGACGACGCCGATGGAGCGCGCTGGTCGGCCGCCATGCGGCCGCTTGCCGACGTTCTGGTTACCCGGTTCGAGCAGTGGTTGCCGAAGGCGGACTATCCGGTGCGGCATGGCGTTCACCCGAACTCGGCGTTCGGATTGTCGCGGTCGCTCGCGTATGCGCGGCTGTCGGCGCCCGACCTTGCGGCCGTGATCGAGCAGACGGCCCGGCGGTGGTTCATGGACGACGCGGACTATCCGGCGCGGTACGAACCCTCGGGATCGGACTTCCTGTCGCCCGCCCTGACCGAGGCGGAGTTGATGGCCCAACTGCTCGAGCCGATGGAGTTCAGCGCGTGGCTCGCGCGATTCCTGCCAGCCCTAGACCGCGGCGAGCCGACCGCGGTTTTCTACCCGGTTTCGGTCAGCGACCCGAGCGACGGGCAGATCGCCCACCTGCACGGCCTGAACCTCAGCCGCGCCTGGTGCTTCCGCCGAATCGCCGAGGCGCTGCCGTCGAGCGATCCGCGGGTCGGGCCTATGCTCGCTGCTGTGGATCGTCACTCTGACGCATCGCTCGCCCAGGCGACCGGCAGCGACTACATGGTCGAACACTGGCTCGCTGCTTATGCGGTGCTGTTGCTGACATGACCACCTACCTCGTTCTCGAATACGACCTCGTCGATGACTACCTCGACCGGCGCGCGCCGCTGCGCGCCGAACATCTCGCATTGGCGGGAGAGGCGCATGCGCGCGGTAAACTGCTCCTCGCCGGCGCGCTTGCTGACCCAACCGACCGCGCGGTGCTGGTTTGGAGCACGGACGATCGAGCGGTCGTCGAAGCGTTTATTGCCGCTGATCCCTATGTGCGCGAAGGGCTCGTGAAATCCTCGACGATCCGCCCATGGACGGTCGTCGTCGGCGACGAGAGGTAAGTCAACCTCCGCGGTCAAGGTTCTTCGAGTTGTCGGTTTTTGAAGCGGCTGTGCAGGCGTGGGGTGCGGGTGGGGTCGATCCAGGCGGGTGGGGTGGCCCAGGGCAGCCCGTCGCGGATGCGGATGGTCCAGCCCTGTTTGTGGACGGTGCTGTGGTGGGTTTCGCAGACTAGGGCGCCGTTGTCGAGGCTGGTTTGTCCGCCGGCGGCCCAAAACAGCAGGTGGTGGATGCGGGTCCAACTTGGTGGCCGGTCGCAGCCGGGGATCACGCAGCCACCGTCGCGGGTGGTGATCGCCCGGGCGATGCTCGGTGGCCAGATCCGGGTGGCGCGGCCGATGTCGAGGGGTTCGGAGTTCGCACCCAGCACGAGGGGGATGATTTTCGCGTCGCAGGCCCACATCCGCGCGGTCTCGGCGGAGACCGGCGCCCCGTGATCCAACAAACCCGGGG
>Ga0157370_10003041_pt1 | contig 19885 bp, 16 predicted proteins | sample C35metaG_FD_113463 | JGI IMG/M metagenome (GOLD analysis project Ga0157370, IMG submission 113463) | Corn rhizosphere microbial communities from Kellogg Biological Station, Michigan, USA - C3-5 metaG | ecosystem: Host-associated > Plants > Roots > Rhizosphere > Soil | place: USA: Michigan...
CCTCCATGAATGGAGAGATCACCATGGCCGCAAAGAAAGGTGCCCGTAAGGGTGGAAAGAAGGCCGCGAAGAAGGGCGGTCGGAAAAAGGCTGGTCGCAAGGCCGCCAAGAAGCGCCAGTAGTACTCGCGGTTCATAGCATGGAAAGGAGGCCGGCGGAAACGCCGGCCTCCTTTTTTTCGTCGGGCTGCTCGGTAACAGCCGCTCGGGCTGGCCATAACGATTAAGGAAACGGATTGGACGGATGGAACTGATTTGAACTGATGAACAGCAACAGAAGACGGCTTTTGACATTGGCGATACGGGGCGAGCGATTCGACCTGTCTTGACGACAAAGGAGCATTGCTTCACCGGCTGCTGCCCCGAGCAATTGGTCCCGGCCGGCGAAAATCAAAAAATAGAAAACACCAATCCTCGATCCCCCGCAGATCCAGCTTCAAATAACTTGGCGACGGCCTTTTGTTGTTCATCCGTTCAAATCCGTTTCACCCGTTCCAATCCGTCTCCCTCATTCGTTATGGCCGGCCCGAGCGGCTGTTCGCCGACCGCAACTCCACGATGCCGGCGGGAACGTTATGATGACACCGAATGAATGAACCGGCCCGACATTGACCGATGCCCGCCAAGAACCAATTGCTCGAGGCCGACCTGACCGGCTCGGTCATCGGTTCGTTCTTCGACGTCTACGGAGAGCTCGGCTTTGGATACCGGGAATTCATCTACGCACTGGCCCTCGAGCGCGACCTGAAGGCCAAGGGTCATCGCGCGGACCGCGAAGTTGCTGTGATGGTCTACTACCGCGGCGAGCCATTGGCGCGGCAGACGTTCGACATGATCGTCGATGAAAAGCTCATCATCGAGATCAAGGCGGGAGAACGTCACCGCGCGTACCGCGCCATCGCCAGATCCACGATCCGCGCCACGAGCGCATCGTACTCCAGACCGTGCCGCCTGGCCGCGCGCGAGAACTCGCTCTCGCGCTCCAGGTAGCAATTCGGATTCACCTCGATCACGTAGACCTCGCCCGCGTCCGACACCCGAAGGTCGATCCGCGCGTAATCGCGCAGCCGGAGCGCATTGAACGCCTCGATGGCCACGTGCTGCATTCGTGCCACCAACTCTTCGGCGACGTTGCTCGGGAAGATCGATCGTGTCCCCGCGAACTCGGCGCCCGAGCCCTCGCCGTCTTCGCCCCACTTCGCGTTCCAGCTCGCGATGCGCGGTTGGTCGGGCGGGAACGACGAGAAGTCCAGCTCGATCACCGGCAGCGCCTCGGGATTCGCGTTGCCCAGCACCCCCACGTAGAACTCGCGGCCCCGAATGAATTGTTCGACCAGCACCGGCGTCTGATACTCCGACTGCAGCTCGTCGATCCGCGCGAACAGATCCTTGATCTCGTGCACCACTGACGCCGACGTAATACCGAGCGACGCGTCTTCCTGCGGCGGCTTCACGATCACCGGAAAGGTGAGGTCGCCCGCCCAATCGACTGCGCCGCGATACAGCGTCGCGAACTCCGGCGTCTGAATGTCGTGAAAACGGAGCACCTTTTTCGTGAGGCTCTTGTCGCCGGCGAGCAGCAGTCCGGCCGGGCTCGATCCGGTGTACCGGCAGTCGATCAGATTCAGCAGCGCGGCGACGTTCGACTCGAGCGCACTCTTGCCGCGATACGACTCGGCGAGATTGAACACGAGATCCGGCGCCTGACTCCGCAGCGCACCGGCGAGCGCATCGATCTCGCGGTCGACCACCATCGGCTCGGCGTCGTGGCCGAGCGCGCGAAGGGCCTGCGACACCTGATCGATGACCGGGTCGACGGGCGGCTCGAGCGCGTTCGCCGTGTGCAGGACCGCGATCTTCATGTCCCGCTCGTGGCGGGGCGCACTCCGCGCGACGTCCGTCCGAGCGTGTGCGTGTAGCGATGATTCATCACCACGGCCGTACCGAACGCCGTCAGCTCGATCAACGTCGCCGCTTCGAGTCCGCCGACGCGCAGATCGAGATCGGCCACACGACGCGCGAGATGGTCGATGAGCGAGCGGACCACGCTCGGGCCTTCGCTCGTCCAATAGGAGATACGCGACACGATCTCGCGATAGTGCCGCTGCATGAACCACTTCGCGAGCTCGGCCTGCGGCGCGTCCGTCGACGAGAGAAAGATGCGGCGCAGGTCGCCGTCGAACTGACGCTCGTCCTCGATCGGAAGGCTGTCGTCACTCTCGGCGTAATGGTCGGCGATCGTATAGTGCATCGCTTCGACCGGCAGGTCGCCCCGGCTCGGTGCCGGCGCGCTCGGCGTGAGCGGACCGACCTCCCCCATCACGCGGTCGACGTACTCGAGCTTGGCGAGTGCCGGCCACCCGGAGTACTCGCTCCGCCAATCGAGGCCGGGCGTCAGCCACACCGCGAAGGTCTCGGCGAAATCCTCGTCGGGATGCTTCTGCGCGTACCAGCCGAGAATGTGCCGGACGAATTCGCGCGAGAACGGGTCGGCGCGATACCGCTCTCGATATGGTTTGGAGAACGGACCGAATGTGCTTCGCCACTCCGGTCGCTCGTAGAGCTTGAATGCGTAGTTGACGGCGTGGCCGCACTCGTGGCGCAGGTAACGCATCGCCTCGGCGTCGTCCTCCAGCCCCGCCGACATCTCCGCTTCGATGCGCTCGAGCCGCTCGTCGACCAGGTAAAAGGGAACGCCGATGAGGGGCGTTCCGTCGGGACAGCCCCACTGGTCGCTGAGGTAGACCGTCGGACGAAAGGCGATGGATTTGGCCGCGAGCTCCGCATAGAGATTGTCGACGAGTCGCTCGACCCGTGAACCGGCGATCGTCAGCCCGAGCTCCGAGATGCGCCGTCCGAGCAGGCTCGCCCGCTCCACGTCCCATGTTGCTTGCTCGCTCACGGTGCCGAGTTTGGCAAGCCTCGTACCGAGCCGGGCTCCGAACGATTGCGCAAAAGAAAAGGAGGCGCCGCGTTCGCGGCGCCTCCGAGCGTTGGTCTGGGTCAAATGGAGTCTGACCCCATTTCGTGCTAGGCGACTTTGGTCTCGTGGACCTCTTCGTTCGGTTCCGGGGCCGGGCCCCAGACGTAGGCAAAGACGCGCGGTGCGTCTTCCTGTCTCGAGCCTCGCGAGATCACGATCCCGATTGGCTCTTGTTCTGGTCCGCTGTTCGAGTGTCCCTTCATATAATAGTAAACCTGGCTGTACGTTGGTCTGACCGGACGGGCGGCCCGGCGACGAGAACGGTTCGCCGCTGCGGGCCGCCCACGGCGCCGTCCTTTCGCACCGACGATGCCAGACACGTCCGAAGCATCTAAGAGATTTTGACACAACGAGTTACGTCGCGACGACGACCAGCCGGCAGCCGCCGATCGTTTCACTCCGAAACGCTACGGAATGACACAAGAGCGTCAATCGGAGACGCGGGTCAGGCCGCTCCCTTTCGCGCTAGGAACGTCTTCGAGCGATCGTCCGCGCGCTCGACCGTGACCGTCCATCCGCGATAGCGGCTGCGCAGCTCCTCGAGCGACAAGGCCCCGTTCACCTTGTTCGACGACACGATCGTCTGCACGAGGTGAAATCCACCGTCCATCGTCGCGCTCTGCAGCACCTGAATCACCCGCATTCGCTCGCTCGCCGACAGCCCGTCGAGCACCGACGGATTGACGATGACCGCGTTGAGCGGCACCTCGGGTGTCCACGACGAGAGGTCGCCCATCTGAGCGTCCACCCGGCCGGCCAGCCCGGCGCCGATCGCCGCCTGCACCACCCGCTCCACGGCGTCCGACTCGGGTGACAGTGACGTCACGTTGCACCCGTTCGCGGCCAGATAGAGCGCCGAGACCTCGTCGGCCGCGCCCGCAACGAGCACGCGCCCCTCGGTGGATTGCGGAAGGGCGCGGACGAGAACGTCGTCGGATCGAAGACCCCAATGCTCGGGACGTCGAAGCTCATCGATCAGCTTGATGCGACGGCGCCGCCAGGTGTCGTACGCCGGCAATCGCAGCCGGCGAAAGATGAGGCGATCCACTTCTTCGCAGAGGAGGAGCTCGGTCAACGCGAGCTGCGGCTCGGCGCAGAGCAGCGCGACCGCTTCGTCGCCGATGCCGAGCAGTACGCTCCGCGGCACCGATTCCTTGTAATTCTCGATCTCTTGTTCGACGAACAGCTCGTACTCGTGCTTGAGGGAGCGCGTCGGTCGATGGGCCATGCCACTGCTGGGTGAAAGATGCGGGTAAGCTAGGTGTCCGGGCGATATATGCAAGTGCTCATGCCGGCTCCACGTGGACCGTCACCTGCGACGTGCCGAACTCCCGCTCGATGGCCGCCTCGACGGCGTCGGCCAACTGGTGCGCCTGATCGACCGAGATCGTCCCCGACACCGCCACCGTGACCTCGGCGAACAACTGCCCCGACGCCGTCGAGCGCGAGCGCACGTTGCGCACGTCGTGGATCTGCGGCACGCCGAGCACGACGCCGCGAAGCTGTCCCGCGTCGATCGCCCGCTCGTCGACCAGAATCGGGATCGATGCGCGGAGGATCTGCGCGCCGCTCCAAGCGATGATCAGCGCCACGCCGATGGCCAGCAGCGCGTCGAGGTGCACCAATCCCATCCTGGAGAGGGCGAGCGACGCGAGCGCCATGAGCGTCACCAGGATGTCGCCGGCCGTGTGAGATGCGTCCGCCAGCAGGAATGCGCTCTGAAGCGCGTGTCCGCGGCGTCGCTCGTACCAGACGACGAATACGTTGACGACGAGCGTCGCCGCGATGATGGCGACCTCCGTCGAGTCGATGTGGTGCGGCGCGCTGCCAGAGACCAGCGACGAGATTCCCTCGCGCAGCAGCTCGAAACACGAGATGGATAGGAACCCGACGATCCCCAGGGTCCCCAGCGTCTCGAACTTGTCGTGACCGTATGGATGTTCTTCGTCGGGACCACGGCCGGCGACGGCGACGAGCGACATCCCGATCACGTTGTTGAACATGTCGAGACCGGATTCCAGCGCGGCGCCGAGGACCGCCAGCGATCCCGTGTGCACGCCGACGAAGACCTTGCTCGCGGCGACGAGGGCATTGAGGACGAGCACGATCGTCAACGTCCGCCGCACCGCGGGCGAGCGCGCGTCCCTGGCGACCTGGCGGCGGCGCGCGACGGATTGAGTCGATTGGGGCACGGGTGCAACTTGCCTGGGAAGGGAAGGGCAGGTCAACCGTGACACCCTCGACAATCTCGACGTCGCTTCGTGCCCGAGCTACCGGAAGTCGAAAGCGCCACTCGCCGCCTGCGCAGCGCGATCGTCGGCAAGACGATTGCGCGCGCCGAAGTCTTTCACCCGTCGCTGCGGCGCCGCGTCTCGAAGGCGAGACTGCGGTCGCTGAGCGGCGCGCGCGTTCGCGCCGTCGAGCGCCGCGGCAAGCATCAGCTGATCGTGCTCGAGGACGGTCGAGTGCTGCACGCGCACTTCCGCATGACGGGCGACTGGCACATCGACCGGGTCGACGACGATCCGCCACGCTTCGCGCGCGCGGCGCTGCACTTCGACGACGGCTTGCGCGTCGTGCTCGACGATCCGCGCGCGCTCAGCACGCTCGATCTTCATCCCGCCGGAGCACCCATCGAGCTCGGACTCGGCCCCGAGCCCGCCGACGCGTCGCTCACGCCGGAGTGGTTGCACCACGCACTCTCGAGGAGGCGCGGAGCGATCAAGCCGGCATTGCTCGACCAGCGATTGATCGCCGGCCTCGGCAACATCTACGCGGCCGAGGCGCTCTGGCACGCCCGTATCTCTCCGCTCGCGCCGGCGAACGCGTTGATGCGAAAGCAAGTCGCGGCGCTCCTGGCCGCGATCCGTCGCGTGATCGACCGCGCGACCGGCGCTCGATACACTGATTCGTCGGTCAACCGCCTGGCGGTCTACGATCGTGAAGGAGAGCCATGCCGCCGCTGTAGGAGGCCGATCGAACGCATCGTACAGGCCGGGCGGTCGACGTACTTCTGTCCGCGGTGTCAGCGGTGGAATGGGTGAGTCACGGTTCGCCCGTTCCAGTCATCAACGTCATTCGATCACCTCGAGCAGCGCTCCTTTCAAATAACCTGTTTCGGGAATTGTGATGACCTCCGGGTGATCGAGCGGTTGGCCGGTCATCGCGCGGAGGGCGACACGACGTCCGGAGTCGGCGGCGGCGCTCTGGAGCATCTCGAGAAAGAGCGGCTTGGACAGGTGAAAGCTGCAACTCGCCGTGAACAGGAGCCCGCCGGGCGTGAGCAGCCGGAGCGCCCGCAGGTTGATCTCTTTGTAGCCGCGGATCGCGGCCGGGACGGACGCGCGCGTCTTGGCGAATGCCGGGGGATCGAGCACGATCGTCTCGAACGATTGGCCGCCCGCATTGTGTTGCTCGCGCAGATAGTCGAACGCATCGGCCTCGACGAGGGTTACGTTCGTGATCGCGTTGCGCTCGCAGTTGTCGGCGGCGCGGCGCAGCGCCTCGGACGACACGTCGAGCGCGACCACCGACTCGGCGCGGCGCGCGAGATGAAGGGCGAAGGAGCCGTGATAGCTGAAGCAGTCGAGCGCACGGCCGCGGGCGAGCGCGCCGATGAGCACGCGATTCTCCCGCTGATCGAGGAAGGCGCCGGTCTTCTGTCCGCGCCATGGCGCGGCGAGCACGCGGACGCCGTGCTCGTCGATCTCGATCTCGTCGGGCACGGTGCCGCGAAGCAGCTCGACCCCGACGGGCAAGCGCTCCTTTGCGCGCAGTGGCACGTCATTCCGAGCGAGAATGCCCTCGGGACGGACGAGGTCATCGAGCGCGTCGACGATCGCGTCGCGAAATGCCTCGAGCCCGGCGCTCATGAGCTGGACGACGAGCCACCGGTCGTATCGGTCGCAGATGAGCGACGGACAGGCGTCGGCCTCGCTGTGGATCAGTCTGTACGCGCTCGTCGCACCGCTCAGTGGCGTGCGTCGCCCGATGGCGGCGGCGATGCGGCGGCGCCACCAAGCGGCATCGAGCGCGGCCCCGGGATCGCGGTCCACCATGCGCAGCGAGATCTCGGACGCCGGACTCCAGAGCGCGGTGCCGATCGGTTTGCCGCGATGATCGTGGACGCGTACGGCGCCGGCGGCCCCGGTCGGCCGTTGGCTCACTTCGCTTCGATAGATCCACGGATGACCGTGTTGCCATCGGCGGGCGCCTTTCGAGGTGACGACGGCAAAGTCGTGCTTGGCGACTGGGTGGATGTTCATTCCTATAGATAAGGGACCGTCCAACCAGATACGGGGCCGTCCGGCACCAGATCAGAGCGGCCGAAAAATTGTTTTTCGTGGAGTCTTGCGCCCCCAAGCATCGACCCGTACGTTCTGCGCGGTTCGAACAGACCGTAGCGCCGCCTGGTCCCGTCCCGCGACCGCTCGAGCGTCGGCATGTGACCGTTTGTCAACGTGGCGGAGTTATTGGTCCCAGTAGGGTTCTAAGCCTTCCGGGTCACCTTCTAATCGACGTACGAACATCGCTGGAACAAGCTGAGATGCCGTCGCCGGCATTCGGCTTTTTTTGCTGATCTACCCTCTCGCACCATCCCGCCCCGATCGACCCGGGCGTCGTATCGATCCGACCGTACATCGTCGCAAAGCTTGGAGTAGCCGCCGAAAGCTGAAAGTCCCGTTGTTCAAGTCGTGTAGGCGCAGTGCTGCAACACCCTTATCTCATCTAGGGAGCGAGATGACCATCATGACCACGATGCATCGTGTCCGAGCGATGGCCGCGGTAACGGCGAGCGTGCTGCTCGCATTACCGGCAGCAGCTCAGGCACAGACCGCGGTGATCACCGGAAAGGTGACGAGCGAGTTCGGGCAGCCTGTCGAACAGGCGAACGTGTACATCAACGATCTCACGATCTCCGTCCCGACGAACGCGCAAGGCGTTTACACGATCACCATCCCCGCGGCACGGGTGAGCGGACAGCAGCTCAACCTTCGCGTCCGCGCCATCGGGTACCAGCCCGGGCTGCGGCCGGTCCGCATCACCGCCGGCAGCCAGACGCAGGACTTCACGTTGAAGCAGGACGTCAACCGCCTCAACGAAGTCGTCGTCACCGGTACGGTCGGTGAGGGCGTCGAGCGCGCAAAGGTGCCGTTCGCCATCGGGCGCCTCACGGCTGAGGATATGCCGGTGCCGGCGCTGGATCCGGTCCAGGCGCTCACCGGAAAGGTTGCCGGCGTTCGCATCGGACAGGTCGGGGGTGCCCCGGGCAGCACGCCGGAAATCATGCTCCGTGGTCCTCACTCGATCAACGCCCAGGGTCGGAGCCAGCAACCGCTGTTCGTCGTCGACGGCGCGGTGTTGAACGTCGGAAGCTACGACGAGCTGGGTGGACTCGATATCGAATCGGTCGAAGTCGTGAAGGGCGCCGCCGGCGCTTCCATCTACGGCGCGACCGCGGCCAACGGTGTCATCGTCATCAAGACAAAGCGCGGAGCCAATCAGGAGGGCATCAAGTTCAACGCCCGTACCGAGTACGGCTTCAGCGATTTGAACAGCTTCGACTACGGCCAGCCCCTCAATCATACGCTGCAGCTCGACGAGACCGGCACGAGGTTCTGCGTCGGCGGCAGCGGTCCGGTTGCGCCCTGCTCGCGCACGGTGAACTGGATGTCCGAGGTCATGCGCATCAACAGCGTGGCCACCGACACGCTGCGCACCGGCTTCGGTCTTCAGTACGGCCAGCCCAGCGGAGCCGACCTGCTGAACGTCTTCCAGGCGAGCCTCTGGCCTGGCCAGCGCTTCAACACCATGGCCCAGATGTCCTCGCCGGGTATCGTTGCGCTGCACTCGCTCGACGCCACCGGCCGAGTCGGCGGCGTTAGGTTCTACGCCAGCGGCTCGTACTCCGACGACCAGGGTGCCATCAAGGAGCTCAACGGGCAGCAGCAACGTCGCGCCCGCGTCAACCTCGACTACGACGTCAAGAGCACCGCGACGGTCTCGATCAGCACCATGTACGATCGCGGCACCACCGACCTGCACAGTGCCAACTTCGGCGGACTGCTGCGCGGCGCTACTCCGGGCACGGACTACACAGCTCGCGACAGCCTGGGCCGGCCGATTCTGCTCGGATTCGGGCCCCAGTCCCGGCCCACCGGAAACGGAAACGGCGGCTATTTCTACAATCAAGAAAACGAGATCAACTACCGCGTCTCCGATCGGTTCCTCGGGAGCATGACCACGACGTTCTTCCCGACCGATTGGGCCACGTTCGACGGCACGATCGCCTACGACAACCGCGCCCGCATCGACCGCGACTATGTCACCAAGGGCTACCGGACGACGACCGTCAGCGTCAACACGAATCTCGGCAACGCAGGCATCGGCAACCGCCGCGAAGAGGCGACCAACGGCGCGATCGGCGCCACCTTCCGCCACGCCTTCACGAGCGATTTCAACGCTAAGCTCCAGACTCGTGGAACGTACGAGCAAGACATCCTGCAGACCGAGAACGCCTCGGGCACGCAGTTCATCGTCAAAGACATCTTCACGCTCTCCAATACGAGCACCAGCAAGACGGCCACCTCGAGCGGCCAGACGATCAAGCGCATGGGCTACTTTGCCGGCGCCAACGCAGAGTACAAGAACCGGTACATCGTCGACGGCACGTTCCGCTACGACGGCAGCTCGCTGTTCGGGGAAGGCAACCGGTGGGCGCCGTTCGGCCGCATCTCCGGCGTCTGGCGCGTATCAGAGGAGCCGTTCTGGCACGTGCCACACATCAGCGACTTCCGTCTTCGCGCCTCCGACGGTACGGCCGGCAACTCGCCTGCCTTCGACTCGCAGTACGAGACGTATAGCTGCAGCGCCACCGGTTGCTCGCTCGGCCAGGCTGGCAACTCTAAGCTCAAGCCGGAAACGACACGCGAGATCGAGGTCGGCACCGATTTCACCCTGTTCGATCGTCTCGGCGTCGAGCTCACGCACGTGAATTCGACCACGCAGAATCAGATCCTGCCGGTGCCGACTGCGGCCACGCTCGGCTTCTCTACCCAGTGGCAGAACGCCGGAACTCTCGGCAGCACCACGTGGGAAGCGGCGGCAACCCTCCCGGTGTTGAACCGGCGCAACTTCAGTTGGACCATGCGCAGCACCTGGGACCGGACGAAGACGTTCATCACCCAGCTCTTCGAGCCCGATTTCTTCGCCACGGGCGGCACCACTCAGGGTTCCGGCAGCTTGTTCTTCATGACGGCGAAGGACTCGACGCCACCGGGATCCAAATTCCCGATGAACCAATACGGCAACATTTGGGGCCGACAGTTCTACAAGTCCTGCGGCAACCTGCCCGCGTCGGTGCAGGCGCAGTGCGGCGATGGAAAGGCGTTCCAAGTCAATGATCAGGGCTGGGTCGTCTGGGTCGGCGACGGCAACAGTTGGCGCGATGGCATCACCAAGAACCTCTGGCAGACGAATTTGCCCGCGGCTAAATCGCCGTGGAACGTGCCGCTCCAGTTCGGCCACCCGATTGTGGACCGCCCGCTCGCCGGTCAGCCTGGCGAGGGCGTCCCCACTCTTCACATCCTCGGCAACACACTTCCGGCCTTCCGTCTCACCTGGAACAACACCATCCAGTACAAGCGGCTGACCGCCTACGCGCTGCTCGATGGCACGTTCGGCAACTATCTGAACAATCAGGGTGAGCAGTGGGGCCTGCTGGATTTCAGCTCGGCCCACTTCGACCAGGCGAATGCCACGGTTGAAACGGCCAAGCCGACCGGCTATGGCTGGCGCGTTGGCAAGCCGGAGTCCAGCGGCACGGGTGGCTTCTACGACGTGCTGGGTCCAAACAACTACAGCGTGGAGAAGGCCAGCTTCACCAAGCTGCGCGAGATGAGCCTCACGTACCGCATCGGCGCTCTCAAAGGAATTGGCGGCGATTGGACGGCGGGAGTCGTCGGGCGCAACCTGTATACCTGGACCAAGTACTCCGGCTACGATCCGGAAACCGGCGCCTGCCAGAGCACCTCCAGCTGCGTCACGGGCTCGGGTCTCGTCAACGGCACCGACGCCTTCGATTTCCCGACGCTTCGCCGGTTCACGTTCTCTCTCTCCACGCGCTTCTAGGAGTCGTTGATACATGAGACGAAAACTGATTCCCTACGTCGCCCTCCTCGCGACGTTAGGCCTGGGAGCGTGCAACGAGGACAACCTCGTTGTAGAAAACCCGAACGCCGGCGAAACGAAGCGAGTGCTCGGCACGCCGGACGACGCCGAGAAGCTGCTGGGGAGCTACTACAAGCGCTGGTACCAGGGTCTGTACGGCGGGCCAACGGCCAACCCGCCAACGACGCTCGAGGGCATGGCCAACATCATGTCCATGCAGAACTACTCGAGCCTCAACAACGAGTGCCAGAATTCCCGCTACCCATTCTCTGGCGCGACCAACTCCAACGCGCCTGGCAACAATTGCGCGTCTGACCAGGCGAATCCCTATTTCATTCTGGGCGAAGTGAACCGGGTCGCGGCCAATTTCCTCACCAGCGTTGCTGGAGGTTTGAGCCTCGGCAGCACGGCGCGCGAGAACCGCGACAAGTCGTTCGCCGAGTTCCTCAGCGGCATGGCCCTTGGTTACACCGCATTGATTTACGATTCAGCGGCGGTCGTCTCGGAAGGTCAGGCCGGAGACGATGCGGGAAAGCTGGTCGGATATACCCAGGTAATGGACTCTGCGTATGCGGCACTGCAGCGAGCGATCGATCTCGCGAATGCGCCGGCGGCCGGATCGGGCGGATTCCCGATTCCATCCGACTGGATTCCATCATCGACGTCCTTCTCGGCGGCGGAGTTCGTCAAGCTGATCCGGTCGTATCGGGCGCTGTTCCGCGCGAACATCGCGCGTACGCCGGCCGAGCGCGCGGCGGCCAACTGGGACTTGATCATTGCCGACGCACAGAACGGCATCACGGCCGACCACGACAATGTCACGAGCACGACGAACGGGCCGGGCGGTGGATGGCGGCGCATCTATGACGGCGGAAGCACATGGCACCAGATGCCGCCGTTCATCATCGGCATGGGTGACGTGTCCGGAAGCTACGCGGCATGGTTGAAGCAGGGCCTCTCGGATCGCGGCGCCGGCAACGTCAGCTTCTTCATGGTCACGCCCGACCTTCGGTTCCCGCAGGGAGACACGCGCGCCGATCAACAGGCGGACTTCAAGATTCAGGACTGCGAGATCGCTGCCATCAAGTCGTGCAAAAGGTACTTCACCAATCGACCCAACGGCTCCGACCAGTACACGGGCAACGGTTGGGGATGGTCCAACTACGACTTCAACCGTTTCCATTCCTGGGTGACCAAGGGCGACGCGGGCAACCCGCGAAACGGACCGCTGCTGGTCTACCCCAAGGCCGTTCTGGACATGCTTCAGGCCGAAGGGCTGATTCGAAAGGGCCAGTTCGCCCAGGCGGCTGCGCTCATCAACATCACGCGCGTCAAGAACGGCCTGCCGGCGATCACCGCGTTCGACGGAACCTCGCCGGTTCCCGGCGGCGCGAACTGCGTCCCGAAGGTTCCGCAGCCGCCCACGGCGAGCACGGTTGCCTGCGGCAACATGTTCGAGGCGATGAAGTGGGAGAAGCGGATGGAAGAGGCATTCGTCCAATTCTCCGCGTGGTACTTCGATGGCCGCGGCTGGGGCGATCTGGCGGAGAACACCGCGTTGTTCTGGGCGGTGCCGTACCAGGACCTGCAGTCGCGCGGGTATGACATCTCGGCGATCTACGGGGCTGGATTAGGCGCTGGAAACGCTCCCGGATCGGTTGCGGGCAAGAGCACGTACGGCTGGTAACAGGTACTCCGTGACCGTATTGCCTAGGGTTTTCGCCATCGGACTCGCGGGACTCGCCGTCCTCCTGGTGGGCTGCTACACGCTGCAGCCCACCGGCGGGCCGGTGCCTCAGCTTGGATCGATCGTTGGCCTGGATCTCACCGACGCCGGTCGTATGGCGCTCGGCGGATCGATGGGGCCCGAGATTGGCCAAGTCGAGGGGCGCTTGGTCGAGAAGGACAGCAACGAGTTCGTCGTCGCGGTTACCGAGCTCCACCTCTTGCGGGGTGGGGAACAGGTGTGGCACGGAGAGACCGTTCACATCAAGAAAGAGTATGTGTCATCGCTTTACGAGCGCCGGTTTTCCCCTGGGCGCTCGGCCGCCCTGGCGGCCGCCGGAGTCGGAGCAGTCGCGATAATCGCCACCCGTGGCCTCGTCGGACTGGGTGAGCCCGGTGACCTTTCCGGGAAAACCCCTGGCGACACAGGCCACACGCAACGACGCCCGCGGCCCTGACGTGCCGTACGGCGCACCAACCTCGAGGGAGTATCAAATGCGACGGATTTTCCAGCTTTCGACGCTTTGCCTGGCCGCCGGCGTCGTGAGCGCGTGCAAACCCGAAGACACGATCACCACCCCGACGCCCCCGATGGCCGGAGTGCGGTTCATCAACGCCGTCCCCGACACGGGCGCGGCGTTTGGCCTGGACTTCCGGTTCGTCGACATCGTCGAGAACAGCGATCAGTTCAGGATCAACTTCCGCAACAACCCGCAGACGTCGGGCGGCGTGACGGCGTCGGCGGCGATCCAGTACAAGGCCGCGCGAGCCGGCTCGCGCCATTTCAGGATCTTCCTCGACGACAGCCTGCAGAACGTCGCGTCGACGGTGTTGAAGGATTCGACCGTGACGCTCGAGGCGAGCCATAACTATACCTTTCTGCTCTGGGGCAATGCCCGGTCGAGCGGCAGCGACAAGATGCACTTGACGATGATCGACGAGAACGTGGCCGACCCCGGCAGCCAGGTCGCGCTGCGCGTGATCAACGCCACGTCGGCGCCGATCGACGTACGGCAGTACGCCAGCAGTGGTTCGGCTCCCGCGGCTGCGACATGGGCCAATGTCGGCGCCTACGCCGTATCCAGCTACGTGACGGCAGCGCCGAGTCAGATCAAGTTCAACATCCGGCCAGCCGGAAGCGCTTCCACGCTCGTATCGGACCAGTTGGCGCTGATCGGTCAGCCCGTGGGCACGGCGACGGCTGGCTGCGTCGTGGGCACAGACTGCACGCCGACTCCGGGGACCACTGTCCCGGGTTCGGCGGTCACGCTCATTGTTTTCCCGGCGTCGGTGCCCGGGAGCAAGGCGGCGAGCTTCAGCACGCCAGGCACATCGTTCATGTGGGATCGCCGCCCGGCGAACACTTGCACAGTGTCCTTCGGGTGCTGATCCAGCGCTGAGCGTCGTCGCAGTGATTGATGATTACCGGATGGGCCGTCAAGCGCTGACTTGGCGGCCCATCGTCCACCTTGCCGTTGCCGTGGTGCTATTGGCGACCGCCGGGTGCAAAGCCCTCGGTCCCGGGAGGCCCCTGCCGCCGCAGCGACAGCGCGACCTTCTTACTCGCGACGAAATTCTGAGCTCTACGGCGCAGCAGGGAGACCTCCTCCAAGCCATCCACAGCCTGCGGCCAAATTTCCTCGCCGTACCGCGCGGGGTATATTCGCCCACATCTCCCACTTCGGTACCGATCGCCGTCTACGTCGACCGCGTCCGGCAATCGGATTTGGCTTCGCTCAGGTCCATCTCGGCGACCAAGGTCGCCGAGGTGCGATACCTCGACCCAACCGAGGCGTTGAACGAGTTCGGGCCAACGGCCGGCGGCGGGGCGATCCTCGTCAGGATGTTCGATCCGTCCAAGGATCCAAGCTCATCTTCAGCGATTCGGCTCGACCCATCGTACTGATCGGGGCGCGACTCTGGCGCCGTCTCGCGCCGGCTCTTTCCTTTCGTCATGAGCGGTACACCAGTCCACGCGGCCGCGCGCAGGCCCTCGATCCTCAACCCCGTCGTCGACTTCCTTTGCGTTGGCGGGTTGTCGCTCATCGTATTCGTGCCGCTGCTCTTGAGCGGCCGGTCGGACCTGGTGTTCGTGGGAGCCGGCGCCCAAGCATGGCTTGCGGCGACGATCAACATGCCGCATTTCATGGCCTCCTACCGGCTGATCTACCGCAGCCGCGACATGATCATGCGCCACAGGTGGGCCTCGATCTACGTGCCGGCCATTCTGATCGGCTATTCGGCGCTGGCGCTGTGGGAGGCCCAGCGCTCGCCGGTGCTGGTGATCGTGCTCGTCTCGGTCTCGAGCGCCTATCTGGCCTGGCACTACACCGGGCAGGTCTGGGGGATGATGGCGTCCTACGCCTACCTCGGCGGCGCACGTTTCGAGACCTCCGAGCGCGTGCTGATTCGCACCGGCCTGCGCATCCTCCTCGCCTGGCAGGTCATCTGGTTCCTCTACACACAACTGCGCGACCCGTCGGCGGTTCGGCCGCTCTACCTGCTGATCAGCGCCGGAACCGGGGTAGCGTTCGTGCTCGGCGCGATCGGGATTCTCAAGATGCGCCGCCGAACGGGAAAGTTTCCGCCGGCCCGTGCTCTGGTAGCGTGGCTCGCGCTCTTCAGCTGGTACGCCGTGCTGGCGCGCGACCCCAAGGCGTTGTTCTGGATTCAGATCGCCCACGCGCTGCAGTATCTGGCGTTCCCGATTCGGGTCGAGATGAACCGCACGTCGAACCGGCCGGCGGGCTCGCCGCGGCGCTTCGCGACGCACATGCTGCTGTACGGGCTCGGGCTGTTGACCGTCAGCGTCGTCGTGGCGCGCGTGGTGCCGGCGAGCGCCATGAGCGTCGTCGGCAACGTGTTCGGCGAGGAGCCGGCGCGCGCCGCACCAATTCTGATTCTCATGATCATCAACATCCATCACTACTTCACCGATGGCGTGATCTGGAAGATCAGTAATCCTGAAGTACGTCGTGAGCTGTTCGCGCACATGAAGCCCGCCGAGCGTGGTGCGGGCGAGGCGCGGGCCGTGGGCGCGACGAGTGAAGCGGTCCCCAGGCTGCCGGCGGCCAAGCTCCCGGCGAACGCGAAGGTCTGACAACAACTCTCACGACGAGGAACGCACACGTGCTCACAGCCCGGCGAGTCGTCATCAGTCTGATCCTGGTCCCAGCCATCGCGACGGCGCAGCGGGGCGGAAGCGGAGGCGCAGGCGGGAGCCGCGTTCGCGGCGAGCCGACGGCAGATTGGAAATCGGTCATGGGATCCGGAGAGGGCCTCAAGCTGTCGAATCGCGACGTCGAGAACATCAGCCCGCTCAAATTGCTGATCGACAAGCGGAAAGACCTCCAGCTCATGGACGATCAGATCGCCAAGCTGAAAGAGCTCGACGGGAAGCTCAGGGAGAAGAATCAGGATTCGTTCAAGGCGCTCGACTCACTGCGTCGCGCGGCGCAGCCGCCTGCTCATGACCCGAACGACGACGACCGCGCACGGATGATGAGCGCGCGCCGGGCGGCGGCTGCAACGGTGGCGACGATCCGCGAGACCTACGACGCGGCGCTGAAGGAGGCGATGCCGCTGCTGAACGACGGCCAACAGAAGGCAGCGGCCGATCTCCTCGACAAGCAGCGGAGCGAGGCCGAGCAGATGCTGCGCGAGAAGCTAGGTGGCCGGGGCTGACCCCTATTGCTTAATGGGAGTCTGACCCTAATTCCTAGCGCGTCAGGTCGACGTCTGGTCCCGAGCGCGGTGCCTTCTCCAAACGTGCCTTGACGATGTCGATGAATCGCGTCTCGAGCAGCCCTTTCGATCGGCACTGCGAGTATTCTTGAGCGAAGTTCGCGGGCCGGGCGACAGCCTCGAAGGTCGTGGTGACGCTTGCCGTGCCGGCGTCCGCGGGGCGCACATCTGCCAGCATGGTGATGTTCACGTCGTAATTGTCCGCGTTTGGTCCGATCTGCGTCGAGTTGCCGCAGTCGATGTATCGGCTCAGCGGCACGCCTTTGATGCGGCCGCGAACCTTGAACCCGGAGTTCCCCATCGAGCGTTTTGCCGGATCGAGCGTTTCGATCGGGATGCCGAGTGAATCGAAGGCGGCGGGCAGGGCGCGCCACACCTGATCGGGTGCGAACGGCAACGTGTGGACATTGGGCGCGTCGCTACCGGCCATCGTCAGGCTGGCGCCCCCCTGAGCGCCGACGACTCGGACCGTTTGTGACACCGGGGCGGGTGATCCGGCGCCCGAGCTGGCGCAGGCGGCGACTGGTAAGAGAAGTAGCAGGCCGAATGGACGCATGGGCTCTCCCGGCGGGATGCAGGTCGGATGACAATGCACCTCGGCGCCCCTCTTGTCCAGCGCCTCGTGTCATCCGCCTTTGCTTATCGATTTCTCAAGCCGTACTTCGTCCACACGAGAATCATGCCGCACTCCGGGTGGATCCCCGGCGGTACGAATCGCGCCGGGATGTGCGCCGCGCGGGGATAGACCTCCACCCCACCGACCTCCTGGGGCGACAGGTCGATCAGGTTCCCGAAGCCCGCCACCGCCCCGTCGATCAGCACGTCGGGCGCGCAGGACCGCCCTTTCCCGTCGGGAACGGAGATGAAAAGGCTCGAGCTCCGATACTGCACGGTCAGGCTGGGCACGTCGCGGAAAACGTTCAGGAACTGATCGTACTTGGCGATCTCGGTCGAGTCGCGAACATATCCGAAGCCCGCTTTGCGCCGCGCGGCGAATTCGGCGGCGAACACGCGGGGTGCGCGCCGTGCCGCGGTCGTACGCATCGGGGTCAGCACCGGCACCCAGCGCAGAGTCGCCTCGACGGTCGTCGTCCCGCCCGGCGTGACCTCGGCGATCTCCAACGACGGGACGGCCCCGATGGCGAAGATCTCGACCTGGCGCGTGCCCGCCGGGACGCGCGACTGCGTGAACTTGCCGTCGCCGTCGCTGCGGACGGCAGGCGCGTGGTCTATGACGATCCGCGCGTCCGGCACGGGCTGGCCGGTGTCGTCCCGGATGAGACCCTCGATCGTTCCGCGATCCGACGAGTCCGCGGCCGCGATCGACCCGACAGACAGATCGCGACGTTCCACGCGCGTGGAGAGCGCCGGCAGGTCGATGACGCCGCTCTCGGCGGAATCGGAGACGGCGTGGACCTGAAGCCCGCGCTCAGGCGCCACGCCGCACACAGCGTAGCCGCCGAGGGCATTGGACCGCGTCTCGATCCGCCAGCGCCGTTGCACCACGCCACGCTTCCGGTCGAGCAGCAGGTCCGACCAACTGAGCTCGACCATCGCGTTCGCGACCGGAGCCCCCCGCGTCGCATCGCGAATCGTACCGTAGACGATACCGCTGTCCGTTGGCACCTCGCCGCGGCCGCACGCGGCGCGCCACAGCGTGCGGAACGACGGTACGGCGAGCTCGACCTCGTCACTCCCGTCGGTGACCGTCGCATGGGCCAGCAGGCCCGATAAGCCGATCGAGTCGAGCAGCGGATGTTGCGCCGTGACCCGATGGACGCCCGGCGATACGCTGTCGAACTGAAAGCGCCCGTGCGAGTCCGTCGTCATGATCCGATCCGTACCGGCAATCGACACGAACGCGTTGCGGATCGGCTCGCGGCGCAGACTGTCGAACACGACCCCGCGCACGCGCACCGGAGCCCGCTGCGCGCCGGCGAACCCCGCCAACGCGAGTCCGCCAATGAAAGTGTAGACAATGCGGTGCTTCATCATCACACTGGAAGATGAATGACCGTCGGAGCGGTGACGCCTGAGCAACTCCTACTCTATGCACCCATTTTGTCAGTAGCGCAAGATGCGTGCGTTGCCCCCCTTGCGGGCGCGGCAAGCGGGGCACAGGATTCTCTAATTCCCGGCCCCGTGTGCCGCGGCCAGTGCTGCTGTGGAGGTGCCGATGTCCCGCTACCGGTGGACCCTGCCAGCGGCTCTGCTCGCGTTGCCGACTCTCGCGGCGCGCGCGCAAACCGTACGCGGCGTCGTGCTCGACGCAGGAGACCGGCCCGTGGCCGGCGTTGTCGTGCTCCTCATGGATGATGCCTCGCAGGTGGCGGCGCGCGCCCTGAGCAATGAGCGCGGCGAATTCCGCGTTGCCGCCTCGCGCCCCGGCACGTATCGTCTGCGGACGCTGCGCATCGGATATCGACCGGTCTTGTCCGAGGCGGTGACCCTGGCCATCGGGGGCGAGGTCGCCAAGCGACTCGTGCTCACGGGGCTGCCGATCGCCCTCGACACGATGCGAGTGGTCGACCGCAACGTCTGCCGCACGTTCACCGATTCGGGCGCCGCGACCTTCGCCGTGTGGGATCAGATCCGCACGGCGCTCATCGCCGCAGAGCTGACCGCCGCCTCGCGCACCATCGCGGCCACCACCGTCTCCTACGAGCGCGCGCTCGATCCCGGCCCCGGACGCAACACCGGGCACGTGCTGCGGCAGCAATCGACGGTGTCCACGGCCTACGTGCGGCAGGCGTGGCGCACGTTGTCGCCGGACAGCCTCCGGCGCGTGGGCTATGTCGTTACGGATCGTGACAACACGATCCTGTACTACGCCCCTGGGCTCGAGACGCTGTTGTCGAGCGACTTCGTCGAGGACCACTGTTTCCGGCTCGTCACCGACCGGAAGCGTGGCGCCCTTGGCATCGCCTTCGAGCCGACTCCCGAGCGGAAGAAGGGCGTGCCCGAGATCCGCGGAACGCTCTGGGTGGATCGCGCCTCCTCGGAGCTCCGGCGATTAGAGCTTCGGTATGTGAACGTCATGCCGGAGCAGGAGCAGTACGCCGGCGCCGACCTCGAGTTCGTGCGTCTGCGCGACGGCGCGTGGGCCATCTCGCGCTGGAGCATCCGCATGCCGGTCGTCGTTCAGACAGTCGTGCCTGGACGCGGCGCGGAGGCGCACGTGACGGAGTTGAGGGTGGCCGGAGGCGAGCTTGCCCTCGCCCGGCGCGGTGCCGATACGCTGTGGAGCGCGCCGTCCCGCGTGCTC